>Ga0180217_1000031_pt1 | contig 302642 bp, 109 predicted proteins | sample eDN3rd37CBELigOP_FD_128521 | JGI IMG/M metagenome (GOLD analysis project Ga0180217, IMG submission 128521) | Enriched Organic Plus compost microbial communities from Emeryville, California, USA - eDNA 3rd pass 37_C BE-Lig OP (version 2) (version 2) ...
ACAGCAACAGCAACAGCAACAGCAACAGCAACAGCAACAGCAACAGCAACAGCAACAGCAACAGCAACAGCAACAGCAACAGCAACAGCAACAGCAACAGCAACAGCAACAGCAACAGCAACATCGTCAGCAACAGCAACAGCAACAGCAACAGCAACAGCAACAGCAACAGCAACAGCAACAGCAACAGCAACAGCAACAGCAACAGCAGCGACAAGAGCCTTCACAGTCGGACTCGAAACCTGAAGGCGCAGAAGGCCCAGAGCAGCGCCAATGTCAGGGTGATGAGACCAAAGCCGCTTCGCAAGATAACGTTAGTGTTGCCGTAAGCGTCGCGTCTGAGTCAGCCAACCCGATTCAAGGTGAACCGAGTGAGGCGAATCTAGCTTCCCCCACAAACTCCCCGTCTCAGTCTCCAGCTTCAGGTACACTGGCAACCTACTCAAACGGTGTTCCTCCGCTTTCACCTAGAACACTTGCATTGCTTGCGGCATCGTCGAATAATACTCTAACACCGGCCTTGTATATTTGGCGAGATCTTCGTGAGGGCGCACCGTTCCATCTTTATATCCCTCATCAGCAGTCGAATCCGCATCCTTCTGCATCGACTACAGCGGCTCCCGCTCCCGCTCCCGCTCCCACTCCCACAGATAACCCATGCACACACACCGAGCAAAAGGGCCCAGAACAAGAAGATCTGCTGGCCGGACCGGACCAAGCCCCCACTGGTTCCAAGCCATGCGGCATCTCGAAGCCTAGAAGCGCGTCCCAGCCACGTGATGCAAATCCAATTCAGGGTTCAGGCACCTACTTGACATCGTCTTTCATGCTATCGTCGGTTACTGCAGAGCTTTTGAACGCACTGAAAAACGGAGATACCATTGATGTCGCGATGAATAAGGCCATTGCAGCAGTTATCGAAAAGGGTGGCTCCCTGTCACTAGGACCCCTGCCTGGTGCACGTAAGTCGCCTAGAACCCGTTCTCCGGTTTCGCCTCGCGGTCGTCGTTCTCCTGGATCGAAGTCTCCTGGCTCACGATCACCAAATGCGAAATCCCGCTCTCGGTCGCCTCCCTCAGGCCGCGAAACAAGTCCGGGCACGCGTACTGCAAAATCAAAGTCATCGAAGGGTGCACGTTCGCCGCGCATATCGAAGGGTGCTGCTTCGCAAGCTCCGCGGTATGATACATCCGAGATTCCTGCATCCCAGAACTACCCTCATAATCTCCAGCCCGCTATGGGCTCTCAGCTCGGAGCCCACTCTGTTATGATCCACCCTGACCCAGCAGCCCACCTTGCGAGCTTGTCTAACAACCGGACGCAGATGCACCCTCATATTGGTCATCAGGTGCAGATGGCAGCCGACCAAGGACGCGCAGGAGCGTCCATTCCGACCCAACAGATTCGGCAATACTCGAATGCCGAGTCCCTGAGTGCTACATCGCCTGTTGGCCAATATCTAACGCCACAGCATGCAAGCCAGCAGCCAATGCCGCATCTCCACCAGCAAAGCTATACACAAGGTTTTGGACCTTCGCATACGACTCAGCAACAGAATATTCCTCACACGTATTCTGAGTCTCACTCTATTCAAAGCAACCTTAGTGCCCATGCCATGCTGCCAAGGCAGTCAAACTGGTATTACAACAACGCATCTTCAAATAACCAGACTATCCAGCAGCAATACCAACCACAACAGCACACCTCAGCTGGCGAACCCCAAGCAAAGCCGTCATATGCATCTTTAGCTGCAGGTGCTGGCCCATCCCAATCTACAGCTCCCTACATTCCTGCAGGTAGCAAATACGTAGGCAGTGGTGCCAGAGCGAAGGGTGAGATACATATCCAAACCCACAAGCCCCCAACCAAACCAAGAACACACCAACCTGGCGGTTATCCAGGCAGCACTGGTAGCTCGACCGCTCGACCTACACCACCCTCTGTGCCCCCTCCATCCTCTGTCTTGGCAAGAGCGATACCAGTAGGTGCGTTTGTACAACCTGGAGTTCAGCAACACCGCCAACCGGAAAATCAGGAGGGCACTAATCACACTTACAACCCCTATAACCCACAGAAAAACCAATAGTTCGAGTCACCCTCGGCGAGGCCGTATTTAACGAATGTTCTGAAACACAGGGCTTGAATAGTTGAAGACCAATCCAAGCATAGGTTTCGATTATTTTGCAGCTTTATTGCCATATCCAGTGCTCCCACCTTTTACTTGATACGTCGAATTCAGCTGTGAGAATTCTGCTTTCACCCCAACTCTCCAGAGTTTTTTGTGGGACGATATACTAAGATTCGGTGTTGAAATTCCGAGACATGGATGATCGTCCTTCTCATCCCATGAATCCATACTTTATTGTACTTTACGTCCTAGTGCCCACGTTCGTTCTAAGTATCTTAGATTTAATCTTGTTCTGTCTGCCAAATTGATTTCACCACTTGGCATCGATTGCCGTTTCGAGCGTAGCGTTGCACTTAAAGGGCTTCATTTAGTTCTCAACTTAATTCTCACGACTGCAGTTAAATTCTCCCCTCCCTCTGACTCCAAGCCACCGACTCTGTTCTGTCATTGTAATACACGATCCGTTTTATGCGCTCTTCAATTACTATTGCCCACATGATTACCACCTAGCGTCTGGATACAACACTTTCAAGGCGGATGTGAACCTGCTCAGCGTACCGCCTTGGAGTACTGAAAGACTGTGTGATTCTGTACCTTCTGATCCGAGGAGCTTGTTGTAATGCGAAACAAGTTCCTCATGGATGTTGAGGAGGAGCTCCCGGCATTTTGGTGCGACCAAAGATGGACGAGCCATTCGAATTTCGATGAGTGTGACTAAATGAACAACGAGGTCGTTCAATGAGCTCGTCGTCGGGAAGCCGGAGGAAGCGCTAGCATTAGTTGCGTTCAGGCCGCTTGAAGTTTGCCGGATCATCGCAATGATTCGTGCTCTAAGAAGACTGACATAGCCTGTAAGCATATTCGGGACAGTGCAGAGTAGTCGAATTGCCGAAAATGTCGACTCAGGCTGTCCGGGTGCGATACCGAACCTTCTTACAATGTCGATGGTATCACGCATCACCAAGTCTACTGGAGCATTCGAGGCAGCCCTAAGCTGCGGGCTGGTGGTTATGAGGAAGTGTCTCTCTGCATATGTTGGGAGCTGCACAGGAGTGATTGACTCATTTCCTTCTTGCTCGTCTTCGCAATAGTTCACAACAAGCCGAGTTCTTGAGGCGCCTTGACGTTGTTTACCGCTCTCGTTGGCACTGAATGCAAGAGCTAATTCTTGCAGACCTTGGGCGGCGCGCATTGCACTTTGCGCGTCTTCGCCTTGAACGTCAGACAGCGTACCCAGCATGTCGGGGAGTCTTGGGCTGGCTGCCAATCTTGACGGTTGCCCATCGACTTCAACATCTCTTGAGGCTTTAAATTGCTTCTGGGAGTCTGTGATCTTGGAACCAATGACACATTTTCTACCTGCATTTAAGCACGCCTTAACATGCTCCTCTTCACTCGTCGAGTTGTAAAAGCGATGGACCAGTGGAAGCCATACTGAAATGGCCAATTGAATAGTCTTAATTAAAGAGGCGTCGGTGTGCCACGCGTTCGCCAACGAATCCGTTGCATCAGGGTCTTGACCAGTTAAGGCATGGATACTGTCGATCAAGTAGACTAGTCGACCCATATTGATCATGGACGGCTGCAGGCACAGTGCCTGTGGCAGTTGATAAAACGCCAGGACACTCTGAGCATGGCCTAAGTGACTGTCAAGTGACGCATCCCGCTTCACGATTTCCGATTGCGGGATGTCAAGTGAGACGTGTCCTCCGGTACTGAACGCAAGCAACACTTTCTGCACTAGTTCGGCCAAATCTGCGAGGCTCGAACTCAGGAGCTGGGTAAGGCGAGGTCGGAGAGCAAGAAGAATGGAGTTGGCTCGCTTGTTAAGCGGTTCGTCTGTGGTGAAACGACTAAGAGCCCTGATGACCGCGCGGGTTTGCGTTGCAAAACCTAACATACAAGATTGGATGATCTGTTGAGAAGAGTGGTACTCAGCCTTCAAGGCAACGAGCTCTACATCCGAATAGCTAAATGGAGTTCGGATGAGCTCTAGGAGCTTTGGATGCTTGCTGGCAATTGTAGGGAAGAGCAGCTGCAAGATCTCCTGATCTGGCAGTGGCAGCTTGGGAAGGACGACTGCCCGCGAGCTGGGCTTAAACTCGGGGAGACACACCAACTGTGAAGTTGCGAGGCATGAATCAAGCAGGATTTCCAGAACTTTGGTGCGGGCTAGTGCACTCTGATCTGCTGATGCAAGGAAGGGCAAAACGGTTCTCGTCCATAACTCACGTTGTGAGGGAAGCAGATGGGTGGGAAGATATCGCGATGGCACAAACCAACGAGATCCCATCGTGGCCCTTCGCTTTTGCTGCGCTGTCATCCCAACACCCTCGGTTAGTGAGAAATACTCTGGAACGGGTGGCGTAGCGTTAAACTTGGCTAAGAACCTGAGCGCCTGGATAAAGTCATCGTCCAGTCTTGAAAGGTAGCATCCAAGTGCAATCATAAGGGACACGTTGGATCGAGCCATGAGCTGGAGTGGGTGCTGGCTCAGGGGAGCAAACTTTCCGAATGCAAGCTGAGACACCATGTAGAAAACGGGACCGGGTCGCATCACTGAGTGAGAGAAAACGTTAGGCTTGAGAAGTTTGGATCCTTTCACTAGCCTTTGATCGATGTCTGAGGCTGAAACTGGAGACACATACGATCTAACAAGTTCAGGGAGGAGAGCATCCCAATCCATGGCTGTGGGAGGGGGGAATTCGCTCTGAATAGTGGGATCGACTGCCCCGGCTATGGTCATTAGATGCAAAATTTCGCCACTTGAACATGCCATTCTATCCAGTGCATATCCACCAGCCTGGAAGTACCGATCACTGGGTGCAATGTCAGTCTTGCGTTCAACGAGAGAATTTGAAAGGAGGATTGCACCTTCGAACTGTGGAGTTGATACCACGGGGAACGCACCTTGCTCGGGAGAGAAGACGTGACGGATCCGTGGTGAGAAGGTCACAACACAGTGCTGAAGCAAGCGTGTGATGAGTCTTGCAACAATTGGAGAGTAGGGACCAAAGGCCTGAAGGATTGGGAACAAAGAAGGAATCCATGCCTCCTGAGCGAACTTAGTGTAAATCCACGGCAAACCAGATGGACTGTTTACAACCAGAGTCCTCTCGGCAGGGCCAATCATAGTGTTCCAACGATGGAGCAGTGCCGCAATCAAAGGAAGGCATGCAACCTTCGATCGATAGTGAGTCAGCAGGAGCATGCGGCCTTTCTCCTTCCGTCCTGTCCCTGCAACACGCTCGAATGTCTTCCAGTCCAGAGCTCCGTTGTCTATCAGTGCCTGAGTAGAGCTCATGGTGCGCACAGGGAAAGCACACGAGATGTAAAATGTTGTAAATGTCGAGAGCAACCACTCATGCTGACTTTCTTCAAGGGCCGGGAGAATAAGCCAAATGATTCGAATGAGATCGTGAAGTGGGGCTGAGCCCATAACTCCAGCTTCCGAAAGCGACTTTACGGCGATATCAATTTTTGTCGCGCGTTTCATCTCCATTTCTTCATCACTTTCGTCATCTGCGACGTTCTTCTCTTCGCCCCCTGCTTCCTCTTGATCTTCACCATCATAATCATCGTCTTCATTTTCATCGCCATTGCTATCCTCATCGGTGCCATCCTCATCATCCTCATCTTCGTCATGCTCGGTTTTGTGTTCTTCAGCAGCGCTCACGGTTTGGGAACTGGGAGCCTGCTTCAAAACACGAGTGCCGTCGACCTTGGCTTGAACCTTCTTCTCGTGCTCCAACAAGTGATTGATCGAGGAGTGAATGTAGTTCAAGAGCCTTGTGAGCCACTCTGTTGCCATTCCGTCGATTTCGCCAAACGGATCAAGCAGTGGGGAGGCACTGTCACCGCCCACATCCTTACGAACCTTTTTGTGATTCTTACGTTGATCCTTCGAAATCGAATCCGATCCTCGCTTCTTGCCGACTTCAACTACGTTCACGCTGTCTTGTGCGGCAGATGCAGGCTTCAGGGTAGTTATGGCCCGCGCGCGTTGCACCACGGTCGTAATAATCAATGAGATAAGTTGGGCCAACGAGATGTTGATTTGAGATACAATCTTAACGTCATGAGTAGCCAGAGTGGCTAGTGGGAAGTATTTGAATACGTGCGCGTTCAGCTTAGAGAGATAAGGCTCAAAGAGTACCTCGGGCACCAGGCTACTGCAACTCTTGGTGCGGTTCGCCAGTGCATAGTGTGCGAGTGAGAGCAGGTTACTTGCAATAAACGCGAGCGTATGCATCCGTGCTGAGAGCTGTTTCGGCTCGAGGAGAGTGGTACTGCCTAGGTTCGCCGCTTGGCTGCTCGACACGGAGGCCATAATACCTCTGCCAGATGCTCCTCCACATAAGCCCGCGAGCTGAGTTGGGAAGTATTCAACCCAACAGTCAATCAGCGATGAAACAAATGATGGCACTAGCATCTTGATTTGAGATGCAACTGCAACGGAACCCTTTCGCAGCAGCTCGTGAGCACTTGCACCCGCAGTGCTGATTGAAGTTGCCATCCCAGCTGTGGCTGCTTCTGCACCAACCGTTGCGGAAGCACTTGCGGAGTCACGGAGGCTCATCATTTGCAGCAGATATTGGAATGTTGGATCTGATTCATCCTTACTGGGCTTAACTGCTGCTTGGGAAGATGATCGTACTTGGAGTGCATCAGCTGGCACTCCATATTTGCGTATATGATGCTGTTGCGACTGCAGCTCTGCAATTGAAACACATGTAGGTGCTGAGGTGGCAAGTGAACCAAGCAAGTCGTGAACACAGTCTTTAAGAACAGACGAGCCTCCTGCGGTGGTTGAAAAGGACGCGCTTAGTACGTCTGTGGTGTCGTGATCTTCGTTTTCTGTTGAACCTGCTGCGTTCCATTCTGCTTCCAGTGCTGCATGGATAAAATCGCCAACCAGGTCATACTCAGACCTAGGATGCTGAGCGGAAAAGAGCAAATTTGCAATTGGTTTGGGTTTCAATGCAACCGGTACACATTCATCTTCGAGAAGGAGCGAGAGGACTAGGCTGTCAAGGGCCCGGTCAGCGCTTGGAGGTTGGTTCACAACAAGCAAGATTGCGAGAGTGGCTAGTGTGGCTTGGATGGGCTCGGCACTAACAACGCTGGCTGCAGAACCTCCTGCGAAACCCAGCGCCGAAAGAAGCGCTACATTGTTCTGTGTGCTTCGCCGTAAGAAGGAAAACGCTGTTTCCTCTCCATGATGGCTTCTGTTGAGCGAGGAGATGTGCATAAACATTGACAGGACTTTCGATCTGGCCAGGATGGCGAGTCCAGGTGGGAGGTGGGAGCTGCTCGTCGTGGAGTCGCCCTTCTGTGCGCTCTGCAAAACGCGCACCAGGTAGTGTGGGGGAGCCAGATCCAATGCCTGCACACCGTAGTCCAAATCATCTTCGGGCTCGGCATCGAGCTCCTCGGTGAATGCAGCTTGAAGCGACACAGGCGCACCCGAACCACGAGCGACCTCGAGTCCCAGTGCAACTGCACCTTGCTCTCGCTGGTGCTCTCTGCGCTGCGACCCGGCGCTTCGCTGCGCCTTGGCAATGTCTGTACTTGCAGAGGGCAAGGTCTTGCCAATCGCCGAGGATGCGGCTGAGAGGCTCTGCATTAATGTCACCTTGGCAGCCGCGGAGGAGTTGCGGTCGGTGAGGAGTTGTACATAGTTGGGTAGCATACGAGCAGCCTGCGACAACAGTAGCATGGGGTGAATCGAGAGCAGGACGCGCAAGAACTGCAACGCATCGAGGCGAATGCGGACGCTCAAATGAGTCATTGCTGTGATGATATATGTACACAGCAGGCCCCCGAAGGGGAACATCTTTGCGGTGGACAACTGCCACAGGTTCTGACTCAGTAGAGTGCAGAGACTTCGCCGCACACTAGGTTCCTCATCGATCATGCCCTCCACTATGCGTGGGAGGATCGTTGCGATTTCCCTCGAGAACAGGCCAGGGTGCTTGTCAAACAGTTCCTGGAGTCCAGCATACGCCTCGCGACGGTTGTTTGGGTTGTGATGAACCACCTGACCCAACAGCTCGTTCAGGCTCTGATTCTTCGAGTTGAGCAGCTCGTCCGTCGACGTCTCATCCTTCAAGTTCTGTACAGGCACATCGATTTCTGTTGGGGGTGCGGTAGGCATAGACGAGCATTCCAGGTGAGGTGGGGAGTTATGACTCAGCGCAGCATCGATCGACGAGCAGGACGTGTGCGGAGTCCATATGGGAGTGGCGCGTTGGGCGCTGGATCCTCTCGCAAGGTTACGCAAGCAGGCACGAGACGATTCAACGCAGTGCGTGGGAGGCAAAGAAGCGCATTATGGAGACGTGAGGGCTAGGATCAACATGTTACAGAACGTACGTCTTGAAGTAATACTAGTCTTGGTGAAGGTGCGTGGTAGCGGTGCCTTCTTGCCTACTTTGCGCTTGACTTTGACAAAGTCCGGTTTAGCGCGATGAATAGCCTTGATTTTACTTGCGTTGGCAGCAACGCGTCGCTTAGGCGGCATGGGTAGGACGGCTCAAATACACTTGCTGTATCCAGTGCCAGTGTCCAATTTAACCCACACTACCCACAATACCGTATTTTACACTTCTAGCGAGGAGAACTTGAGCTTGGAAAAAACCCACTTTTCCGAATAGGGACCGTCCTGCACTGGGTTCCCGCCCGCGTGGCGCTGCGAGGGCATGGCCAAACCCCGCAAAGGCGGCGCACAGCACGCTCCCAGCTCATGACGTACTTGAATTGAACGCTTTGGAGCGTCTCACGACACTCAGCGCTGAGAACGAAGAGTCTACACTCAGCTAAGGCAAAGCCTGAGCTCACGCACACACACGAGACTGCGACTCAGTACAGTCCGTAACCTGCCAACACACCAATCCACTCAAAACAAAGCACTAGTTCACTCGAGCAAAGCACCGCACGCGTAGGGTTTCACACCACAGTGCTGAATAATACCTCCTCGTCGTGGAACCCCTCCACGCACTGCAGCCGACTCTGGCCTGAAAGGAGGCAGGCTTGCTGATGTTGATTACCCCCTCCAGTGATCTCGCTCGCTTTCGTTCTTGACGTAAATCTTACACCACTATGGCCAACGTGGGCTCAACAAGTACTTTACTAATTGAGTGAGGGTGAATGGCTGACGGAAGAGTCGGCGCAATCGAGGACAAGGGGATGAGTGACGACGGTGGCTCCATCGCCCCTCACAACCCCTCTGCCCCCTGTTCTACATATACAAACGCATATGTCGCTTACTTGCGCTTGGCGACCTTGGTGAGAGCCTGCTCCATCTCAGCAACCTTGCGCTTAGCGCGGCGGTGAGCACCGAGGCGCGCCTTGGCGTACTTGTAAGCCTTCTTGGGACCAGCACCGGCCTTGATGATTTCCATGAGGCGGCGCTCATAGGGAGCGAAGCCAACGGTTTCGCGGATCACCTGGCGCACGACCTTGACCTTCTTTGTGGTGGACTATACAGGAGATCATATCAAATATCGCGAAAATACAAAGTGCAACGTGAGATATACACATTCGCAACGTTCGGCATCGAGCCAGGTGCCGTGGAGTGACGCGCTTTCAGAGCGGCCTGTAGAGCCAGACTCCGCACGGATACGAAGCTATCTGGGTGCAAACGATGCGGCGAGATACGGTGCAGATCATACGCATGCGTGCAAGTCGATGGGTGTACGTACGCCGTTCTTGCGCTTGGCGTTCACAGCGGGCTGACGCTTGCCAGCGACGAAACCCTTGCGAATACCCTTGGCAGTGCCAACCTTGGAGTACTTGTATGCGACCTTGAGACCAGTTGTGTACTTGACCATTGTGCCAGTATCTATATAGCAGGGAGCGAGCGGCGAACGGTGCGTTAGGGCCGAGCAATCGATGTGAAAACAAGCCTCACTCGGGTCTCGCCTGACTAGTCGAGCGGTCAGACGACACTTTTGAGGCGAAAAGCGCGGGGAAGGCTAGGGCGGCGGGGATAATACCCCGGCTCGAAGGGTCGCAGGGGAGGTGCTCTATACAATCCAAGCGATTTCATATCCAAACACGAGGCATGCGGCGTGCTTTTCGCATAAACTTACCAATCTTTGCGGTGTATCAAAAACCCTCAAAATTCGCGGAAAATGGGGAAAATGTTGGAAAATGCTGGAAAATCCCGGAAAATCCGGGAAAATGCGGGAAAATGCGGGAAAAATTCAAATAATTCCTGAAAATTCCCGCCCGTTGCGGCCCGCTCCGACTGGTGAATTCGAAATCTGGAACCAGGTTCCAAATTCTGGCCCGGATTTGGAACCTATTTGGAACCTGGTTCCAAACGCGTTCCAAACGCGTTCCAAACCAAAAGGTAGGCTCAGCAGGATTCCGCCTGGACCGAGACGAATTCAGGGCTTCGCGCAGAGTGTATAAAGGGCTGAAATACGGGCGCGACGCGAGTGCGTGTGCGAGGTTGTGGTCGCATTCGCAAGCGCTTGATGCGAACTATCCATCTATATGATGTATATTCACTAACACCCCGTCCAACTACACGAAATATCACGATTTGCCGTCTTGCCACGGCGCTCTGAACCAATCTGCTAGGGTGAATCTACGCGGTTTGATCCCATTGCGATACTGATCTGACCCCAATCCAAGTGCAGAATACTAACTCACACTCTGTCACCTCATTTGCATCCACACGCGTATAGGATTATCATGGCCGCTCTTCGTCCTACCCTCTCGGTTTACAACGTTGAAGGCGCTGAGGTCGCTCAGGTCGCCACCCCTGCCGTCTTCGGTGCTCCCCTGCGTGTTGATATCGTTCACGAGGTCCACACCAACATGAGCAAGAACTCTCGTCAGCCCTATGCTGTCGACCCCAAGGCTGGTACCCGCCACTCTGCTGAGTCCTGGGGTACTGGTCGTGCTGTTGCTCGTATCCCTCGTGTTTCCGGTTCGGGTACTGGCCGTGCTGGTCAGGCTGCCTTCGGTAACATGGTCCGCAAGGGTCGCATGTTCCAGCCTACTCGCACTTTCCGCCGCTGGCACCGTCACGTCAACGTGAACCAGAAGCGCTTCGCAGTTGTTTCTGCTCTTGCTGCTTCTGCTGTTCCCGCTTTGGTTATGGCTCGCGGCCATGCTGTTGGCAATGTTCCTGAGGTTCCCCTCGTCGTTGAGGATGCTTTCCAGAAGGTTACCAAGACCTCTCAGGCTCTTGAGATCCTCAAGAAGATCGGTGCTGGTGATGACGTCGCTCGTGCTGCTGCTTCCCGCCGCCGCACTACCGGTATTGCTCGCCGCCGCAACCGCGTTCACTCCACTGCTGTTGGTCCTCTCGTTGTTGTTGCTAAGGACGAGGGTATCAGCAAGGCTGTTCGCGCTCTCCCCGGCGTTAAGTTTGCTAACGTCTACAAGCTTAACCTCCTCGACCTCGCTCCTGGTGCTACTGTTGGTCGCTTCATCGTCTGGACCAAGTCTGCTATCGAGGCTCTCAATGACGTCTTCGGCACTGAGACCACCGAGTCCAAGCAGAAGGGTGGCTACACTCTCCCTGCTCACCAGGTTGTCAACCCCGACTTCAACAGCCTCATCTTCAACGAGAACATTGCCAAGTTCCTTCGCCCTCGCAAGGCTCGCCAGATGTCCAAGGCTCCTCACCGCTTCAACAACTTGACCAACTTCCGCCAGCACGTCAAGTTGAACCCCTACGCTGTTACTCAGCGTTACGCTGCTATCTATGCCGTTCAGAAGGCTAAGAAGTATGCTGAGGAGCTCAAGGCTGCCAAGGCTAAGGGTGAGTTCACTGAGAAGCAGCGCCAGCAGCGTGCTCTCAAGGCTGGTCTTAAGGCTATCCGCAAGACCAACCTCAAGAACCTCCTCACCGGTTCTACTGAGGCTTCTACCTTCGACAAGGAGGCTTACCAGAAGAAGCTTGCTCAGGTCAAGAAGATCCCTGTCCCTGCTCCTTCTGCTAAGAAGGCTAAGGCTGCTGAGATCCGCGCCCAGAAGCTCGCTGAGAAGGCCGACAACATTGCTAAGCAGAAGGCTGCTGAGGCTAAGAACCGCAAGAAGATGGCTGAGAAGTACAAGAAGAAGGCTGCTGCTGCTAAGAAGGGTGGCAAGAAGTAAATTTCTCTTGATCTCAAGATGTCATTCTGAGGATCAGAGAAAAGTGAAGCAGGCAGCGACCAGGCTGATGAGTCACTTACGTAATCGTGCGCAACACTCCACGATACGGACAGTATCTTATCAGACAGCAAAAAAGTTGCATGCTTCCTTTTTGTTTTACTTCACCTCTCCGCTTGTGCGCAGGCGCAATAGAGTTTCCAGGTAATCCTTTTGTGAGAGTTAGTCGTTAGGACTTTGATGACTAGTTAGATGTGTTAGTATTGCCGTGTCGTGCATACTTATGAGGGCTTGGGGCTTGAATGTGCTAATGTGTGGGTGGGTTGGTAAAACAACTGAGTTCAATATGTATTGTTTTGAGCTACAAGTTAAATAGATGACCCTGGTCCTCTACTGACGTAGGTGTTGGGCATCATGAGATGCGGTACGGTGTGTACTAGCTTGAGGAAGAAAAGGACCAAGTGTCAGATGCATTGATGACAAGAACAATAGAGGCCTTGGGACGAAAGAACCCAATGGTATCAACATCCTTGGCACCCTTGTAGTAAGGGGATGTGGAGTTGATCGGTAGGGTGGGATTAATGGAGTAGCAAACAGGATCATAATGAGTAGGGATCTGAAACTAACGATGCTGAGACCAGACAAAAATATAATAGACATTGCAGGACAATACTTTGGCTTGACCAACGATCCTCCGTTCGGCACGGTTACCATTTCGATTGGAGTCTTAGTGGATCCAGCCGGCATCGAAGCACTGAGGATCCTGAGCGGGGAAGAGACAACGCATCATCTCATCGTTCTCGTCAAACATTGCCTTGCACCTGAAGTTCTCGGGAGTCTCGTCACCGACGTAGCCACCTCGCTTCCAGACCTGAATCGAGAAGAACTTGCGTCCCATGCTCGGCGCACTTTCAAGGAACTCGGTCAACGTCTCAACAGTGAAATTCTTGGCGCCAGAGATCGCTCGCCATGAGTACAAGTCATCAGGATGCTGTCCCCATCGGCCTAGGTATCTCTCTGAGAGCGCCATGGGAGATGCGTCTGTGGAGTTGAGATTCAAGGAGGCCAAAGCCTGGGCTGCGATGGCCGCATTGGTGTGTGCCTTGTGGTTCGACTTGCTGCCGCGCAAGGACTGCACAGCATCAAAGCCAGAGAAGACCGATCCCTCGTCGACAACCAACCTCGTTATGTTCACCGTACCGTCATTGGAACGAATGCGCGCTGCACGATTGTTCTCTGCGAGGAGGTCGAAGATCCACTGCTCAAACTCGAGAATCGTGTGTGTCTTGGGATCGAGGTAAATCTCGTTGAATGAGGGCTGGTTGTTACCACGGGGTGAGACACCTGGGACCGTGATGGACGGAATGATAGGGTTGCCAAGTGGACCAAGGATGGCTTGGATACCTGCAAGGTTACGGTGACCAAAGAGCGCAGCACGAATGATAGGGGCAAATTCCGCCAAGACGGCCTTAAACTGACTGAAGTGAACGCTGTCGATCTCGAGCTCATCTTTACCATTCTTCGTCGCAATGGGCTGGTGGCCGACGATGATGACCGACATTCCACGGCGCTTGGCGTCAAGCAAGGTCTGGTGGAACCATGAAATCATCGCACCGCGGACGGGGAACTGAACATCCTCGCGCTCATCTCCGGTGAGATCAGCGTATTCTGATTCAGGAACAAACGAAGCCTCACCATTGGGTGTGAGCAAGGTCATATCAGGGCAAACAAGACGCAAGTTGCCCTTATCGACATAGTATGAGCCGTGCGTTACGAAGTCAACTGCCTGCTGAGGAGTAAGGAAGCCTTCTTCCACGAACATGGCAGCAAGACGGTCGATATAGGGCTGCCAGAAGGTGTTCTTGGGAAAATGGTCGTTGTTACCCATGGAGAATACGAAGGTTGTGTTCGGGAAGTATGAGCGTAGCTGGCGAATGTGGTGGCGCATCACAAGGAACTTCGTTGGGCACAAGTCTGAGAGCTTGGTATCCTGCTGAAGAGGGTAGTTGTCGTCTGGCATTCCATGAGGTGCGATATCACCTGTGATCACAATGAAATCGGGATTGGCATGGTGGTTCTTCAGGTGAGTAAGCAGGGAAGTCATGAGACGGGGAGGAGGGTTGCATCGGTATCGACCAAATGAATAGCCTAGCGAGATCTGTCGTGCGGGCGTGACCTCGGGGATTACCATTGGGCAGTGCGCATCAGCACCATAAACGGCCGTCGAGAGCTTGCAAGAGTGGCAAATACCAACTGCCTGCGATTGCATAGGGTCGAAAAAGGGATCAATGTGAGTGTCTGAGAAATGGAAGAACCGGAGCGCTGTCTTCAGGTCCTCAGCAGGCGGATGCAGGTGCTCGAAGTGAGGAACTGAACCCGGAGCGTAGCGGTCAGGATTGTTGACGGTGCGAACACCTGGAATAACAGCAAACTCAGCTTCGTTGGAAGCGACATTGATCCGTTCAGGCACTGGGGATGGGAGCGGACTCGTATCCTCATCATCATCATGCACAATGATAGTAGGTCGTGGGGGTCGGCGAGGTGCCTCCTTGCTCTTTGCTCCATCACGCTTCCCGTCCTTCTTATCATGCTCCTTCTTCGGTGCCTCCTTCTCTTCAGGTTTCTCTTCAGGCTTTTCGGTTGCTAGTCCCTTGTTGTGCATGACTTCGCTGAGCTTGTCCTCGGGGAGCTTGCTCTCAGGCAGCTTTGGTTGCTGTGCCTCCTTCTCTGCCTTGGCCTTGTTGAGCTTGCGTGCGCGTGGGACGCCTACGAAGGGCTTGTCCTCTCGGCCCACGAACTTGACTTTCTTAGCACGACGCTTCCGGCCGGCAGCCTTTCCTCCCTTTCCACCTTTGCCACCTTTGCCGCCTTTGCCGCCTTTGCCGCCGTTGCCGCCTTTGCCGCCTTTGCCAGACTTCTTAGCTGTTTTTCCATTCCCCTTCTCCTTTTCCTTACCTTTCTTTCCACTACCTCCGCGACCCCCGCGCTGGGCAAACAGCGTAGTGGCTGTAGACCCTGTGGACTCGTTTTCGAGGTCTTCATCTGAGAGTTCGTCGCCATCAGCAAGGCTAAGAGTGGTGGGAAGCCCGTTGGAGTCGTAGCTTACCCCACCAGCACCAGTTGCACCGTTCGCGCCGCCGTTCACGAGCGCGTCCTGAAGCGAGGACTGCACGCCCAGCTCGGAATAGTTGACTTGGTACGATATGAAAAGCAAGCAGCACAGTGCACCCATAGCAATCAACGCCTTGGTTGGGTTGTATCGAAAGTAGTCAATTATCGCGCGGTCGCCACTGTAGCCATGCCCGCCGTCACGATAGTCCTCAATTGGCTCGTAGCCCTGTGCCCGTGCCCACATGTGGTGACGTGTTAGTGGATTCGGGATGCGCCTGCACGAGTGTTCTATATGAAAAGCCGTTGGCAAGGGTGTTACACATCGTTAGCTTATACTAGATTTCCATCTCACACACGCAGTCTTGCGCAGGATACATTCCAATCACTCGTATCACGAACGAACTTTTGACATTTTAGCCGGATCCGGCTAAAATCACCGCTGCTCCGGTCGAGCGCGAAAACTGACTTTGCAGCGTGCCCCGGCACAGACGCAGAAAGTCCAGCACGGTGGCATATTACGGATATCTCCGGCAGTGCAGGCCGAATTTCCGAGGGAATTTAGAGCTGCCAAATGCCCATAAGTTCCCAGGAAGGAGCTCGATGATGATGTCCGAGGCTGATCGAACATGCTGGGGACGGACTCCAGAGAGGGATAGTGGACGGTAGTCATCGCGAAGGGAGCCCGCATAGATTGATGAGTCTCTACTCCCCTTTGGTGTCCCACATCCCTGAGAACAAAGCACCTCGTCAGCTGAAACACAAGGTGTTTTGCATCTCAGCAGAGCCTGGACAGGCAGGATGATTGCAGGGGCAAGGGGTTCTTCGCTGCGCTGAGATTTGTGGAATGATAATAGACTCATCGGAAATGTCTTGATTAGCCCAGGCCACCTGTGTTGGGCCATGCTTGGTTGCGATCAGAGTCGGTTTTACCAATAGCCTCAGTCAACTGCGCCAGCCGTGATCTCTTCTCCATGGAATCGAACAAAGGGTTCGACCTCTTTTTCACTCCACACAGACATCGGTTGCCCCGGATCAAACTGAAACGCTTTGACGCCGCACTGTAGAGTCTAAATCACTGCCCAATTTACCAGGTGCCTCTCCACATCTTGCAATCGATATCCGGACTTCCAGTCCACGAGTGGGCTCAACGTGAGCTGGGCAGGCGGGTGGTGTCGAGTATGCATCAACACCACACAGAGATGCTGCTTTCGCGGGCCAACAAAGCTAAAAAGCTCACGTCCGGCGTGCGGGCGGCTCTCTCATGCTCCTGTGTCGAGTCTAAGTCGGTGTCCTGGAACAAGGAGAAGGCCCTAGAGGCACATTTGCAAAGGTGCATTTTCTCGCATAAACCGAGTGTGATTTGGATGGCAATGTGCTCAAGAGTGCTCTTCGATGGTGTATAGCTGACATGTATGGGTATCATCTCCACTCCCCTCCGCCAAACCCGTCTAATCGTCTCTTTTGTTCATTCTGCTTGGTACGCTCGTGCTCTAAACAGTATTTTCGCGCTTTACCCCCGTATGCCACACACATGACCCTCCAAACCACAGATACATCCCATCACAGGCTCTCAGCACGTCGGCCTGTGCTGTTGGAGACTCACTGTAACTTGGTATACCTCGCAAACGTGAGTCGAATAACTCCGCACGAAGGAACTTGACACGTATCGCACGCACACTGGACAAACTTGAAGACGCCACAGGGGATAACTGCTCCAATTCCTAGTGTAGTTTGGCGTTTAATTCTCTACACTAGTCTGGTACACAACTAACAGACGCACTAACGCACTAGGCCCCTGAATATGGAGCGGCCCGAGATACTTTCGCCCACTTCGGGGCCCAACACTGTGGTTGGAACCCCGAACGTGGGCTTCGACTCCGTGCCGCACGCGCGAGTGCCGCCGACGCACCAGGGAAGCGATCGTCATCGAGACTCGGTTGATCACGAGACCGACCACGACGTAGACGAGGCCCGATACTGGACACATCTGATGCGCAGTGACGACGATTCCCCACAGAGCGGGCTAGAGATTGAATACTTAGACAAAGATATGCTTCGGGAGCTTGCTATTCCTTCGCGAAGCCGGCGTCGACATGCTCTGAACATGTACCCAGGCGAGGCTGCTCACGCAGAGTACTGGAACACTCGTCCCAAGGTGCTCGATGTCGCCACGCTTAAGATGGCGTCTCAGCTGGGCTCACCCTTTGAGCCGAGTTTCCCGCGGACATCGGATGGCATTCTTTCTCGTACGTTCGTCTCTCCGACGCTCTGGCGTGCGAAGCTGAGCGAAGGACGCGTTCGCACTCCCGTCGCTGTATTAGCAATGTGTCTCAAGTTCGGCATCGATCCTCCCGGATTCGTAAAACCAACTTCATGCGCTCGAGTGCATGGTTGGGTTGACCCCAAAGGAAGAAACCTCAAGAGGGTAACAGAAGAGGTTGTTGTAAATGTTGGCGCGCAGTATGCACAGCTCCGACCCATAGTTTCTCGTCCTGCCGCAGACCCCACTCGTGCAGCGTTGAGCAGGCTATGTCGCGCCGCACGAAAGGCCGCAGGCACGGAGCGCGTGCTATTCCACTACAATGGTCATGGCGTTCCACCCCCTTCCGCTGCAGGTGACTTTATGATGTTCGATGCGGAGTACACTCAGTACGTACCGGCTTCGATTGAGGACCTAACGATGTGGATGGGACCATTTATGCCTGCAATCTATGTTTTCGATGCGCACTACGCTGGTCGTTTGCTCGACGCCTTTGAACTCCATATGGAATCAAAGCGAGCTCAGTGGTATCAGCAAAACTCGCAGCCTCAACCACCACAGCAGCCACAGGCCCAGCAGCAACAGCAGCAGCATCCAAGTCAACAGAACCCGCAACCACAACTCGCCCAGTTAGCCCAGCAGCCGCAGGGTGTGTTAGGAACACTACAGCAGCAGGCACAAAACCCTTCTTCGCAACTGCAGCCCCAGTTGCATGCAGAGGGTACTCAGACCGGCGATGCAACTGTAGCTACAGATACGGTGGGACTTACTTCGCCTTCCGCAACTGACCCCAAACTCGTAATAACACAGGAGCGGGTGGACGATCCCTATGGTCAGCTGCTTCTCGTCAGTTGTGGCCCCGATGAGACACTGCCATATGGACCAGAGTATCCCGCGGACTTGTTCACGTCATGCTTGACAACGCCGATCGCCATTGCCTTGCTATGGACCGCCAGGAAGCTTGGTTACAGCCACATTACCATTCAGACCCTGAAGGCATATTTCCCTGGGCTTTTTCCCCCTCAACACTACTCCCCGACAAATCCAGAGCTATTTCCACCAACTGTTGAGACCCAAAGCTCGAAGGGGCCCTTCGGTGCACTGAACCGTATCTTCACTGCAGTTGCTGACACTATTGCCTGGCATATGCTCCCAGCGAGCGACTTCCAAATGATCCATCGCCAAGATCCGATGGTCTCAACACTCTTTCGAAACTTCCTCTTGGCGCAAAGGGTCATGGGCTCACTTGGGGTCACACCCTTGTCTCGGCCACCAATGCCGAATTGTTCACAACACCCCTTGTGGCGAGCCTGGGACGAAGCAGTAGAAGCTGTCCTGACGCAGTTTTCGCATTGGATGGCGTATAAGACTCTACCCCTCTCCATTCAGCAGACCGTCTGCCAGGCCGTTGCTCGCCGTGAGATCGAAGAGAGGACACCAACCGCATCGGCCCCCAAAGCCAAGGAGGGCCAGGAAGCCAAGCCGTCATCGACTCGCGAGATGAGCAAAGCTACTGATTCCCACGGAAGTTGCTCTCGCGTGGAAGAGACGAATAACACCAAGCTGCCAGCAACAAGCAACAAGCCCAGCGTGGGAAAACCTCATCCTGAACGCAAGGTGGCTCGGGCTCTTTTCCAAACTGCAAGCTCGTCTGCAGCGGTGGAGCTCCAAGTCCCTGAAGCGAACCCCGCGAGCGTCGGTAATGGTGCTGAAAAATCAAGCTCAGGCCTGCCAGGTGTGCCCGATGGGGCAACTCTGCATTGGATGACGTTTTTCCAGCCTTTACCCAACTTCTTCAGTGAACAAATGAGCGCATTTGAGACAACTCTAGAGTTGCTCCCACCTACGGAGGCGAAGGTGCCAGTTCAGCTTCCAATACTTCTTCAATGCCTTATGTATACTGAATCTGCACGAACTCGCGCCTTAGAACTGATGGCGGTTTTTGCAGATCGAGGTACTTGGGCCGTCATTTCGCTCCTAAGTACTGGCGTACTTCCCTATCTCCAGAGGTTGCTTGAAGTCCTTGCTAAGCAGTATTCCCAATCGAGTCGACTTACAGAGGTCAATGATGGTGCTTCGGGTATCAATCCGCAAGGAGCCTCAGGTGCTATCCACACTCCTAAAGGGACTGGGGCTGGATCGACCTCACCAACTCCGGCTGCGGGCAAAGCAGCGGGACCTCAGGTTGCAGGTGCAGCGATCCTAGTTGGTGATTCTAACAACAGTGCAGGAAGCGCTCAGAAGGCACGGTTTCCTACAAATCCCGATCAACTAAGAAGGCAGGCGAACGCACTTGTTTACTTATGGGCTCGTATCATGACGGTCGATCCAGCATTCACCGCCGACGCAACACTACGCAAGCACCTAGGGTTTTTCATCGGGCATTTGACCTTGAATCGCCCGTTAGGTCCTGCTGATCCGTTAGGACTGGGTTCACCCACTGCAACTACAAACCCCAGAGTTGCGGCCGCACACCTCGTGAAGGCCACTGAGGACGCCGCCTTAAGAATGCTAGTAGATGCTAGTAAGTTCTCAGCCGCACTTATGGCCACAGCGGCTCAGGTTGGTGCTGCTCGGATTGCTGCCAACGCCAGAGCAGACTCCGCCTTCATGATCTCGTCGGCATCGCATGCGATTCGAAACACGCAGACAACCTCGACGGTCGAGCGTGCCCAGCCTATTCCAATCGGGACCACTGAGCCTGTGGCTATTCCGATTCAACCACTGAGCCTCGGGCCCTCCCGGTCCGCTGAAGGTTTAACTTCAACTCCTGATCAGGCGCTCCTGACAACAGTAAGTCAGGTCTCAGGAGATGCTGCAACCCTTGAAGCTGCAGCACTAGCGGTTGCTGCGAGTCTCCGTGCAAAGCAAGCGGCCTCGGCGGCCGGCCTTGTGTCGTCACCTGCGGCATTGCCATGGACTTTGTCATTGGCGCAGGCCGCTGCGATTCAACAGCCTCGTGTGCAAACTGGCGCAGGATTCCTTCCCGGACAAGGTAGCGCTTTGCCTACCGCGGAGCAGCTTTTCACCCAACTACAGTACCTCTTGAAGGTATTAGATCTGGTTCCAAATGAGCAAGGTGAGACCGCTCTTAGCTCTGATCGCCCCTCCTTAAGCTGGAGCCATTCAACGAATTCGCTAGGTGGCTCGTCTTCAGCTACCGCACCCGCTGTCCAAGGTGGGCATGCTGCCATTCTGCCAAGCAAGCCTCAGGTCCTGCGTACCAACAGCCGTTCTCAGCTTACCGTGTCATTATCAGGACAAAGCACTGATCCAGCCTTGAACTCTGATTTACAGGGGGGTCAACCTTCACCGACTCATAGTGAGACCACTGGGGCGAACTCAGCAGTAGAAAAGAAATCACGCAACGACGCGATTGAAGCATTGGCCACGTTGCTCACGACCTCAAATAGCGATTCAGATGGAAAAGCACCGTTTAATCCTTCGGAGTACGCGTTGGGCGTGCTGCAGAGGCTTGCAGTTCACTGCGTCTCCGGGAGTGCGTATATACCGAGCTTTGATGAAGTCTGCAAAGCCCTGCAAAACCGAGCCCAAGAGCTTGCAGCGAAAGCTGGATTGGAGGGCATAATTGCTGATACAATCAGTACCGCCAGCAGCTGTACACCACCTGTCAATGGACCAGGGACAAACTTCTTCGAAACACCTGCACCTCTGGCAACTTCACTAGTCGAGGCTCGTATAGCTGGAGGACAACTTGCTGCCGGAGCTGGTGCAGCTCCAGCCAGTGATAGTCTCTGTGCTATTGATGCCGAAACCACAATGTCAGGTCCTGTTGACGTTTGGACCTTTGATCCCAAACAAAGTACGCGGGCCTCCCAATTGTCCTCCCCTAACCCGAACACAGTTTCCGGCTTATCAACTCCAGCATTGGTTCGACACGCGAGCGGGAAATCGTTGATATTTGATGAACAGACTCGACGTACTCCGAGGTTCGGGTCCTCATTTGCCCCACTAATGAGCCCTACAACTCCAGGTAGTTCCGGAGTCTTCTCTCCACCACCAAGCGCTCGGTTGAGACCATTGGCTGGAAATGCAAGACTATTGCCTCCTTTTGAAGTCCCAGGACTGTCTTCATCGGACCCTGCCGCGCCCGGATCGGGTTATGCATTTGCATCTTCGGGATTGCCCTCTCCAAGCGATGCAGCCGCACCTCCCCCATCCCAAGCATCAACGGCTATCAGACGCTTGTCACTCGCGACACTTGGGGCGGCAGCTTGGTCGTCGGCCACCCAATCGGAGGCAGGCAGCAGTACAGTCAGGCGGCTTGGCTCACTACACCGACGTCACGATTCTGGAATGCTCCAGAGTCGTAAGTCGGAATCAAGGCGGGAGTCTCACGGGCATATTGCTGAAACAGAAATTCCTTTCGATACTTCGGGGGAACTTGTTCATTTGCCCGAAATGCAAGGCCGAGCAACTACGGAAGAACTCTTGCGTGAAGCCGAAAGCTTCGAAGAGCTTGAGCGTGCGTATCGAAAGACGTGCCACATAATGGGCCCGTTGCAGCTCCTAGATGGCTTGATTACTGATCCAGAAACCTGCGCATCAGGACTTTCGGGATCGGATTCTGAGGGAAGCGATTTCGTACTCGAGGCGATTCGCACCTTCAAGGAACGCTCGCTTCACGCGTTACTGCAGGCATACGATAAGCCAATTGTGTCTGTAGACGAAGCCTTACGTGTGCTTCGTTTGGTATTTGGAATGCCCCACGATATGGCAGGCAGCGTTCAAGAAGCACCTGCTGACGCTAACCCTGTGACGGGTAGCGATGCTCTGGCAGAAGATTTAGCCTCTCATCTTGAGCACAAACACAGTCATATTGCACCTCCGACTGCATGGTTCGCTCCGCCGTCCTCACCGAGTGAATTAGTTTCGTTCTACCGACAGCTTTGTATGCCATTCACAACTCGTCAGGCATTAGGTGCAGCGCTGATCCAAACGGATGCAACCGCAGAGAGCCAACGACTAAACACAAGACTTGCGCGTGCGGGTGCATTCACTGATCCGCTCAATGCGGCTGAGCCTCCAGTTGTGGGCACTGGAGGTTCTAGTATGAACGAACTCGGCGTTGCAGGTACCAGTGTCTCCTCTATTTCAACCCTCTATGATAGGTTTAGGCTGGAAACATTGCTCACCAGCCGTGGTGCGAAGCCGGGCGCCGGTCTGGCAGGAGAACTGGGAGTCCTAGGCTCATTAAACCCGCTTCTACCCTCAGCCGGAGGTGTGATGGGAGCACCGAGTTCCTCAACTACAGACGCAGGTAATCTGTACGGAGCACCTTGGAATACCTATGGAATGTGGTTGAATGAAAGTGAGTGGTCAGATTCGAGCAGTGAGCCAGGAAAACGCAAGCCATTCACATACCTGGTATCCCGCCCAACTCTGATCCAACTAGAGCTTATCGAACAAGTTGAGTCAGCGGCTTTGGCGGCGGTATCTGCAGCGTATCATAAGCCATCGAACACGACAACTAGTTCATCAAACACCCAGCCATCGTCATCGTCATCGTCTTCGACACTGCAAGGTACGCGGGCAAAAGGCACCGAAGGAGAGGGACTCCATGAAACTCCATCTCTCCCCTTGCACGGACATCAAGCCCAACAGGGCAATCTTCGTAGCGTTCTATCAACGCCAGGATTTAACGCCGGTTCACTTTCAGGAGCACACTCGGCTGCCACAGGTCCATCCAACAGTGATTTGGTGTTCTCACCGTATGCTACACACTCCGCATCATCCTCACTGCAAAACACGCAAGGCCGTCCTAACGAGTACACCTACGCCGCCCTCTCACATCTCTTGGATCCCACACGTGTTGATATGTCTACAATCGTCGCAGTCGTTAGCTATTTCGCCTCAACGTACGCCGCCGAGTTTGTTCCTCCCCGTATCGTAGCTGCTGCTCGTAATGTTCTTTTGTCGGGTATCAATACCGCAGCCCAAGTAGCAGCATCTCATTCAGCCGCTTACCTTAATAGCCCCAACGGTGGCAACCCAATGATTACCCCAACTTTCAATTCAAGGAGTAAGATGAGCTTGCGGCCATTACCTGTGGTGCTATCTCCCACCACCGCCACTGCGTTGAAGCATCTGCGTCGGTTACTACAAAACGAAAGATCCAACGCACCTGCCTTCGCACATCGTACCTTACTTTCTCCTACAAGACCACTTGACATTGCTGATCCACCGGGCATGTTCTGGGAGATCGCCATGAATCACATTCGCTCCCAGGCAGTCAATGGTGCAGCGTCGGGAGCTCCGAGCTCAGTGAATATGGTGCATTTAGCCAGTGCGCGAGCGTCTTTGGCGTTGTCATCTCCAGCTTCAGCCGCCACACTTGCATTACAAGGGTTGTTTCATAAGTTGCAGAGTTCATCCTCGACTTTAGCTGGGGTCAACGAGCCTTATTCATTGGCATTGAGTATGTACGCTTTGTCAATTGTGCGAAGCGTTGGACAACATCGAGCACGCGCTATTCGTAGTGCCCTCTTGCGTCCTGATCTGAATTATTTGCGACGAAGCACGCCAATGATTGGATACGTCGTCGATTCACAACATACCCAGCAGAGCCAGCAGAATCAGCATCAATCTCAGCAGCAACAATCTCACTCTTCACATCAACAGCAGCATCAACAGCAACAGCAGCAATCTTTGGATCCAAGGAGGCGCCAAAACGTCGCGGCTCATTCGCCGAGAATGGATCTTCGTGGGCAACGTTCAGGAGCCAATAGCCCAATTACGGTTCCATCTGCCGCATCCCCATCCATGCGAAGTGCTAAGACAGGTGCTGAGAGCAAGCCCGATCGCCCTGCGCTATTGTCTCAAAGTAGTAGGGCGAGTCATCTGGGTAACACCTATGCAGACGGTATTGTCATGAGCTCATCAGGTGGCATTCAGATATCTCCCTCATTGGGCTTGGCAGCAAAGTTCAGTTCTTTGGTCGCTCCTGCTTATTTCCATTCTCCGTTTGCGGAGACTATTCAGGGATCTCATCGTTCCTCGGACATTCTCAGTACGAACTTCCCTCTGGTCCATGCGCTACCATATGCTGCGGGATCAATGGCGTCACCGGGAATGCTTCCAGATGGTGTCGCGGGACAGTCTCTCATCAACGCACTTTCGTCCTCTCGGAGCCTTCTTGCCATTGCCTCTGCGGGCTCCTCCACCGCCTCCTCACTCAGTGACGTTTGGGATGCACCTGACCGTGCCAAATCTTTGGATAGCACCTCAGCGGAAACTGATCGAGGAACAACACCATCTTTGCTTCAGTCGCTCTGGACAGCAGTTGAAATCACCCTAGCACCAGCCCGAGGGTTGGTCGCCGCACTTGACCGCCGTTCAGCTCGAGATGCGGCCATTTTTTCGCAGCAGCAATATCAATATGCGAACGCAACAGTGTCCGGTACGTATGCGCCCGTAGTCACAACCCTCCCTGGTCTTGATCGAGAGAGCTCTATGGTGTACGCCTCCTCACGAGAGAACAACTCAACTCCACGCGGTATGCAAGCGACGCTACGAGAGTCTTCTTTTGGCAGTATTAGCGGTCTCTCAGGTGGTGATGGCTTTAACAGCGCATCCATGGTGGAGGCCGAGCTGGACGCACAATATCCGGAGCTTGACAATCCTTGCGAAGTGCCCACGGACCTGCCCGACTTCTTCCCTGCGTATCTTTATCCAAGCCTTGGAACGAACGCTGATGGTGCTGGATTATCTGTTAGAAGCGCAGATGCCACATCCGCCGAAAGCGTAGCTGCCTCATGCGATGTTGCGGGCTCGCTGTCACTTCAAGAGGGCCAGCTCCAACTGGAAACAGCAGTTGTTCAGCAGATTACTGCGATGTTTGTGCTTGCCCGAATCTGTGGTCTTGGATCAAAGGCGCAAAGCGATGTCATGTCAGCTGAGCTCCCGCGCTCGCTATCGCTCGGACTTAAGGCGGAGTACGACAACCGTCGGAATATGTTTACAGCAAGCCTTCACGACAAGGCACTTCGGTCTGCACAACGAGTCGTGGATGCTGTGCGAACTGAGGAAGAGCCGGCGCTCCTGGTCGGCTGCGATTTTACTTGTACTAAAGAACAGTTGATGTCGTTCACCCGACAGACTGATGCGGTGGACCCACTGTCAGCTGTTGGTTATGAACATCGGACGCATCTCACCCTCTCAGGCACACGTCGTCAGCAGCAGTTGCAGCATCACAATCACAACCACCAGTTACACGTACCGGTGGCATCCCAAGTCCAGGGGCTTTCGAGCTTTCCGGTCTCAACGGCGGCTTCTTCGTTGATCCTTACTCCCGGCTCCATCCGTCCCACCGCTCCAGTAGGAAGTGTGGCCGTTCCAGGTCTTGCATCGTATCCGACTGCGTCGGTTGGAGCACAACCGTCAGGCTCAGTTAGCCACAACGTGAGTCGCGTACCCACCCCAGAGCACGAGCTGCACGTGCCCAATGCTGAGCCAGTCGAACGTGGACTGCGTCGCGCGGATCAAGCCCGCTTCGATCTGAACGAACTCTCCCACACCTATTCTACTTCTGGCAGTAACTTTAGCAGCAGTAGCATAAGCTCGGCAGGAAAGACTGAGGTCGTAAGCCCCGTTCCACTTCATATTCCTCAGTTGGCATCAGGACAACTTATGCTCAGGAACCACTCGCATCACCAACTTGGCTTAGGTCGCTCCTCAACACACCTCATTTCGCATCTGGATGATGTAAGTGAAATGGCGGATATTGATCCTTCCAACGTCGCTTTGACTGACCACGGTCCAATTACAGATGTGCTATTGGAGCCACCAACACAAAGCGAAGGTGACGAGGCACGGACACCGCTTTTGGCACCAGCTGAAAAGGAGATGTCTGCAGTCGTGGTCTATGCAGAAAGCGTCCGTCGTCGCGTTACAGCTGCACTCCACGCCAGGGAGACCGAACTCCAGATGTGGCTTGACTATGTTTCCGTCAATCCAAGTGTTGAAGCGATTGCCAACTTTGCAGCATGGATCAATCGTTTGTCAGCAGCTACCGCCGCTGGAGTGGCTGCGCATAGCGTGGCCACTGTCCTAACGAACCCTCTGAATATCAACTCACTCCATGCTGATCAAGATATGGATGCGCAAGGCACCCATACATCTTCGGACAAGGTAAACTCTTCTGTGAAGCCTGACTCCGAGGATAGTGGGTCTCTCCAGGCATCAAAACTCACACCAACCCGCACCAATCATATTCTTAACGCCATTAGGACACAAACGTTTGCTGATGTCGTTCCAAGGTTGGCACAAGTGGGAGGTGGCTCCATACCTGTCATCTCTTGCAAGCAGCTCTTGATCTCGGGGCAATATCCTATCTTAGGACTGATTGCTAATGGACTGCGATCGACGCGTTCTCAGGTTCGCCTATGGAGCTGCTTGCTCGTATCGGCACTTGCTGATGATCATTCTGCTAACAAGTTGGCCATTTTGCGTTCGAACCTACATGTGCTCTTGCTTAGCATGCTCGTTCCGCACTTCCGTGTTGAACGCTTTGTATGCGGTGGCTTACAACCTCTTCGAACGGCAGATCCAGCAACTGATCCTCTCTTGCAGCTTTATTATCGAACATCTGAGACGACCGCGGTTAGTGTGGCATTGAACCAAGCACGAAAGTTCATTGCGAAATCCGCCGCGTCAACATCGATCGCTCGTATTCTCGGTTCGCCAGACATGAAGTCCCCATCGGGTACTTTCCCACCCGTCGGTCCATTGTGCACGAGTGTTGCAGTCGCAGGAGATCTCGAACCCAATCCCAAGGTTCGGGCTGCTATCGTACATGCACTGGGCAAAATTCTTGGTCAGACAGATCTACCCAACGTACTACCCACGCCTCTGGACAAAGTGCCGACTCCAACCCTCGAAATGTCTCGCGCATATTCAAAGCTGGCTCAAAGCAGTCTCACTCCGGATGACGCAGGCGCACTTAACTTCTATACAAATCAACACACTACCGCAAACCTTGCGGGTAGTGATCTGGCCTTCCAACGTCAACTTCTTGCATGGGACATTCAACCGGCGTCAAATAACCCCCCTGCTCCAGTTGGAGCTTGGGAAGGTGAGCTTGAAGACCTAATTACAGCCTACTATATGTGCAAGTGTGCTTATGATGCGTTGCCGCTTGTTCGATTCGAACTGTGCTTAGCCCTATCTCAAGTCATCCGAGCACATTTGAATCTTTTTCTGCAGAGTTGCAAAGGCATAGTAGATGCAGCGGCAACGGCTCAGCAACTAGAGCAGCTCGCCAACCACCAAGCACATTTAAAGGCATTCAATGACCGAATCCAAGAAGCGCATCAGAGCAACCTGGATAAAATCGAGCTTGCAGAGGCACGCAAGCAGGCAGAGGCTGAGAAACTTACTCAACTGCGCAAGCTCAAGAGACGAAGGCTTGCTGAGTCGAGACGAGCGAGCGTTTCGAGACCAACCGGCGGTGAGACTGGTCAGCGTGTGATGCGTCCGCCACCCATCGTGACGGAAACCATGGGCGCAGCGCTTCGCCGTTACAGCACAACGCCAGATTTCGAGTCTTCATCGCTGTCGCGCCCACAGTCCAATCAAGCCGCCAACCTCGGCCTGAGCCGTACACTTTCTCCTCACTTACGCCCATCTCCGGCCAATAAGCCTTTGCACGACTTGATTGAAACCGAGCGAGATGATACAGAGAGTCCTGAGCAACAAGCTCCAAATACGAACATTTCAGAAGGAGAACAGGGCCGACCCTCAGGAGTGAATCTAACCTTGGATGTTGAACTTGCCAATTCACACAGTTCAGAATCTCAGGGTGAGTTGGGCCCAACTCTTGATAAAGTCGATGTAAGCGAGATTAAGCAAGATGATTTCGAGGCCAAACGCATTCGTTCTGTTTTCCTGCCCGTCGATCCTTCGGCCCCTATGTGTACAATGGAGGGGATTGCATCCGCGTTCCCGTCCACAACTCAGAGAGCCAACCTTCAAGCACATAATCAAATCGAACCGCTCCGTTTGCCTGGATCGTTGATCTTCCCACCACCCTCTGGACCTCGGTCCCGACGTGAACTAGCTCAAGCAATTTGGCGAACACTTTTATCCCTAACAATCGACCCATTCCACGACGTTGCCTCAGCTGCAACTGCGATTCGCGACGCCTTCCTCGCAAGGGCAAATCAGACGACAGCACAAGTCACCTCTCCCGGAGTTGTTTCACCCCTGCCCCCGGCAGCAGCAGCACTTCCACCCACGGTACCTGTGTCATTAGCAACCAGCTCTCAGGGAGCTGGAACCCAGAGTCTACTCGGGAAGGCGACTGGGCGTCTGCCTCATGCTCGCAGTTCAGGCTCATTGTCACAACTGGCAAGATCAGCGAGTCAGACTCCTCACGCAAACTCCAGTCTTGCACCCGTTCCTGATAACGAGTCATCAGAGGGAGCTCCACCACCCCAACCATCGCCTGGCAATGGGGCAGAGGGGGGACTTATAGCAGCAAAGTTGTCAGCGACAGCTGCAGCTTCAACCGCTACAACTCCGGCCGACGCTTTAGCGTCAATTGAGTTTACGCTCATCCATCGTATGAGCACGCTGTTCGAAGACGCCGCTCTTCTTTTCTTCCGGCCACTATTGGTGAGCCCGAAGCGTCCGGATGAGACAATTGCCATCGATGTCGATGGCTCCTTTGCAGCCCGAGGACACTCGGCTGCTGCTGCATTTGCCCGGAGCGATGTTGCGCCTTTGGCGCTTGCATGCGTCGCACGACTTACGGGTGCTCGCTCGCTTACTAAACCAATGCAGAATATGATCAAAAAGGTTGCGAAAACAGCACGGCTTCCACGTGGAGTAGAGCTGTCGAAGACATTGGCTCTTCCCCCGGGGCTCCTGCGTTCATCACCGTACTATTCGGAGTTCATGGAAGGTGAAATCCGGACAACACTTTTATCTATGTTCCATCTGTATCGGCACAAGCAAAGTTTGCAATCACCTCCACTGACGCTTGCCCCATCTGTGCAGCCATTGATCCATGGGCTCTCGACCACCCTAGCCTCACGGATTCTGAACAACGCTAGCGTAAACATAGTAGAAATGCAAACTTCAATGCATAACTCAGAAATTCTCAAGGTTGGAAAACGTGCACGTACTGCCATAGCGGTGGCAGCTGCACGTTTGATGGCTGATTTGATCCTCTGGGAGGATTCTGGTTTAGGTCTTGGTTTAGAGCGCTGCTTCACGTGCACATTGCGCCTGGATGCTTACCATAGGCAGCGTGCTCAGTTTGAAAAAACCTATTTACAGTCTCAGAGCGCAGATCTTGACGAATCAACTACGTCTAAGGCACCAATTTACGTAAGAGCACCAGAGCCAGCCAGTCTAACCAATTCAGCGGGTCTCCACAGTCTCGCAACGGGATTAGCAGTCCATACCTCGCCAGCTACTGACGGTCTGGTCGGCATCTCGGCCTCTCCTGCAATCAAAGGTGCAAGGAAGAAGAAGAGCACCAAGGCAGGCAACAAGGATATCATGGTAGTCCCGTTAAAGCTCCCAAGCGAGCAATCAGATGCTCCGCCTTCGGATCCCGGAACTAATCTCAATCCAGCCGGCCCTAGCGTGGATAATCAGGATAATTCAACAAATACCACAACGACGCTACCCTCATCGCATGCTCTGCCACCATTCCCAACTGGTCGCAATACCAGCACAAGTGCGGTGCTACCTCCGACGCATCCGCCAGCAACCCACGCGCCCATACGTGTGCCTCCACTCTTTGTTCCTCAAACCGCGCTATCAACTCCCGAATTTATTCCGCAGCAATCACCAATTCCTTCAATTAGCGCCCCTGACGAAGAGGATTGCATTTACTGTCAGTTACTTAAAGCTGATAAAGCTGGGGTTAGAGGATCTCTCTTGTCTCCCGAGGGTGACAAGCACTCTAATCATTTCGCCAAGGCAGCAGTATCGTCCGCTGCCCTGCTGATAGCTTCTGTACTGCAAAGCTGCAAATCACAGCAATTGCTAACTAATAGTGCAGCCAGTAGCAGTGATGCAACCACCGTCACCAAAGATACGGTGATTGGTCCTCAAGGAAACCATGTCTCTGCATGGGCAGTGATTCACTCTGCTGCTGCGGCGAACAAAGCACGGTTCGCGCGACAGCGTATCCTGTCGGGCATTCTTGACCTGCGTGAGTATTCCTTGTCAACTCCACGAGCAGGGGGAGTCTTGATGAATACTCGCCTGTTCGAGCCTAAATTGCCACTTGGCGGAATGCCGTTTGCGCAAGCACCCTACCAGACTATGGGCTCAGAACATCTAAATTCTCCCCAAGGCAAATCCATCACCGCCACTTCAGCTCTTCATTCCAGTGGAGCATCACTCAAACCCTCGGTAAGGGCATTCGATTCCCTGCTTGATCTGGGTGTAGATCGGCCAGTGTACTTGATGCCATCGGATATTCCGCAGTCAGAAACCGCAGCGAACCAAGCACGGAACAATATCTTCCCTTCTCGCCCAATTCGACCCCATGCGTACACTGATCCCGAGTTGAATGCTCCTACGGCACTGGCTGACCCGATAGCAACAATGTATGGTCGCATCGCCAGAGCAATGGCTCGGTATGATGCCACGAAACTCAGTATGGGAAGAGGTATGGGCTTGCATACGGCGGCCTCCGTTGCCTTGTCATTTGCTGCCGCATGGTGGGCTCCATCTGCGTTGGCATACTTTATTGAGCCTAATAGCGTGGTAACACTTGATCCCAATCAGCTTGTCCAGACGCTGACGCTTCTTCTGAATCAGCTTCATCGGCTCTCCGCTGCGTCTCACGGAACAAGTTCTTCGAGTGGTTCAGCGGCGCTTCACCAGGGTAGTGTGGGGGCATCATTGGGTCTGAACGCACTGGGTGCCCCTGCTTCGCATCACCGCAAGGTGTTCGCTGCACAGGCGTACACGTTCTTGGCATATCAACCGAGTATGTTGCAGCTCGTTTTCGAATCCATGCAGCGGAGGATCTCAATGCCTCTCAGCATGACACATGCACCAACATTCAAGCCACAACGTATTAGCAAAGAGGCTACGAGCGACGCATTTACCAAGCCTCGCAGTCTCAGTACCCTCGCACCCAGCCCTAGCTCTCCTGCTGCGCCTCGACGTCCCGGCGCTATGATTCAAGCTAATGGAGTTCCAAACCGACCGAAGCTACCCATGCTTCAGGGTGCTGCCTTTGAACTCGCTGTCGCAACGGCTATCCATCTTGCAGCGCTTGCTGCGGCTAACCCAACAACCACAGTTTCTTTGCTGACCACAGAGGCGCGTCTCTTCGCGCCCGGTGGTCTCTTTGACAACTCTCCAATGACGTTAGTGCAGGCCGCCAAGGCAGGTCTTCAAGGCCTACCCTTGACCCCGCGGGTGCTTCAAGGAAAGAAGCCCGTTGTCGGAGCCGTGTGTGGAGTGAGCACTTGCGGGCGTGGTACGTGCTCATGTGCTGAGGTTGAACAGATTTCTGAGGAAATGATTCAGGCCAAGCTAGTGTTGGCGAAACAGCAAGTGATCCTTCCCTTTTTCCTTGGGCGATTTACTCCCGAAGGCGGCCTTAGTGCGAAGTCACTGCCAAAGCCATACTCCGCTGCGGTTTTGGCTAGTATCGGTCCTTCTCAAATCGCCCGGCCGATTGGCGTTGGATATCGCGATAGACTCGTGGGCTATAATCCTAGAAGCCTCCGCAGCACACTACAACGACAATATAAACTTGATGAGGCGAGACTCCTCGAGGCTCGCGGGCGGGAGCTCTTCCGAGCCTTGCTTCAAGATCCATTGAATGACGCTCTAAAAGCCGAAGGAGATTTTGAAATTGAGGAGTCCAGACGACAGATGCGCGAAGCACGCGACACCATCTCAAAGGCAGAGTCGGCCGAGTCGGCCTCGAACCAGTCGAAATCCGGAGGATTCTTCTCGTCTGTATTTGCCGGCATTAGTTCCCTCTTGCGGAAAGGTGACAATCCAGAGAGCGGTTCCACTCGAGCCGGTGCTTCTTCTTCCACTGGCCTTGGTCGCAGTCAAAATGCCAACAATGCTCCGGCATTAGCATTGGATGGGATCCCCGACGAGGAGGAGAATGAGAGTGATGAGAATACCCCAAACATCTCAGCTACTCAGTCACCCTCTAGCAAAGCCAAGGGATCAGCCCCGATTCATAGGCGTTATTCTCTGCCGGAGCATACGGGAACATCATATGTGAGCTCAGACGATGAGCTATCCGGATCTGACCACGACAGTGATGTACAGGAGCCAGAGGCTGAGAAGAACCCAGAATGCAAGCCAGTTCGCGTGCATGTCATTGAGGGTACAACTAGCGGAAGCACATCAAACTCCCAACGGACAGATTCGCGCAGCGCTGCGCATTCATCCGAGAAGAGAACAAATGAGAACCTTGCGGCCGGGCCATCGGCTGCAGCAGTATGTGCTGCCACAGGTGCTGACCCACATGTCTTTGCTGAAGTAGGTATGATTCACATTGCGTCTCGCCTGTCACCAAATCAGGTGCTTCGACCGACTCACTTAGTAATGCATAGGTATAATCCGATTGTCGTCGTGGGCTCGAGCACAGGACTTGTTCTCTTCTATGATTACCGCAAGGGAGGTGACACTGCGCTTTTAGAGTTCAGAAATGCGCCTCTCCGTTCCGGTACATTCTCTAAAATTCAATTCATCAACGAGTCCAGCCATAAGCCATTGCTCATGTGTGCGACGAATGATGATCGAACAGTTCGCATATGGAGAGTTCAGGAGCGTGGAGTAAAGCTTGCTTCTGCCTTTGTTGCGCATCCATCCGCGTTGCAGAATTCCTATCCCATTTTGCGAGCGACAGTAGGACAACCAACCAATCCAATTTTCCCTGCTGTTGCGTCAGTTCCACAGGCATCGAATCCATCTTCGGTTTCAGGCACACAGACAAATCAAACTGCATCAAATACTCTTCCTTCCTCCTATCCCACGACTGTGGGTTCCTTGGCTCCAGGTCCAGGATCTTTGCCACAGCAACTCGTTCAGACATTCGCCTCGAACGGCGAGTTCACTCCCCAGGTACTTCATCCCGCCGTACGACTCGGTGCTGGCGCAGCAATGGGTATAGGAAAGCCTGGTTCAGTCGTCTTTAATCCAGCAACAAGTTACTTAGGTTACACGCTGCAGCCCGGTACACCGTCGGTTGGAGCCGCAAAAGTACTGGGCCAACAAGCAAATCCATTAGCTAGCCCGACGCCTGGAGCCGCGAATACTTTGCAATTCTTGCCAATTCACGGTCAAGCACAACCGATTCCCATGCCTAACTCTGAGTTCTTTGATCCAAGAGATCCTCGTTCTGCCCGATTGCGCACACAGTCTGCCGTTGCCGCTCCCGCTCCCGTCGAGCAGTCTCAATCTAGGCTCACCGCCCTGTCACTGCTTCATGCCGCTGGCCACGAGAGAACTGGTTCATCTCAGGAGATTGAACAAGCCCGACAGCAGCAGCAGCAACAACAACAACAGCAACAGCAACATCAATTCCAGCAGCAACCCCAACATGCTGAGCTTCAAGTGTCTCCTCGTGATCAGGTGCATTCAGGCGCTCGTGCGGGAGCGGGCTCCTCCAGTACACCTGCTCCGAATGCTATCACGGCTATCTCGTACGCGATGGCAGGACTGGGATTCGCAACAACCGCACCCGCAAATTCGGCTCAGTCCGCTCAACAACGCGCGAAGCAGCGCGGTCCAAATATGAGCACACTCTGGCATCAACCTACTGGTAGGCTGTACGCTGCCGTGGAGTTCACCAAGATTTGGGATCTCGAGACGTTCACATGTGTGACAGATCTCCCGGTGTTATCGCCTTCGTGGCTCACTTCATCGAACTCCCCCATTGCTGGTGTCTCAGGGTGGGGTCAGCCCGTCGTCACTGCGCTTGAGGTCGATTCGACTGGGAACATTGTCTATACGGGCTTATCGAACGGGTACCTATCTGTGTCCGACGCTCGAGTTCCACCTAACCATGCGGGCATTTGTGCCATTTCGACGCACTTCTCACCTTTGTCCCACGTCGGCCTCACTAGATCCGGCTATACGAGTGAGCGCCTGGTTACGGTGTCCTTGGACGGGATCGTCAATGTGATTGATCCAAAGTACTTGCTCGCATATCCTTCACTGTTCCCCTATGCTATTTACCACAACGGCCCAAGCTATATTCCTAGCAGCTCTCCTCTCTATTATTCGCGATATGCGTCACCAACGCAAGCCGCCTACGCGGCCGCGGCGTTCCTAAAGTCACAGAGTTCAGATTCGTTTGGAGATGCAGGAAGAATGCTGCCTCTTGGTGACGTTTTTGACTCAGCTGAGGTTGGTCCGCTGGCTGCAGCATTGACCCTGTTGGATGAGGATGATGAGGCTCGAGCTGAGGCTACGGCATTCGCTGCTGCAGGCGCTGCTGCGGCAATGGCAAAGGGAGAGCGTTTGTTCGATGCTCCCCTCACGAACCCATATCCGCTTGTGCCTGATGCCATTAAGCAGGCGGCAAAGGCTGCAGCTGAGCTTTCCGTCCCTCCTTTGTTTGTCACGGCTACCGCAGCTGCAGCTGCGGTCGAAGATGAAGTTCGTTCTGAAGCTATGTTGAACCAATCGGATGATACTAACTCAGACATAAGGCCATCTCCAGAAACCGAGGGCACTCAAGAGCAGGGTAAGGAGGAACACATCAGTTCGGAGTCCCATGGCATGGGTTCTGAGTGTGTCAATGCCTCAAGTGAGTTTGATCCTGGGCAGGTCTCATTTGTGGGGGGACTCGCGTCGGAGCTCCCAGGTTTCGCAAGCACCGGTTCTCCAATGGGAGCGGTTGCTGGGGCTGTTGCTGCATATGCAAGTCCCCTCGAATCACCAGCCACTACATGCCTGACTTCACCAGGGCTCTCGCGCGTGCCGACTGCGCTCCAGCTCCAGCGCACAGAGTCCAACATTTTGGGTACAATGGAGGCAGACCAGAACCTTGCAAGGGACTACGCAGGCGCAACCTCGACCAAGACACCAACGAATGTATCAACGGGGACGGTCTCACGAATGCCGAACACTTCAGGAGCTGCTACACCTAAGACCCGTCGTACTCGTGCTCCAATGAAAGTTGGAGCTGGCATTGAACCCCCTCGCCCTCCAACTTCCACAAGTCCGAAGCTACCTGCGCCACCATCTCAGCTGGGCCCGAGCTTGGAGCCGCATAATAGCACTCACAGCATCCATAGTAACAGTCCAAGCCAGATAACCTCATCAATGCGTGCTGGCCAGGGTCAGGCTTTTGCTCAGCAGCCACGGCAAACCCGCTCTTCATCCATCCCGTCACTCGGAATGGCAAGCGAGGATGGATCGGACATTACGCCGCAGTTCCCTTCAGTACCCGCGGTTAGGGCTTCGAAGAAGGTTGACCCGGCTAATGAAGCCGCGCTGGACCGTGTCCGCGAGGCTTGCATCTTCACGTTCGTGTCACACAAAGCGCATTCAGCACATCCTGCTGTGCGAACCGCCTATATTCCATCAATCCAAGCCACATCGGCTGCGCCAACTGGCGCTCCTGGGACCACCACATGGGATAGTGATCATGCGAGTTCGATTATGTCGCCAACAGGTGCACCTATGGCGACGCCTGCACCAGAGAATTGGATGAACAACCCCAGACTCTCCATAGGAGCCTCGGGTCCGGGTGGAGCTGTCACCGCTGCTGGTGCACCTGCTGCAAGCCATGGTAGTGGTTCCGATGTTATTGTCGGTCCATCGCTTAGCAGCCACGGTAACAGTCTCGTTTCCTGTGCCGCGACTCATCCGCTGTCATCATGGATTATCACTGGAAGCCATGCATCTTGCATCAATGTGTTTGACACCAAAGGCGAGCTGACTCAACAGACGAAGTACCATCCTTCGTTTGTTTCTCAGCGCATCGGGCCCGTGCACTCGCTCGCATTCCATCCTCTTCGCCCCGTATTCGTCATGGGTTCCGACAAGACGATCACCTTCTACGCCACCAGCAAGTTCAAATGGCGTGATTAGTCATATGCTTCTACCATCGGTATGTACTATAATTCCGTGAAATGTATTCATTCTTCATAAAAACCGGATTATATGCTTCATTTCCACATCGGATATACACGAGTTGTGTCCAAGTTACACGAGTGCCTGCTCTGAGCTCGGTTCACACTAATTTTTTTGCCACCGTAAATTCACCATTTTTCTTAGTCGAAGTACAATTGTGCGTGGTGATAATCTGAGGATAGTAACAGTGTGTGCCCGCAGTAAATCTCACTTAGTGATGCGTCTTACTTTGTAACACCTTCTCTAGCGTCAGCACATGTCCAAAAAGTCGGAAAAGGGCGATATGTCCAAGAAACAGAAAGCGCCGGGAGGCATGCCTGCCGAGAGCAGTAAAGCAAGCGCGCAGGAGGCTATGAGGCATAACATCACAGATAAACCTAGCGCAGAGGCCGGGCCCTCGAGGAAAAAACAGATTGCGCAAAGCGGAGCAGATAAGCCCGCTGCAGCCCCCTCCCGCAAGATGGATGATGTCATGAAGCCAGAGTTCCACAAAGCCGAGGAAGGAGGGATCAACTATCTCTCGCTACCTATTGATGCCAAGCAGCTGCATATCCACGGACTGTCAGGCGAGCCCGAGAGATACATTTATATCCAGCGAAACGACACGTCAGGCATCGAAGACGAGGAGGAGAAGGAAGTAACCGAGCGCTCCGTCAGGGTCTGGGGCGTTCCAGTGTCTTTTTCAGATGAAGATGTTGCAGAGTGCATGAGTGTATTTGGTACAGTGGAGGCTGTGTTTGTATCAAAGGTGGCGAATCTTACTCCAGGCATGAAAGAGTACACTGTCGTGTATGAGACACTCGAAGAAGCGGAAAATGCCATTAAGACACGAGGTGCCACAGCTCATCCTCAACCCTCAGGAGAGTATGGCTTGGGTGCTTGGGCAAAGGAGTTCTTTGATCAGCGACCCAACTTTGAACGGCTACAGATGCAGGTGGACATCTTCCTCAACGCATTCGACCAGCGAACAGAATACGAGCGAAAGATGGACGCCTCGAAGCCATTGGTCGACGAGGATGGTTTTATTCTGGTCACATACGGCAAGCGAAGAAAGTCCGAGGCCGAACTGAAGGCCCAACGCGCACAGGCAGCTCGCGAGTACCGCAAGAAGTTGCTAAAGCAGGAGGAGATGCTCAACTCGTTCTACAAGTTCCAGGATATCGAACAGAGGCAGAACAAGATTGCGATGTTGAGAAAGAAGTTCGAGGAGGACAAGGCCAAGATTCAAGAAATGAAGGCGAGCCGAAAGTTCAAGCCATTCTAAAGGATTATCCGTCATTAGTAAAATTGACTAATACAGTGCTATATTACATGTACACGAAGCTAGATTATACGGGCTCTCTCACCGTTTGGCTGGCACTACACTTGGTGTCAGGACAAGAGTTCGGAGATGTACAACTTCTGTTTTGGCTTGCCTGAGCTCAGTGCGCTCTTGAAGGACGTATTGACGTGCTTCGGGAACCATCTGAGTGAGCACCTGGCTAGCCTCGCTCACTAGACGAGTGCAGTGCAGAAGCGCTTGGGATAAACGCTGGTTTGCTTTCATAATCCATTCGCCATGATTAAAATCCGGAGGCGAAATTGATAGCAGCTTTGGATGGCGTACTTTATCGACTCCCTTCATTGAGCCTCGCATGGTCTGAACCTCTTCCAGGAACTCACGAACATACTCCGATAGACGTGCAACACGGGCTCGCAGTCGACCGTTTTCGGACCAAGAAATTGGTCCTGAATTCTCGTCAGTTTTTTCTGATTTCGGAGTACCTGTCGATTCTGATTCTTCCTGCTTGCCACCAACGGCTGAGCCACTTTGGTGCAACCTGATTGATTTACCGGCCCAGGTAGTCACCCCTTTGTCAAGCAGCTCGAGCTGTTTCATGAGCCTTTCCGTTGCTTCGGCTTCTCCGCGGACGGTGCGGGCTTCATGTCGCCAATTAACTGCCTTACCGAAACGGCGGTCACGTTCTGCCGCGGCCTTTTCTTCTTGTGTCTGTCCCTTCACAAGAAGTTCGTTGAAATAGGATGCTCCTTGCGCAATTTCTGCAGCCAGTTCCTTCATGCTAGATACAAGTTGGGATATCTTAGCATCGATTTTACTGGGCGACTCAGACAGGAACGCCTCCAAGTCTGCGTAGGCCCTCTCCCACGCTTCAACCCGTGGGAGCAAGTTGTTGAGCTCGCCAACGCACGATTCAAGTTTCGCAATCTCTGGCACAATGTAGTGCTCGCGTTCAGCTGAGAGCGCTTTAAAGGCCTGCGTAGTCCGTAGTCGCGCACTCACCGACTCTTCGCTTAGCTTTTGGACTGTGTGGAGTGCTCGCATGAGCCCAGGGATTTGCTGATACGTTTGTTCGAGTTGGCCTAGACTCAACTCCAGAACGTCCATCGGGGGCAATGGGGGCTTGTCAAGCGCCTGCAGACGTAGAAATAGCCGCTCGCTTGTAGGCTTCCATTCCTTTGGGGCGGATCGGCGTCCAGCCTTGGCTACTGCCTCGATTGGATTAGAGCCCACTTGTACCGCCTGTTGCGGCGAACGGTCGGTTGCTTCAATGCTATGCCTTCGTTCACCCAACTTTGCTTCATGGGATTGACTGCTCTTCGGCTCCAGTGCCCTGAGATTGGCAAGATTGGCATCAGCATCCGTATCACTGAGATCCGTATCAAACGAATCCTTCTCACTCTGGTCCGATGCTCCAGTGCGTGAATCACTGGCATCCTGAGCGACGCGTGAGGTATCATTACTCTCATCCGAGTCCACACCAAACACGGAACCCTCACCAGTCTCTACAAGCATCTCGATCTTCTGAGCTCGCCTAATCAATCTCTTCGCGGCCTTCAAACTATCAATCGAATGCTGGGTGTGCTCGTGAACCGTGGCCATGAGCGCACCAAGACGCGGCTTGAGTGTTAGTGACTGCTCACTGCTCGGCAGCGTTGCCTTGACGATCTCGTTGACTTGCTCAGTGGTCGGTATCGTCTGAGTCTTGGACATTACCTCGGCCAATAGGGCATTCACCATTGCCTGCAGGTCGTCAAGCGTAGCAGGCTGGTGCGGACGATCAATTCTACGTTGGGCCTGGCCGCCGAGCGATGCTGTGCTAGCTATACCCGCAGGGGACTCGATGCCAACAACTCTGCAGAGAGATGGAGAGGGTTCAACGAGTGTGAGTTGGGGGTCAGCTTCAAACCTACAGATGCATCAGGTCAGATCCAGTACCTCAGGATAACAGAAAGGGGAGTCTTACCTCTCGAGACGTGTTAGTCGGGCATCGGACTCGTTGGCTTCCTCCTCAGCGCGTCGCAGAAGCGTGAGAAGGTTGAGCTCGGAGTGTGAATTGTCCATGGTTTGGCAGGATCAAAGTCACTGCCTGGGTGCGGTGTGGGGTGGAATAGCGTTACTGTGGCGCGAGGAATCGAACGATATCCCTCTCACAACCACGCAATCGCCCTGACCCCCGCCTTCAGTGACCTAGAAAACGTGTCGGTTACCCGATTTCGTGTCCTTTCCTAAGGGGTGTATCTTCACGCTCGCCTGTGCGCGCCATGAGCTTTACGGTGCGCTGGGTGCAGGCATGCGATATGTATCCATATGATATGTTTGAGCTGCCCACGACCTCGTCCTTCGTGTGGTATATCGAAAAATATGCCCCGAGCCAGGTCCTTATTTCGAGGCTGTATATGTTATGAGGCGTGGAGGAGTGATGGACGCATGGAATGGCTGTTATATGTTTCGTACATTATGCTGTAGTATATGCGCCTCGATGAGTGCACAAATCCAACGTGTATTCCTGGGAAAGCCGCTCCCCCAGGTGTTACATTTCGAACTTCCAAGTCGTTACTATGCGTCTGTGGAGTCCCGAGGGTTTTCGGGCAATACTCAAGCAATGTCAGTGTTAGGCTTCTATGGTAGCCGCTTACTGGAGTGCATTTTCTGAATTTGACCCCCGCGCATCATCAAGCCTCTCAGAAAACTCTTCAGAGAGCACTCATCTTAACCCCTCCTTACGTGTATCTCTACTGGCCTCTCCTGTATGTCTTGTGTTGTAGCCAAGTCAGGTCGCTCGGAGGTCCGATCAACACTGCAGGAGACTCGAGGAAGCGCTGTGATTGAACTTGGCCGTTGTTCCTAACCCGAGCTTACATTGTCGTTGCCTGGTCAGGCCTGTTTAATAACAGACGAATATGCATCGCCATGACCGAAACAAGTTTGAGACCATCGACGAGGGCGATGAGTCCGCCGATGTGTACGTTTTAGTCTTCTTGCGCGGTTTTGTTTGCATGTGTGTAGTATAGCGCCCAGAAGAGACACATCCGTTTCGGCAGTTTGCTCATGTGTTGTCCGTCCACCTCCAAATCGATACAACGCCCCTAGCTGGACCCAACTTGCGGAGAAACTGAATCGCCAGAATGAGCCAGGCCACACGGGTGGCCGGCTCCATCAGCTTGACGCAAAGGCCGAAACCGCAAAGGAACGAGACAAGCGCCTTACAAAGGCTCTTAAAAAGGTACGACATAATGACGATTCGGAGTGCACCAGCTTTTTTTCCTAATCATGCTTGGTTGTCTGTCCTATGGCTTCGTTTGCTCACTACCCCAACTTGACCATGATGATTCATCTAGCTGCAAGCCAAGAAGTATGAGAACTATCGGCAAAAGCTCGAAGACCGCTTTGATCGTCGACATCGCCGCCAGATGCGCCGAAATGAAGGTGAAGAGGATGTTTCCGAGGACTCAGAGGATGAGGAACTCGATGGATATGCTGGGCTTGAGGAGATCGAACTTCATATTCGCATGGCCAACCAAGTCCGAGAAGCCTTGCGACAAGAAGAAATCCAGCGTCTTTTGCTCGCAGACAAGCGTGCGCAGAATACCCTTCAGAATATGGCAATGAAGCAAGAGGCAGCAGCCGCTGAAGAAATGCGTCGACGACGTGAGGAAATTGAACATATTGTAAATGGCTACAAGGTCCTCAAGAAGCAGGTAGTTATCCAAGAGTCCCTATCTTGCGTCCACACAACCCTGGAGATGTGTCTGATCGGTCTGAAGGAAGCCAATCGATTCCTCGCTCGCAGCGATATTCAGAAAGATTTTGAGAAGGCTACCCCCGAACAGCTTCGAGTGTCCGTTGAAACGTTCTTCCAGAATAGCAAGTCCCCGATCCAGGTTAAGGCCGAGATGATGTGGCGATTTGCAGTCATTATGCAGGACTTTATGCATGGAAGCCATCAGCGACAGAAATACCTTGATCTGGCTCGCTACGCGTACAAAATCCTCTCGAGGATGATCGACGAAGAACGTGAGCGTCGAGCCCGTGTACGCTTGGAAGGTACAGATGAAGAGAAGTCACTGCTTGTCGATCCCGCAGAGTGGGATGAGGGAGTGCCCGAACTTGGCTGGGAGTTTGATGCAATCGCTGTGAGTGCAGAGCAAGATCGTGAGGCTCAGCTCATGTTGCAATTGCGCGAGGCCTTGGAGAAGGCCAACAATGTGAACGCATTCGACAATCCGAAATATCCACCACGAAAAGTTGCGGTGCCTGATGATGTTTATCCTCCAGCTTTGTGATTGTAGACTGAGCGTTGAGCGGTGCTCACCGGCTTTATTTCGTCACAACGTCGTAAATTTGTTGTCTATTGTACATAAAGTGTTGCGTACCCATTTACCTTAATCAATCAAACTACAGAACAAATAATATTTGTTGGCTAATCGAACAGAAGTGACAAAGCTAAATAAACTGCGGGAAGTCGGATCACTCGACCTTTGATGAAAGCCAACACCTCAACTAGGGGGAATACGTTGCGCCCATGTTCGGAACGGGATAGAAGGTCTGCGCAACATCAGCGAGGAAGGGATGCTGCAGAGCTTCTTCCGCAGTGATGCGTTGGTCAGGGCACAGAACAAGAAGTCTGCTTAGCAGGTCAAACGCTTGTTCATCAACATATGGAGGCATGACCGAGCGGAGGGACGACGTATGGAGCTCATCGCTGTCGAAGCACAAGGAACCAGGGAACTGGGAAACTCCGGGCCATGTTTCCTCCTTGAGTGGTCCAAGCATGCTGACTATATGCGAGAGCTGGTCGATTTCGCTTGTTCCTGGGAAGAGAACTGAGCCTGAGCACATCAGAAGCTCTGCCAATACGCAGCCTGCTCCCCAGATATCGATGGGTTTCTCGTAGTGGCGCTGCCCCAAAAGCAATTCGGGCGCTCGATATGCCAGAGTCGAGGTCTGAGGAGACAAGCGTGCCGGAGTCTGGAAGGGACGCGCAGTCCCGAAATCACTCAGCTTGAGGGTACCAGGTGAGCCGTCGGTTAGCAGGAGGTTCTCTGGCTTTACATCACGGTGGATAATACCGTGTGTGTGAATAAATGCTAAAGCGCTGAGGAGCTGCGCCATGTAGACCTTGATGTGGGAGAGTGGCATTGGCTTTCTTAACCTGGCAAACTCCATCAGTGGCGTGCGGAGATCGCGCTGCAGAGCTTCCATGACGATATGAATGTTGAACTGCTCGAGGTAGACTTCATAGACTCGCACAATGTGAGGATGGTTCACGTACTGCAGCGCCTTCAGTTCACGGAGAGACTCCCGCGAGAAACCTGGTACGACACCCGTATTAATCCTCATCTTCTTGACAGCTACCTCCTGTCCAGGCTCTGGCATGCGATTCTTGATACGAAACTTCTCGTAGTTCAAGACATGCTGCGCGAAAAAGTCACTCTCACTGCCGGGCATGTAGCGATCCGATTCTTCTTCTCCAAAGCCACTCACATCGTGCTCGCCGACTGCGGTCTGGGCACCTACTGAATCCTTCTGCTCATAGAGCTGCAGCAAGATGTTCGCCTTTGACAGCCCATGTTCCTTTGACTCAACACCCTGCTCTGACCTTTGGAAGAGAGTATTGAGGTTTTGGTTTGTTCCTTCACGCGTCATACTCACATTCGCTCCAGACTGTTCTTGTGGATACCCGAACTGAGCACCTGCTGAAGTCGACAGCGCCTGTGCGATCGCCATTGAATAGGCTTCTGGAGTCATGTTCTCATCCCATGCCAGGGCAAATCCATCATTGCAGGCGTCGTCTTCCTTGGTATCGGAGCCATCTTCGTCCGGGTCCTGCAGCTCCCGCCACCAAAGCTCCGGGAAACCCATCCAAGCCTCGGCCTCCTGGACCAGGCACCAGGGCTCGTCGTCAGGGTGACCTGCACGCAAGACACTTGCGGAGACAGGTGTGATGGTCACGCCCCGTGGCTGGGAAATTTGGTGACCACGAATCTCGGACGACTCCATTGCGTATGTTCCCAGTAAACAAGGATGAGGCATAGGGAGAACCTTCAGCTTGGCGAGGTACACGGCGCCATGCGCACCGCATCCAACCTCTCGGCCCTTTTCATATCTACATGTGGTGAGGTTTACAAAGGGGTCAGGTGTGGCCATAAGCTCAGGGCACATGGAATATCCAGTGCATTTCAGCGTCAAACTAGCCGTTCAGCCAGGGAAAACTAAGAGAGGGGGGTCCTGTTAGTTGGCTGAGCACATGCAACGCTAGGTTTGAGCCACCAGAAGAATGAAAAACGTGACGGCATTAAGCTCTGCACTTGAAACACGGCGGTGCAGGCCCGCTCGCATCCGGTACGCACCTCGAATAGAGTCGGCTGATTGAAAGTTCGTCTTCATCGTCGTCCAAGTGCCACTTTCGCTTGGGTTCGCTCAGCATGCTGAGGATGCTCATAGTAGATTTAGAATACCACGTGCAAGTAAATCCTAACAAGCCTGGACGATTAGTCAAACAGGGTCTCCAAGGCCACCTTACTGTGTTCTAGTCACCAGTTTCAACGGTTGCTTCTCCGTCGCTTTAGTCGCTGTATCGCACCTGCGCCCGAGTGCGCTCCGCATTCGACACGTGCATTCGGTAGTTCACTGTCTGCCAGGTCGAGGCGCATTAATCATATTCCGCGGCACTTACAGCGAGTCTGCCGAAATTGTCGCAATTCGTTAGTGGTGCAGATATCAGATAGCTTCCGCCGGGCTTTCACTGGCGACAAGCGCGGGTGTCGACCGTACTTGGCTTGCACGAACATAACTGAGTTCCACTCATCAATATACAACAGGGCCTGTCCAAAGCCACTCGCCGTGCGCTGGATCTAGATCCTACCCATGCCCTCTAAGTTCAGACTCGAGAAGGGTATGTGGCCCCAGGAGTGGCTCACGCCGGAGCTGCGGTTCATATTGGGGTTAAACCTGATTGTCCGCTTGACTCTGGCCTTCTTTGTCGACGGTAAGCCAAGCTTCCTGCCAGAGATCCAGTTTGTGACGCCGTTCACCAGTCTGACTCGGGCGATCGAGGGTTCATTCCTGTTTGAGAAGGGTGTATCGCCCTACCTAGGTCAGGTTTATCATCAACAACCCTGGCTACTGCCGTTTATTACCTGGCTCACGAGGGTTTGCCAGTCTGAGCAGGCAATGCAAATTGCATGGTTTCTCATATGCATAGCATTCGAGAGTATGGGGGCTGTGGCCCTCTATACCATAACGCAGTACTACAGTGTCAATCCACCCTTCCTTCCGGTCCTCGAAGTTGAGAAACGCACTACATCGATAGTGAGCAACGGTACTGGTACACCTGCAAGCATTGCTGCTCCCAGTGATGTGTCAGCAGAGGAAATCGTCACTCCCATTCGTGGCTCGATCAAATTGACATCAACCGACAACATCATTCAGCCTACACGACCTTTGGTGAAGCCGAACCGATTTGGTCGATATACAACATTCCTCGAGAAAATCAACCCATCTATGAAGGCGCTATGCAAGGAGTTCGACGGCGATTCATTTGACGATGAAGGACAAGGAAAGGGGTCGCAGACAGAAGCCAAAGTAGAAAACTCTGAAACGAAGGAAGAACGGAAGCGATCTCTGGCCGACGACAAAGGGAAGACTACAACAACATTATCAAGTTCTTCATTATCCGAAGGCCCGAAGAATGAAATAACGATGCTGGTTTCCAAGCTGAGATGGAGCCTAGTCCCTCCCCCTCAAGGTGACACCCAGACTGCCGGAGTCATAGTTGTTCTTTTCTACTTGTTTCATCCGTTCGTGATCGTATCTACATTATATCAAACCATATCGTCGATCGTGTATCCCCTGCTCTTCATTGCCATTGCATATGCTGCGACTGCCCATGACTACCTGTATGACGAGAACATGACAGCCGATGGCCAGCCGCAGATTGAGCATCTAGAGGACGTTCAGCGCCCAGGTCATGCGATCATAGCAGGCGCGCTCATGGCCATAGTGTCGCAGCTTGATTTATTTTTGGCATTGTTGGTTATTCCAGTGGCGTTACTTGTGTCGTGCAAGCGCAACGTCCATCGAGCTCGCTGGGGGAAGATGTCCGCCGACGATTTATCGTCCTCACTGTCTAGGTCCTTCGAGAAAGGACCATCTGGACTTGTATCAGCCTTTGGCAACACCGAACTATCTCTGCCACTTGAATGGCACATGCCACTGTTCCGTGCATTCGCTGGCAGCTTCCTCATCACCACGTCAGGCCTCTTGATTATCTCCTACATTCTCTGTGACTTCAGTTGGAGCTATTTGCAGCACACTTTCATCTCCATGTTGAGTAAGTACGATGTCGATATGCCTGCCAGCGAACGTGGGCTAGACAAAAATGTATCCTCTATGTTTTGAAGGTATGTTCAGTACATCTCATCACTTACTCCTAAACATTGTTTCTCCCACTGTAGGCATCCTGGAGGGCATCCCAAATGTCGGCTTATTCTGGTACCTATTCAATCAAATCTTTGACCGATTCCGATTGTTCTTTGTATACGCCATTCAGAGTCAGCTTGTTGTGTACCTTGCGATCGTCCTACTACGAACCCGCAAGCATCTCACCTCGCTCGCCCTCTACAACGTCGTGATCGTGTATGCAATCATCACTGTACTCAAACCCTACCCTGAGCATTACCATATCACTTCAATGTTTGCTCTTCTGCTGACCCAAATGGCATTTATCAAGCCAAGGAGCCCGACCCGGCTTGTGATTTACACCTTGGTGTACCTGCTCGTGACAGTGCTGTCACTTGTCATGCATCGAGTATGGACCTTCACGCTCGGAAACAGCAATGTGAACTTCATTTTCGTCCAGGGCGTCGCACAGACGTTCGTTTTGTTATTAATCCTGATCGATGTGATGAACGCAGTGCGCAGCCTGTTCACGCTTCCGCCGAATGCATCGCTCTCGGCGTACGCGCGAACGAAGGAATAATTGAACCGGCACTCGAACCGTCATAAAAATGGTATCACCACTCTCACTGCATCTAACGCTAACTTCCAATGTGTTTTGTTTTATTGTTTACCGCAGCTCGAACCCGCAGCAGATATACAAATTCCGGCGAGCCGTTGAACTGAATTGAAATTCGTACAACTCCGGGGATAAGTTTCGGGCACGTGGGGTGTGTGCACGTCTTTGAAATTCATGAAAATATATGGAAATACGACCTTCTATCCGATAGCATGCGTCGAAACCCACGTAGCAACATCCTAGGCCCGAGGAATAATGGGCAATTCTGGGGAGTGGAAAAAAATCTTGTGGTGGGCCCCTTATGAGCACGCTTTGAGCAGGGTCGCGCATTGAACCGAGTGATGATCTTACATAGTCTGTGGGTCCTCATGAGACTGCGTCTATATCCTAAGTGCTGGTGCACGCAGGCACGATCCTGCCTTGAAATCGAGGACGTCCAAGTTCAAGAATTCAGGCGCCTGAATCCGTTCATTCCCGCAATCGGTTTTCTTCGCTTTCACAGACTAGGCTTGCCCTCAATCTTGTCTCCATCATGCTCCCTCAGCTGTGAAACCTCTTTCTAGAACGAAAATCCGGCGCTGGCTCACGCCTTCCCGCCGGGCGACACGCAGGAGCGAGCCGACCGCCTTCCAACTTTCGTGCCGGCTCTGCTGCGAGCGCAGGTGCGCTTGCGCCGACAAAGCAAGCAAGCATAACGACCCCAGAGCAAAACTAACGCACCACACATAATTCTCAGCTCGGGTCTTCGTTGGATTCTCCACACGTTTTCCCAGCATCCATCCACACATGTCCATTATGGCTCAGGACATCACCGCGACGCCGCAGGTGATCTCAGCGCATGGTTCGCTGATGTCGTCGCCATGCGGTGAACCGTTTGCTTCAGCGTACGAAGCTACCCATCGATCCCGCAGCCAGCACACACCACCTAGAGCTGCTGTTACTGCCGGTAACCGTCTGGATGAGCCTAATCCTTTTGACACTCCACCTGGACCTGCGCATGCGCATCAACAGCACCAGCATATTTCAACAGCGATGCACTTAGATCCAAGTACTTCGCTCAGCAGTTTCCTACCCTCATCTCGACCTATTCTGGGTTCCACGGAAGCTGTACCAATTGCCAACCCAGCCCAAGCAAACGGGGCTAGCGACTCCATTGGTCCGCAACAACCCCACCTTGACCTTAGCGTATCGTCAGGGGCCTACAGCTCGTCCGCTCCAAGAACTACTCCGCTTAGGCATTTAGATTCTGTGGTCGATTCAGGCCTCGAGACTCACACAGTACCCCCGCAACCCAGTCCTTCGCCCTATGCCCCCACACCTTCATTGGCTTCGTTCCCAAGACCTTCTGGCACTCCGTATGCACACGCTCCACTTATCTCAGGAGCCGTTCCAGTGCCTTTGCCAGTGGTCGACCCCTCGACCCTGCTTCAGCAGCTCCAACACCTTCAGCCACTCCCTTTACCTCAACCTTCTATGAGCCTGCTTCAGCCCTTGCCCGGACAACCTCACTTACAATCACAAAGCATGTTGGGAAATACTTTTACGATCCCCTCGCATCATACTCAGTCAGAACAAGTAATGATAATGTCTCATACTGAACAATCGATGCCGGTATCTTTCTCTCACTTACATGCCACAAACCAGACGATGTCAGAGCCGCATACTGTTGCTTGCAATGATATGTCTAGTTCTCACCCTAAGCCTCTCAATCCAAACGTACGACCAGAGGCAGACTCGTTTGCTCAAGCAAACAGTGATTCCACCTCCGTTAGCAGTTCTGGTTCTAATGGAGAACATGATTCTGCTAGAACAAGCGTGGGTAAAACAGTCGCACGTGCAAATCCAAAGCCGAGTTCTGCACCTAAGCAAAAGGCAATTGAAGATATTCAAGCGAAACAGCAACGGGATGCAGCCCGCCAACGAGAGTATCGCGCCAGGCTTAGAAACGATCCCAATCCAGAACTCTGGCTGAAGTATAAACAGCGGCAAAAGCAGTACAAGATCAATGCCCGCAATGCCCATCATCTGAGAGCTACAACATCCACACCACCTCACTCTGAGCCGACAACCCCCCTTGAGACCGTATCTTTGACTCCTACAGGCGAACGAACAAATGGTCGCCCATGCAGGACGTTGTCTCAAAATGTTGACTCATCTCAAGCCACTGCACCACATAGCGTAAGTTCAGTGCTGTCCGCAGTCACTGCACTCCTTACTTATGACGGGCATCACATGACTACCCGCTCGGAAGGTAGTGGTTCAATTGCCGCTTGTGCCCATCCCACTGTGAAAACATCTCTCGACCCATCGTACAGCGCCGACATGCTCACGCCAGGTTCTCCTGACTGCCTACCCAACTGTTTGCAGAGCCAATTGTCTCGAGCACCGCAGCACCTGCCGATGCCCGCATCGTCAACGCAAGTGCCACCAAGCACGAATCCACCAAGAATTGACCCGCTCCATGGTGCACTTCTTGTACCCATTCAGGGCTCCGACCCGCTCCATACTGCGAATCCCCAGCCTCCACTCGGCCCCTACTCAGATGAGATCTCTTCTGCCGTTGTTGTTGAGTTCCCGACAGCGACCAGCAGTGATAAGGTGCGGCACTTCCAGATGCTTAAGGTCGGAGCTCCTGATGACACCATCATGCTTGGAATGAAGCGCAAACAGCCGGAAGCCGTGCGTACAGAAACGTCAGCAGTTCGCATTGCTATCCAACGAGTAATGCATCGTGAGGACGACTTCAATACTCGTCCGTGCTCTCTGCTTGCAGAAGAAGCTTAACGTAACAAATCATCACTGTTGCTCTCAGTCACTTTACTATTGTCCCTATTGGTCCCTAGTTCCACATGATGTGTCACAATTTCCGTTATTCTGCGGTCTGTGTCAAACACATGTGCATGCCGATGTACATCCACTATATCAGGTAAATTGCTTTACATCCTATGTTTTACTTGTATTTACTACATAGTGAGTATTCTTACCAATGTAGCTGCTATTCTGCGAACTTTCTCCATCACATATCGTATGGATGGAAAGGTCTTGAAATCCGCCTGGTCTGAACTCTTTCCCACGAAATCCTGCTTGTGATATTGATAGATCTCTATGCTTCGATTCGTGTGTTCATGTCAATTTTTGATTCATCGCTGTGACGTGCCTCCTGTTCTTTTGGCATCGTCGTTGTTGACAAAAGTTAGTAGTATGTTCTTGACTGTTTGCATCCGAACCTTTTGCAAGCGCTCTCGAGTCAATTTACCTGTTTTTTCTGCCTACGCTTACGCATCACTACATGCCTTCTTGTGGCGCCAGTTGCCAGTAGGTGTGCAACACCTGAGCAATCGTGCTGCTAGCAATCGGTTTGTTGACCCTATCACAAATGGATAACAATCATGCGAATTGCTGTCACTATGCCTCACAATGGCACTACCTCTCAATATTGATGATTTGATCAACGTGTTTCTTACAGCTTGAAGTCGTATTGCGAAAAGATTAAGGAACATTTATCGTCGACAGTTGGGTGTATCCTGTGTATCGCTAGCGTCGATTTATTTATCGGTTATTGAGGCTTTCTATTCGTTGTCGCTCATCTCAGCCTCTGAGTCAATGCCATTTTGATCATTGAGTCATGAGCTGCCGTATGGTGCAGCAACGTCCAGCGAATGAATCAGTGCAGTAAATGTGCTAACAAACTCCTCATGATCCAACTTTTTTTAGCCACGACATTCACACCCTGCCACCAGTTCCCTATACTAGCTAAACGAACGTACACTGCCTTGCTATAACTAACGGTCCAAATTGTCACGTCATCGTTGCCTCAGCTTACTTTATGTCACCCTTCACTTTCCACCGTTCGTTACTTTGCCTCTGCTTCACTCGATTGCTGACACGACTACTTGTCCTACAACTACTCTTCCGTCTCCCTATGCATAGTTGGTGTGTCCATTTGCCGTCTGAGCAATCGTTGCCAAAGTCTCCTTCATACACTGCCCGCCCTGATGAACATCGCAGCGCAGCCGCTAGCCGCGTTCACTCAGGCCCGAGACCGACGAAACGGTCGGACTTTGTGCTAGTATCGAGATTAGTGTATGATGCAACCAGTGAGTGTATTTGCCGGGAAAATGTGTTCATTGCCTGACACGTGATGCATACACTCTATTTAGACCCCTCAAAGCGAGTGCTCGCCAAGAGCCCACGCCGAAATACGCACCCAAATGGCCTCACCACTCACGGACGAAGATTCCTCGTCAGGTACGTCTCGTTGGTATATGCGACTGGGCAACTCGAAGGCAGTTCGTGGCCTAACAACTTGAATGTGCATCGGCTGAGACGTATATGCGGTCCGCTTCCCAACTCACACCTGCATTCGCAACCATCTCTGATATCCAGGTCCCGAGGAGAAGTTTCACTTCGAAGACGATGTCCGGCATCTGTATGTCGTGCAGCCAGGCACGACTGAATCGGTGACGGCACGAGCCACCGCTGATAGCCGCGCCATCAAGAAGAAGCATATTGAGAAAGAGCTCGCGCATGTTATCAAACAGATCAACCACATCCAGGACAGACTCAATGCCGAGGGCAAGAAGTCTCTGCTTGTTGTCCTGCAGGCCATGGACGCGGGTGGTAAGGACGGCGTTGTCAAGCACGTGTTTGGCCAGTTGAACCCGCAGGGTGTGCGCGTCACTTCCTTTAAATCACCCACACCTGAGGAGAGAGCCCACGACTTCCTCTGGCGTGTGCACCCTCATGTTCCTCGCAAGGGTGACATTGGCATCTTCAACCGAAGTCACTACGAGGACGTGCTATGGCCTGTCGTGCATGACGTCATTCCTATAGACTCCGCAGAGCTCGAGCGACGCTACAAGCACATTCGAAACTTTGAAGACCTGCTCGTCGATAACAACACCACAGTGATCAAATTCTTCCTGAACATGTCCAAGGCTGAGCAGAAGAATCGTCTACTTGCCAGACAGCAGGATCCCGAAAAGCAGTGGAAGCTCACCCCTGACGATGCTTCCGAGCGCAAGCTCTGGTCTAAGTACATGGAGGCCTATGACCGCGCTATTGTCGCAACTAGCACCGAGCAGGCACCTTGGTATGTGATCCCCGCAGACGACAAGCCATTCGCTCGTCTCATGGTCGCGAAGATTGTCCTTGCACACCTTTCGGCTCTATCTCCCCAGTACCCTCCAGCCCTACCTAACGTGGCATCCCTTGCTTTCGATGATTAATTAATTCCCAGTCCCCACCCTACCCTACCCCTCTGCTATTCAATACCAATACAAGCGCGTATCAACACTACTAATATGTGGAGTTTATGTACATTGTCGCTAAACCATAGCTGCTTTCGTGGAATCCTTTCGTAGTATAACAGACGCGACGTCTGGGCGTCACGCGTACTCAACTCACTACTCGTTTCGTTGACTGGACTCGTTCATTAGGACGAAGGGCGCGAGTGTGACGACCTGTGTATCATAGGGGCTTGGTGCGGTTAGTCTATAGACAGCCTCAATCCGTACAGGCTCTCCGGCATTGGTCGAAAAAATAGTTAGGCATCCATCGCTAGTTACAACTGCTAGGCGAAGATCACTTGGGCAGGCAAACGGATCAAGATATGCTGCTGAAAGCACTTTAAACGACGACTTTCGAAGGCCAAAGATTGCATCACTGCGGGGACCACTCTGGGATCCGGTTGTGGAGTTCCACTCTGCTGAGCGGTCTTGGTTCATGCGGCTGATGCCTGCAGGGCTAAGTCGAATAAGCCTTCCTGATCGAGCAGTTGCACTTCGCTTAGCATGAACAATTCCCGCTTCCACCGTTTCACGGACCTTCGCTGAAACAGATACCGTAGCATTAACAGTCGCTGCAGCAGTAGCAGCCGCAGTCGAAGCAACAGAGGAGCGGGATCCGGAGAAGTAACTGAGCAGTCCGCTGGCTGCGGTGCCGAGACGTTTCGTAGACTCCTTGATTAAGGCCAAGGTACTGAACGAGCGACCGCTCTCCTGATTCGTCAGCTGGTCATGCTTAACCTCGCTCTCAGGCAGAGCTGGAGGCGTACCTAGCTGACTGTCTCCTGCAGGATCAGCTAGTGGTTGATCATAATCACAAAAGTCGTATTCTTCCGTGTCATCGCGACTGGAATCTGTCTGATGTTTATCGAAATCAAGGACCCACTCCTCCTCATCCAGGTTCTGGTAGGCAGTCGGCTTGTCTTCGCTTGTGTTTCGTGGGGATACAACGTCTGGTGATAACTGCGTAACTTCGGGTTGCTCAGCCACTGTCTGACTCGTGGTGTTGGCCTTCAGGTCGAAGATGCGTAACTCAGGAATGATACCAACTGTCCACACAGCCAACTGACTCCCATTTCTTGAGAGGCATAAACCATCCGCGGCCGGATTTGCCGTCGATGATGCTATACCTCGCCGAAGTGAGCACACGTGGACTGGACGCAGTCGTGCCTTCGCTGGATCGCCCGTCTTGGACTCAGATTGGTCATGTTGGGTCGCTTGCGACCGTGGCTTAGATTCTACTGAGGGGATGGTGAGTACGGTGGTTGGCCGTGGGGCGGTGACTTCTTCCCAAGTTGGGGAACTTGTTTGATTGTTTGAAATTTCACCTTGCACTCGATATGCAGGATCGACTAAACTGAAAACATGTACTGAGGCACTTCGAGACGAAGCAACGCCGAGGTAAACTTCAGTGTTATCTTGTTCACCGTCGTGGTTTGTGAGTGACGATGGAGGAGACAACGCTATAACATGAATATCATGTAGTGTAGCTGCGAAACGGCAGAGTAGCGTAAGCGAGTGCAGATCCCAGACGTCGACAATGCCTCTATGGGGTGGATTACCTTGCTGGCGTTGGTGTCCAGTAGGTGTGGCACGTGCAGGCCCTGCAGAAACATCATTGACTCCCTTGAGCTCCGCAGATTCGAAGCTCATAGACTGAGGGACTCCTGGGATCGCAAGAAGAGGTCTTCCGCGGGCATCACTTGTCGCAGCACCCGCTCCATTTGGATTGTACGTGGTGTGGATGGAGCCTAGCAGCGTTTGATATCGTACGTCAAAAATGTACACCTTGTGTGCAGTCATGATCGCTATTCGATCTGCTATGGGAATAGAACGAATAATTGGGGCGGAGATCGCTATTCTAGCAAGAGCATTAAGTGAATGCGTATGTGATAACGAAGAGCTTCCGGAAGTTTGGCAGAGAAGCACCTCCGTTGGCTTCATCCTGGAGGCAAGCACTGTTGCGCCGCTATGACTGCTTGCTGTTGGGGAACCAGTAGTTAGAGTCCTAGGAGGAGAGGATGTAGGAGTTGCAGACACACTCGAACCAGGACTAGAGGCGATGTGTGGATCTGATTCGGAAATAGAGGACTCTGGGCTTCGTTGCTTAGGACTCACTGCAATAGGAGCAGATAGGTCAACAGTTGCGAGATCCTGGTGTGAAGCGCTCCCGAAGGCGACCGCAGACGAGGAAGCTGATGTGGGTGATCCAAGTTGTGTTGGGTAGGCCGCGGAGCTGGGATCCACAACACCGCCGGACAGAACGAGGATCGAATCATTTCCAGGCAGCAATTCCGCGTCTCGCGGATGGACTCCACTCAGCACAATCCTCGGCCTCGGCTCTCCTCGCCGAATGGCTGGCACAGGCGACTCTGGGTCAGGCAGAGGAAGATAGTAGGCCTGGAAACTTACTGTGGCGTTGAGAGGAAGCTCCGTCCGCAGGAAAACATGCTTCCCGTTGGGCGAGAAGCGCGCCCAGTCGTATGCCTCTTCGGTTACCCAGTTCTCAGTGTCGGTCATGGCGCGTGAGATCACGACCTGACTCCCGGGAGACTGGCTTAAGTCCGATTCTCAGCTGAGAGCGACGCGTGATCGGCAGCTTGCCAGGCTTCACGGGCCTCACGCAGCGTCTGCAACTTGGAGATGCGAACTGGAGTTCGTGTTGCGGGGTATCGCGTTGCGGCGCGTCGAAAAAACGGTTCAGGGGAGGAAGTGGCATTGTGAGAAGTAAAAAGGGTCCGAAATGAGTATTGAATGCTAGTGTTGCGTGTAATGACATGGAGCTTTGGCATTATAATCTCGAAACACACTTGAATATACAATTTTCCACAATACGCATAGGGTGCATCTACCACATTCAGCACACTTGGAAAAGACGTTTGCCAAGCGTATGCAACCTCGAAAATGAGTCTGGGTGAGCTTGTGGCGCGATTCCAACTGGATGAGGCGACGCAGAATCGTCTGATAGCACAAGCTACACGCATTATCGGTACGTATGTGGTGTAAGATCCTCGCATCTAGATCCTAATCCTTTCAATCAGCCCACACTCACGACTCCGTTCGTTTTTTCCACGCTGGCTTTAGCGATCGCTGACCAGGATGACTACGAAGACGACCCCTTCGTGACGAAGGCTGACGTCCAGACCGTCCTCAGCGATTTTGCGTTCCAGAATGAGGCCAATCCCGAGGAGCAGGACCAAAAGGAAAACACCGGACTGAGCCCGTCTTCGCTACAGAGAGTGATTCAGGCCTTGAACTCTATTGAGGTAGATGCGTGTGAGGCTCTTGTAGACTCTAATGCTAGAATGCGGGCACTTGAGGCCGCCTGCGAGGCCGGCAATCCCTTGGCGCATCTTCGACTTGCTGACGACGCGGTGGAGAATCTCGACCTGGAAGTTGCTTTTCGACACCTCGAGCGCGCTGCGAATGAACTCAACAGCGCTGATGCACATATGCGGCTGCACGAGCTTCTCACCCGCGAAGACATGACCGAAATTGCCGATCCAGAGCGAGCCAGGAGGCATCTCGTGGCTGCTGCGGAGCTGGGCGACCGAAACGCCCAAACGCAAGTCGCAGAACGACTCGAGAGCGAAGGTAACTATGCCGAGGCTCTCAGATGGTATCGACGTGCCGCTGAGAAGGGACACGATCTGTCAATTCTGCGAGCTGCTGAAATGTTATACTTTGGCAAGCCCGATGCCATTGAGAGGAACGCTGAGGAGGCTGATAAACTGTTCACACAGTTGGAGAAGGTAGCAAGCGCTAACTTCGCCCGAATGATTGTTCGCAAATACGATGTCGAGCCAGAAGATCCAGCACAGCGTGAACAGTTCGCCGCGATACGAGATCGATTCCAGGCGTTGGTATCACGTGAGTAAGGAGGAGAGCATCCCCAACTTTGAAGCCTGTCCTTTATGGTGGGGTCATCTAGAATGGAGTCCTGGCTGACTAGTGTACACGCGTCTGGTGTGGGCCAGGTCCACGCACGACGTAGGAGAAGCGATAAGGTATGGAAATTTGATACAATAATACAGTGAGCTTAAAACCAGACACCTCTGGACCGATTCAATCATTCAGTACTAGTCTCTGTAGTTGTAACCGCGGTGGGGGCAATTCTCTTTTTAACCTTCGTTATAGTGGGAGCCGGCATAACGCTGGATAGGGAGCTTGGAGCTTGAACTGATAAGCTCAAGGAGGATGCTGACGAGGACGATGTACCTGTGCTTGTCTCCAGACCGAGGAACTCACGCATGTTTGCGTAGGTCCACACTGCATCTGTGAGCAAGGCCGATGGCCGTGAATGGAATGGGAACCGCGACCAATAAGGCTGTTGCTCTTGCATCACATCCGATGCCTCAATTTGATACGTCGGGCGTGCCTGCGACTCAGTCTTCTCTTCATTCAAAGCCGTATGATCCACCTCGCGATCCAAGAATCGTAGTATATCTGCGATTAGCTCCTCCATATCTGCGGCCATCTTGAGACAGTGTTTCTGCTCATTGGTTAGACTAATCTTAGGTGTTGCATTTGAGTTGCTATCATTTACCGGGACCGAATGTGATTTTCTCTTGCTGTCGTTCTTTGCCTCTGGCTTCTTTCGACCCTGGGGCTCAGTCTCGTCTTTCGCGTTCTGGTTCTGGTTCTGGTTCGGTTTCTCAGACGTCTCAGTCAGCTTCTGCTCACGTGCAATGAGAATATTAAACAAGGCGATTGTCCGAGAAATGCGGAAGAGCAGCAGGCGAATTTCAGCAGCCATTATCTGGCTGGACTCCTTGTCATGCATACCAAGCTGAATGTTGGAAATAAGCTGGACCGCGCTGTGAATAACAGGCAAAGCGTAATATAACGTCGGAAAGATAGCGCATCGCCACAATCCACGCTCACCAGTGCTGTCCGACCCACGGCTCTCTACCGGAAGATCGTTGACACCACTTCTCCGCGTAAGGAGGGCATTGGATAATGGCTCAAATGCAGCCTGCAGCTCAGCCACCGTTGAAGGATCCAAAGCTGTGGAAAGCTTACAGCCGGGTTCGTAGGCGCCAATTTCTCTCAGCCACACATGTCGCGGTACGCGGTCTACCTTCGATAATTCGTAAGTGCGACCTAGATCTTGTGGGCTAACATAAGTCTGCAGGATGCTCTCGTTGGAGGGCAGGCTCAAGTCTAGGTCAACGAGCGTAGGGTCCAGAATAACAGTGTACACATGAAGGACGGCGAAGATCGCGTCAATGAAGAAACTAGCATTATGACAAAGAGTCCGTACAAAGTGCCCATCGATCAAGTCGGCCGATAGGAATAGTCTTGATGACGTACTCCTCGATGACAAATCACTGGGGTTCGCCATATTCGAGCGCTTAATCAACCACGGAATTGATGTCTGCGAAGTGGGCTCATTTTGCTCCAAGCTTCCCAGTGCCCTGAACGTGCATGATTGCCCCAAACCAAAAAGTATCGTTGCACAAGCCGAGAGCGTCAGTACAATAGCACCTTGCAGAGGAGTTAGTGCAGGGAATAATTGGAGTGAGCCTCTGCGAGCAGCAGAGCCGAATAGCAAACACCGTAGCATGGCAAGCTGCATTGACAACGAGGCATGTAAGAGATCAGGATACTTCTGGTTGCTGGAGATCACTGTCGCGATGAGATGGATCGCAAAGGCGCGTGGCGCAAGGGGTTCTGCTGCCAAATGGCGGGCAAGAGTGGAATGCAGAGAAAGCCCTTCAGTCACAGAATGGTCGGTTTCTTTCCTAGTCATGAACCTCGGCGAGGGTATCGGCAGCGGTGCAAGTTCCAGGTTTGCAGATGTGACTGAGGCGGATGCTAGCACTCCTGGGAGTAAGTTCGAGAGCAGGAATCGCAAGTTACGACTCACCCTTCCGTGGCTGGAACACGTCGAAATGAGAGGCAAGTAACTCCCCAGTGGGGCTACTGCGGCGTGGTATAATAAGCGCACAGCATCGATGTCATAGCTTCCCGTAGATCTTTCAAAGTTCTCGACTCGGTTTGCGGAAAATGGATGCGATGGGGACACAGTCCCCTCCAAAAAAGTCAATGAGGCAACTAGAGCTAAGTTAGAGGTTAGATCTCGTGTGCACAAGAATGCAGCATTGGGAGGCACAAGCGATGCTTTGTACGTTGCAACATATTCCGTTGGGAGTACTTGTAAAGTTCCAGCATATGCTACTGGAAGTAATCGAAGATGTGCGATGTCACTCCGGAAACGGCGTGGTTTCTCTGAGCCGCTTCGCCCCTGTCGCTCTGTTGCGCGCGTTCGGAGCACGTGCTGTTTATATGCTCCCGAAGCTTTGAAAAGAGAATCAAGACAATAGCCTAGGTCACCAGTGCACATGGACGCAGACGCCGACCCCTCTGCAATCGAGGCAACAACCTTTGTTGAAGGCAAAAGCAAGCGTGAGTTTGGCTCAATAAGAATGAACTGCTCGTTGAATAGCAGTTTCTCAATCAGCTGAACTGCGCCAGCGATCGCTTGGGGACTATCCCTGAAGAGTAAGTGACGCAGTGTTGCCCTGTGAACATCACGACGTGCCCATGGGACCAGCCCGCCGCCCGTCATGAGTTTAATTATGGGAGGTGCTGCACCATCGTCACCTACAAAGGCGTCGAAGGCTTGGGGTTCCCAAAGCAGACCAGCAAGACGGCACTGACTTTCACGTGAAGGATGCTGAAATTCCGGCGTATGATGTTGTGTGGTGTTATGAAGGAGCAACGCAGTAGATATGTAATGATCCCTCATTGGTACTAGGCAATCTGCATCGAGGAGAGGACTTGAGATTACAACATCGCTATCAAGCTTTGAGGAGCTTCCTCGAATTGATTGGCTTACCGACTCATACCCTATCTTGAGATGCATCTTAGGGTTCAGTGTGGTCGAACGCACGCCTGCGTGTACCATGATATGCCTCCGATGGCGACGGCGTAATAGTCTTGCAGCGATAGCTAAGGCTGACTCCCCGTGTGTTATAAACCTCTTGGTTTCATTCTTGGCTTCCTTAGATTCGAGGCTTCGTTTAACTCCCACTGTCAGCTGATCGGCGGCATTTAGTGTAGCACTCTTTTGCTGTTGTGGGAACACTGTTAGTAGACATTGCTGCTTCGCTCGTAGGGGCTGCGCACGCTGCTTTGTGCTTAACTGGTCGCCAGGTTTTCTAAGGTACTGGCGGACTCCTTCCAATTTGCTCGCCCACACCACCTCAGAAGTGATTGTCGAGTTGGCAAAGCGATACGCCCAAGTGAGGGGGGAGATCTTGGTAGCGTTATCCTCTGACCCGTACTCAATATCTGCGCGCGAAGAACTCAGCAATGCGTCGATTTCATCTTCAGGTATATCGTTATCAGTCCGCTTCGAGCTTACTGAACTGGTGCTATTCAGACTTGCTACGAGGCAGTATGACTCATTAGTACCTGCTCCGTCACAAAGAGAAGGCCATGTTGTCGTCAGGCGATCGTATGCATCGTACTTGGAGCATATGAGAGTGCCATAGGAGAAGGGTTGAAGCACACGCAGAGTGCGGAGAAGAACTGAGAAAGCGCCTCCATGACGCTCATGGACTTGTGCAGAGGTAGTACTAAATACGATATACCTTGCGACATCATCATGGATAGCCTCACGAGAAAGAATCGCGTTTGAAACTTGGGATACGACTGTCTGATGGGACAACTGATCGGAAGTGTGCAGACGAAGCTCAGCTAGCAAGACCGTAAGAGCAGCATATGTATCCGTAGAATGAACCCAGAGTCGCCGTAGCAGGGCGTCTAGAACATGGGCTAAACTGCGCCAGGTTGCTAACCTTCGAAGTATCTCAGGGCTCAAACTTATGTTCTGCTCGTTAGCGTGTCCCGACTGGATTTTAGAGGAGAGCTTCTTTTTACGCTGCTTTTGACGATGCCTTCGGAAGTCGCTGATCGTCTGCATTGTGGATGCCGGGTCCGTGCAGACGTCAGTGTCAGACTCACCACTGTCATCAGCAAGGAGCCGAGTCCTCTTCACCCGTGCTCGACGAGTTGCAGAAGAAACAAATGCATGTGGGTCAGCCTCCTTTAGCTCTTTTGCTAGCTCCTCCTCATCCTCGGAATCCTCATCTGCGAATAGGGCTTGTCGACGAAGTCGAAGAATCCATTGTGACCTTCTAGATGCGGCCTCATCATCAGTGGTTTCCTTCTCTGATTCAGATATGTCTCTTCCTCCAACCGCAAAGTCATCTTCTGAGGTGTCTTCGTCATTGTCGGGGCCACTGATATCATTCTCTGATGGGTGATTACCATAGGAATGGGTGTTCCAGTGGGTTGGATGATGGGGAGAGAGCGGCATATGCACGCCAAGAACCATTGAAGCACAAGTGCGCGCAAATGCGATCAGTCTCTCAAAATCTTGGAGGAGCGTCGCTGCTGAGGTTTCAGCCCAAACATCCCATGCTTGCAGGTCCTCTAAGCCCATCCTCTTATCACCCCGGTGCTGCTGCTGCCGCATGCATAAGAATTTCATCGGTCGAAATACAAGTTGACTCAGATCCTCCAATGTTGCTACGCTATCGTAGTCGCGTTGGTGATTGAAAGCATCCTGACCTGGTGATGCGAAGAGCTTCGAGAGTGTCGATAAACTAAACCGATCAAGAATTGCCTCACTAGCGTCTTCCTCTCCATCCTCCTGAGACATCGCTTGATCGCGCGCCTCAGCAAGCAGATTTCTCAGTGATACTTTGTGAAGGGCACTGCGAGCCTGTGACACAAAGCTTGCATTGATCGGGACAAAGTGCAGAAGTTCACGCAATAAATCAGGGTTACTAGCCAAATGAGATACGATCTCCGAAGTAACCTTAGTACAGTCACCCTGTGCTAGCCTAGTTTGGACCAAGGGGGCAACCAAGTGGGATAGTACCCTTGATGAAAGGCTTGAGACAGCAAGAGTTCGCTCAAGCCTTGAGAAGATCCCAGCACCGTTCGAGGGGAAGCACGAAGCGAGGAGATGCTGAAGACTGCCAACCGCAAGCATTAGACTAGGGGAGCCATAGTTGAGAAGACCAGTCTCAATCTCACAAATCGCACCACTGCTGTAAACGTCAAGCCGTTCAGCTTCTTCGCGGATCTCGCCGCAGACCTCGAGGAGAGGGTACATAAATGCCCACATTAGATGCTTCGTTGCCTGCGCTCGGATTGTTTGGCGTATTTGTACCGCTATTTCGATATCTGGTTCATCCATCACCTTCTTGGTCGTCGCTTGAAATGTAGTCATGGGAACAGAGAGCTGACCGTGGGAAAAGGATGAAGATAATGCTGCGGTCGCAAGGGCAGCCGCCTGCGCCAAGTCTGAGGGAGTAGCAAGCATTGTAATATCTGGACGAGGTGATTCCTTTCTGGTGGTTGGTTGTTTTCGATCTTGTGATGATTCGTTAATTAACAACTCCATGGCCTTCGAATGACTGAGCATATCACAGGCAGCCTGAATAGTCCGTTTGACTTTCCATACCACAACACGCAGGCTAGCTCGAATCCGTTGCATCATGTCGCGAGTGTCCAATACGTCAACAGTAGCTGATGCAATACGATGGGGAGCGATACCAGTTGCCTCAACCCCAACTCTTGCGATAGATCTCAAAACTGTGACACGTAGCAAAGTACGGAGTGTCAGGAGTCTAAGAAGTCTGTCAGCAATCAGTATCGCTGAGACAAGCTGGCCCAGATGAGAAGCAGACTTCAAGTTAGCGATTGTTCCTTCGAAGTCCGCTTCCATCAGCCTGCAATCGAGCTTCAAGGTGTGTACTACTTGTGAAAAACCTGGAGTAATAGCACGATTACCGTCGGGAATAAAGCGAGCTGCGAGTAACGGGCCGATGAGGGCGAACACTGAGGCTGCGGCTTGAAGTTTGGCTCCGATCAAGTCGGAAGCAGTGGGGTGGATATTGGGCCAAACGATCCCTCGCATCCTTGAGATTGCGTCTGTAATTAATCTCTTAACTGAGGTAGGATCTGTGCTGGCGGGTGCGTTCTGGTAAAGAAAGCTTGTTGCTAGGTCGGTAATCGAGGCCTGAAATGCCTTGTTGGTCAGAGTATTTGAAATTTCGGATAGGAGTTTGCTCTCGGCACTCAACATCTCAAATCGAGCACTGATCAGAAGGAGACGCCTCAGCAACGGAAATTCGCGCGAGCGCGGATCCATCCCATTAAGCAAGGCCTCTGAGCAGCCAAGGTCGCTCTCATCGTCGAATTCTAGATCGGCTAGTGTTACATCGTCGTTGAAAGTGAACCCCGTGGGCTGGGCCTTCTGTGCCCCAAGACAACGCAGAGTAATTATCAAGCGAGAGATACCGGCCGCGCATGCCCGCAGCAAGGCTCGCGTATACTCGACCACCGTCGCGCGTTGTACCCCGTAATGGTAATGCGACTGGGTTTCATGTTCGGCGAGCATAGGAACCTCGGCTTCCATGGTCAGCTCATTCATTTGCGAAATATTTGATGTTGAAGCGGTTAATGAAGTAACTGCATTATCGACCAAGGCAACAACGCATTCAGTCGCTCGAAGACCACGCTCCTGTAGTCTCTGAGGAAGTGGAGGCAAGTAATGCGAAGGGCCGTTGCCAGCTTCAGGACCGCGGTCAACACCCGATGCTGCTTGGGAGAAATGTGAGACCAACAGCCCTACAATGAGTGAAAGAAACCCAACGCATTCGCGCGTCGACATGAAATAGGATGTCGGTGTTGGTGGATTATTATCGAGCGCCAAGTGAAGCATGTCCTCCACACACTGCTCCACAGTTGTTTGAGCTGGAACACCGCTTGTGGGCTCAACCTCAGAATCGTAAGGTGGATGGATTGGTGACAGTGCCGCCGTTATAAACATCTCCAAAGCGGCCACTCGTATCCCAAGGATTGGAGAGCTTAGGCGCTTTCGAAGTAGAACATGAGACTGAGTGGCGGCATCTCTTCGAAAGGTGCTCTGAGTTCGATCGAAGTCGTCGACATACCGAGAGCTATTAGTGGAGCCCGAGTCATCACGAACCAGACCATAAGAGACCCAATTCCACCTCATGCGTCCGGCCACGTCTCGTAGCGGAACGAAAGGCTCAGTGCGCATCAACAGACCACTCAGTGATGAAAGAGCGAGCAGCCGGGCGTTGTTAGTTTGTGACCACTTCGTAAGAAGCATGCGCTCAAGTCGCGCCTGCCGCACTTTCAACTGAGTCCTCATCCGAAGTCTTGCTGCCCAAAGCTGTCCCCAGCCAGTGGGGCTGCTTGCGAGTGCATCCTCAGGCTCGCTCTCATTCGCACTGTCAGACGAATCGTCGTCTAGTGTGCTGTTATCTTCTACCGATTCGAGAAGCGGCTTAGCCTGCCCATTGTCATGAGGACTCCCCAAGTCCTTCTGTCGCAGGCTCTTAAAGTAGTCAATTACGGCTTTAGAGCCCTGTGAAGGTGACGGAGCTTGCTCATCGACGTGCGAGTCCACCATACTTGATAGAGTCTCGGTTAGAAAGTTCGTCACAGAGCGAAGCCGAGCAGCAGAGGCCTGGTTGGATAGAAATAATACGCTCAGAATCTGCGGTTGATATAGGACACTGCGAAGTAATGTGCTGCACGATGCACAAAGCTCGATTGAGTCTCGGTGCGCGGTCAGCGCTTGCTGGAGACTCTTGAACGCGTGAGGGTCGGTGAGAGCGTCATATGATGAGGCGTTCGTGTTCATGGCGATGGTCTGGGTGAGAGCGTTCATTACCGCTGTAGTGAGAAGAGACACTATCGCAACGATTACGTCTTGTAGCCAAGCAGGTGATTGTGCTTCGAATAGCACTCGCGAGATTGTTTTGATAATGTCCTGCTCACTGTGGAGTGAATCTCTAGGCTTGGCTGTATCCTCGTGGGGCTGTGCGAGCACTAGATGAAGAGAAAGCTCAACAATAAATGCTGTGGCTTGCGGTCTGAGTGCCATACATAGGCTATGCGAAAGTGGGCCAGAATCCGAGGAGCTCAAATGAAAAGTACCTTCACCGATTGCACATGCAACGGCAGACGAGACGCAAGACTTCAACGGAGCCGCAACCAAAATAGCCAGTGGCGTGAAATGGTTTCTAAGATCATGTTCGATTTGATTTGGGTCATGGACGTTGGCGTCTGAAACAAGTGGATCAGATGGGTCTCCTCTCTTCGCGAAACCACAGCTTCCGCAGCTATTGGGATACGACTTGGAAAGGTAGAGGAGGACTGTCGCATCGGCGGGTAAGAATTGATCAGATTGCGAAGCACTAGTACCCATGCCTGACGAGCTTTGTAACTGCTCTCGTTGTTGGGCGATGATGCATCGACGAATGTGCTCGGGCATACGGCTCGAACTCTGATATGGGTATGCATTATGAATAGCAGCAGTGACAAAAAGGAAGAGTGTCGCGACGGCGTGCCGGGACTCAAGGACAGGTAACACAGCTGCAAGAACATAGGCGAAGAGGTCGCGAGGGTTTAATCGGCTCGATGCCGAGAAAGCCAACACATCCGATCCCATATCAATACACTTCTGGAGTTCAATTCGCAGTCGGTTTACAGTTTTGAGGTTGGTGATCACACGCGCCGTGAGTGCTTTGTACTCGAGAAAGTCATCTGGGTCATCAAAGAGGGAGGCAAAAACCGTAGAAAGTTGGATGGATTCTCGTGGGTCGTCGTCCCTTTCGAGTTGGCCAGCAGCCCAGAAGACCTCATCCCACTCATCCGGTAAGAACTCGCACAGACTCAGCAGGCCAGAACTAGCGGCGCGTAGCCACAACTTGGAACGCGCATGTAGCCATGTAATCAAGTCCTGTTCAGCGGTGCGTGGGATAGATTTCGCAATGGCCACCAGCGCGTGTGGCAGGGAGACATCGTCGACAAACCCCGCGTCGAGACATTCCAAAGCGAGGGTTCGCATGGCTACACTAACGTCTTCGCGTGCAGCCGCCTCGGTCGCGGAGCTTCCGGGCGCTTCATTTGCCATCTCACTTAGCACAACCAAGACTGGTGCCAAGAGACTTCGTTGCTGAGCCAGCGCGTCGCGGAGAGCCTCCAGGACGACTCGCATCTCGACGTCCGTATAGGATATGATCAGCGGTAGAGCCTGGATAATCGGCAGTGGATCTGAGACATATGGGAGCATGTTCAGCACGACCTCAGTCACGGCTGGGGACGGTCCGGAGTACGTCGCGAGCATTTGCAGCGCTCTTCGAGTCTGGGCGGGAAAGTGGAACACGGGCGATAGGCATGAGTAACACAGCTGATGCGGATGGTAGCAAGCCCAGAACAGCGTCCGAGAGCTCACGGATGTCAGACGAGCATTAGCTGGCGGGGTGACTTACCTCATGTGGGTCATCGAGCAGCGAAAGTCGCTCGCAGAGCTCTTTAGTAGCACTGAGTTGAGTAGAGGGGTCTGAAAGCAGGACGGGAAGGCGGGCGAGGAGAGCCTCGTAGTCTTGATCGGACATGACAAGACAAACAAAACTGAATTGTATAGTTTTTGTCGAACTACTACCTCACCGATACCCACTTCCAGACATACTCACAATATGGATTCAAGTTTCGAAAATCGCGCCTGTAGGGGCTTTCAGCTGGAATTTCACGTGAGCGCGGGGACACCCCGAAGTGCAGAGGGGGGCAGACGATTGGGCAGTCCGTATTCTACACATTGATCGCCATGACTGAGATGTATGCTACATCGCTGTAGCTGAAGCATCGAAAAGTTCTCGCTCGCGGATCCTGCTCCTTGGCCTGATTAAGCTGTTTCTCTGGATCATGTGGGTTTGTTGGCGTGGAAATGATATATCCCCTCGTAGCTGGCAGATATAGTGATGAATTCGCCCAAAGTCCCATCGTACTGTCCTACACTAGCTCGTCTCTGGGGTGAAAGCGTTACTGGAAATTCCTCGGAGTGTGCAGGTTTACAGGACCAGTCACCTGCGGTGCAAGCATAAGCAGCGTAGAAGCCCATGAGCAACTAGGTAACGCAATTTGGGCGGAGAACAGGCCGAGCACACCGCCACAATACCCTCACCTGGCACTTCGACGACCGGCCAGATGACCAATGAAGACCACTAGATTTCAAGTTCAGAATTGGATGTGCGAGGAATGGCGCGCATGTGCAAGTTTAATCATGATGTAGAGTTCTTTCATCTGCATCATTTACTTTGGGTCTTATATGTGTGTGTCCCTGGGAACACCCTCAAAGTCGTCGCCAAAACTGCTGCTCCAAGAGGATTTCGTACTGACGACCGATTCTCATCATGTAAGGGCACCATAGAGCGACCCTGTGCACTCATACATAGTTTCTAACCACTCAATCCCCTCTGTTCTAGCGAAATCCACCGCCTCACGGCATGTCACATCATTCAAGCCACGGCGGAGCGTGCTCCGCAACCGGGTCATGTGGCCCTTTCTTTGCTCTGCTCACTTGTCTCGTGCTGATCACGGCGCTGATCGCGCCCTGGTTCGTCGTCACGGGTCGGACTGAGACTAGACCCGATGCAGATCACCCTTATACACTCGTGGGCGAAACTGTCAACCTGATCAGCTGGAAAGACATCTTCTGCTACGAGGACAGCCCCTCGGGTGCACACGACTTCGAGGGTTGTCCCGCGGGCAGCCACTTCGCCTGGCGTAAGAGCGACTGGTGCAAGCAGAACGACTGCGCGGATCTCTCCAAGCTTTACTGGGGTGTCCTGGGTCTCATCTGCGCTTCGATCCTCTTCTGCATCTTCGCGTCCGTATCGATCTTCAAGCGCTGCTGCTCAATCAAGACAAGCGCTGCAGTGCTGGGTCGCAACCGCGTGTTGATTGCGATCAGCGTGCTCGGTTTCCTCACTACCCTCTGCGCGGTCTCCGTGTTCGGTTCCCTCCACCAGAAGGCCATGCGCTCCGCGAACTACCAGCAGCTCTGCGATGTTCCCGGCGCAAAAGAGACGCCCTGCAATCATCTCTGGGGTAGTCTGACCGTCCAGACCGACGCCAACACTCGTTCCAAGCTGGCATGGATCCCTGGTGGCTGGATCGCAGGTGCATCTGCATGTCTGTTGTGGCTCTTCGTCATCTACTTCTCGTGCAAGCCCGTGACCGTACCCAACGCTCACACCCAGCACCTCAATATGGACATGACCCAACCCATGATTGAGCCTAGCGTCGAGGACTACATGTATTACTAACGTCATTTCTTCGGCCTGACATCTTACTTATCACCATCTACCATTGATTGATCGATTCATTGCCACCCACTGTTGCCCCGAGCTGCTGCTATGAGCATGATCATCAGCATGGATAGAGCGGTCCTCGCTCTGTATCCGTACTTTGGTTTTCGTTTCATGCCAGTCAACCCCAGGGTGATCAAAACTTACCAACGCCAGTGAACGAATACTGTATGTATCTGTGCGCGAACTACTCAGCCACATGACGAGTCAAGTAGGTAGCATGTGGTTGCTCTTCGAACGCCTAGTCGACTCTCCCCTTTCCTCCTTCTACAAACTCAAATCACATTTCATTGTCATACACTCTCCCATTGACATTCACCAAAGCCCGACCTAATACGGACCGACTTAGCATCTGCCTGTGAATATTCCGTCGTATCTCATCAGTTGGAGGGGTTCTGATGTATCGTCGCGTGCGAAACGCCTCGGTCCCGAGTCAACTGGAAGAAGTCAGGGCTGGGGTCATATTCCATCACCCCCGAATCTGGAAACGTGGGTGGAACAAGATGGTTTACCACAATGGGAAAATACGAATTTTGGTGGTTTGCGCATAGTGTGGCGTCTGAAAACTTGGATGTTTACCCCTAACCACGTGTGTACAACTTAAATACCATTCCGTTAACTCCGTAATCTTCCCGCATGCGGGTCAAATTTGCGTTTTTCAACTCTGGAAAATATCTCAACTACGCTTTGAGGTGCAATTTGCACGGTTTGAGTGGTATGCAATGCGAGAGCGTTGGGTCTCATCCCTTGGTGCGCATGTCCCTTGTCTGAAATGTAGAAATACCCAGCCACGGATGTCGTCCGATGTGCCTCTGCCTCGATCGGCGTCTGTTGACATTGGCCCCGGCGTGGGTGTTGGAAGTATGAACACACTTCGCACGAACAAACCCGCGAGGTTCGTCGCATCTGCGGCGATTGAGCCTACATCTCGCTTCAGCCGCATGAAGTGGCTCTACCAGATCATAACCAACTACGGCTCGACCTATGAATTCAGTGAGCCCGCTCGACAATGGATCAAGCAGCGCGTGGCGACCATGGATGTTGGCTCGCGCCGCGACCGTAGACAGTCGACATGGTGGGAAGACACCAATCAGGCCAATCGTGTGCTTGCTATGAGCCTGGCCAATGCCAGGGGTTCGACTTCAGGTGCCAGCAGCAGCGTTTCGACCGCAGACACACCCAAGGTTACTCTCGAAACCGTACTCGCGCCCAACTCTGGACTGATTGCAGACTTCCGAGACTCGCTTGAGGACGGCTATGGAGCACACAATGTGGACTTCTACGAGTCTGTGCAGAGCTGGCAGGAGAACTACGTCCAATACCGCGAAAGGGGCGAACCGAGCATGCTCGGCATGCTCTACGACAGTGCACTCTCCATCTTCACACAGTACTTGAATCGTGGCACGGCTTCAGACAACTTGGTCAACATCCCCGAAGACACTCTGAAGCTCATGGAATCGCGCTTTGCTGCCATCATCAAGAAGGGCAGGAGCAAAATTGACACTGTATCACTGCCTCAGGAGCTGTTCAATGAGGCTGTAACTGCAGTGAAACTCTACGTCGCCGAGAAGATTTGGCCCGAGTACATCACCACGGACGACTACGTGCAGCTATGCCAAACTTACGCTGAGAGTCTAGCTTCAAAGGCTCATGAAACGAAGGACTCATCACACAGCCCTTCGACTACGACTAGCTCGAGCACCGCGTCCAGTTCATCATCCTCATTCCTCTCAGGCTCAAATGGTGGCTACACATTCATGTCAAGCGTGTGCCGCATTGTCAGCCAATTCCCAACGCTTTACCCTCAGACCTTCCCACCGTGGTACAACACGCGCAACTACCAATCGGTCAGGCTGCGTGTTGTGAGTGTCCGTGGTCCTGCTTTTGCTACCGCGAAGCCCGGATCGCTATACTTGCTGGTTGCTTCGGGTTCCCGCATCTACAAGGGTACATCCGCCTCCGGCCATTGGGATGAGACCTACTCGCTTCCAGTTTCGCAATCACTGCAGTACATCACTGTTTCAGTCTGCTCAGGCTCCAAGTGCCTTGGCTTTATTCCCCTTGCCCTCTCCGAACTGAACGCACAGCCACGATCTCCCAAGCGTTGGTACCCCTTGCGTTACGAAGAAAATCCTGGTCCTCTTGTCGGACCGGCACTTACCGCATCCCCAATCGCTACACAACTTGCAGCAGTGGCGCTTAATGGTGAAAGTGACACATCGGTTCTCCCTAAGGATGAGCCGTTCCGTTCGGTTGCTGAGATTGATGCTTTCTTGCAGGGTGATGTTAGTGACAGCGATGCACCGACCAGCGCCTTGGGAAGTTACGAGAATGAAATCCTCCTTGCCTGGGCTATGTCGGAGGAAGAGGCGGTGCTTCAGACGGACCGTTACAAGGCTGTTTATGCTGATGACACATCTACCGTGGTTCTGGGTGACTTTATTCGTGGTAAGGTCTCCAAGAAGAAGAAGCGATTTGCCGAAGACAACTTCAACCTCGACCTGACGTACATTACACCCAACATCATTGCGATGGGTTTCCCATCCGAAGGTGCCGAAGGTATGTACCGCAACCCGCTCAAGCAGGTCCAGCAATTCTTCAAGTTGAGGCATCCCAACGCGTACCGAATCTACAACTTGTGCTCCGAGCGTGATTACGAGAGCTCGAAGTTTGAGGAACGTGTTCGTCGCTTCCCCTTCGATGACCACAACCCACCCCACTTCACACTTATCAAGGAGTTCTGTGAAGATGCACGCAGCTTCCTGGAAGAATCCCCTCAAAATGTCATTTCAGTCCACTGCAAGGCTGGTAAGGGTCGAACAGGCACCATGATCGCCAGCTATTTCGTCTATAGCGGCCTTGATGACGCTGCAGGCTCTTTGGCCTTCTTTGGTAAGCAGCGCACATCGAACGCCAAGGGTGTTACCATTCCATCTCAAATCCGCTATGTTCACTACTTCGACAACTATTGCAGCTTGCGCCGTGCCCACAAGCCCGCTCCTGGTCAAACGACGCTTTTCATCCACAGGATGTATATTCGCAATGTGGGCAAGTCATATGCCAGCGGAAATGTGTTCTTCACCTTGCTTCAGCCGAGTCAAGAGCGCGAGGAAAAGGAGGTGGTTGGTGAGAACTACAAAGAGCGATTATACAGCTCAAGAAAGCTCGCGGATCCCGTCTACGATCGTGCCACTGACTCCCTCTGTTGGGACTTTAGCAAGAAGCTGATTGACGTCAACGAAGACTTCAGGCTCGAATTCGCCTCGAAGGGCAGTTTTGGCAAGGAGAAGTTGTTCCAATGCTGGCTCAACACTCGATTTGTTCGAACAGACCTGTCATCGGGTGAACCAAGGCTTGTCGTTCCAAAGCGAGAATTGGACAAGGCTTGCAAGGATTTGAAACACAAGAAGTTCCCCGAGTCGTTCTGCTTGGAAATTGTCTTCTCCAACCTAGCTACCGCAACTCACATCAAGGAAGATGAACTTTCTACGAACCCGGTTAACCCACCAGCAGCTGCTCAGCCGCCAGCGGCAGCGGTAGCAGCACCAGCACCAGCGGCAGCGGCAGCGGCAGCAGCAGCAGCACCAGTGCAGGCACCGGCACCGACACCAGCCGCAGTGGATCCTGAGGCAACCGATGGACCAAGCGGTCCGGCTCCTCCGCCACCTCCCCCGCCCCCTGAACCCGAAAGCAACGATGCAGATGTACCCCCACCTCCTGCGTCGGATGACCAATAATTGATTTGTTGCTCCTTTCTTTCACCTGCGTTTCCCACCTGTTCCGTTGAGTTAATTTCTTGTCAAATGCCCCCACTTTGGAATGTGGCCTCCATCAGATCCACGAGCGAGGAATCCGTGCACTGATTCTCGCCGAAACGATCTCTTTGGTTCTTTTTTGGTTCTTTTCGTTATGGTTAAGTGCACATTCGCACCTTGTGATAAACCAATGAAAACTCGTGACACTCGTGCATATGCAATTAACAACCGAATAAATCTCCCTGAAGTCAATTTTTGTATATTTACCTGCTGTATGGAGGAGGATCGAGTCGAACTGACTATTCTTGTGTAGCCATTGGAACTTGAGGAGCTGGGATTGGGACTGAAGACGAAATGAGAGGCACGGTCGACGCAGGTGCAATGATCTGCACACTTACGTTCGTTGCGACACCTACGGCCATGAACTGTGGTACACTGCTCTGTTGCTGTGAAGATTCGTCGTCGTCGGCAGCAGCCGCCGCTTTGATTGCTGTTGCCTTCCTGAACTCGGTTGAAACTGATGAGACGACAGAGTTTACCGATGCAATTGTTGTAACGGTGAATGAGAATGGGTATTCAATGCCTGTAAAGAGTGCTGGTAACTTGATGGAAGGTGGGGAAACGCGAGTCACTGCAGGATCATGGGCGATTGAAAGTACCAATCCATGAAGGGGCTTTGGAGACATATTAGAAATATCGATGCGCAACTTGAACTTCGGTCCTAAACCTTGCACATTGGCCGATACGCGTAGTGAAGCAGCAAGATTCGATGACACCGGTCCCTCGGCCCCTGTGAGAATATTCAGGTACGTTTTCGCCGTTAAGAGTCGCAACTTGCAAAGATCCTTTTCAAATCTGTGATGGATATCGATACTTTGTTCCCGCAGGCGCTCTGCTTGTTGGAGGAAGAGTGATGTCAAGACAGGCATATCCAGAGGGACATCTTGTTCAGGAGGTGGAACGGTGTTCAACGACGAGTTCGACGGAATTGTGAACTTTCGATGCAGAAATTTGACCGTCACGGCGCCAGAACGGTATGCAAGCAACAGCGCAGCCTCCTCACGTCCATAGGGGCTGAACCGCATGGCAGTAACAGGATCATCAATCTTCACCGGCGGGGCATCGGGATCGTTGTTGCCTAACAACTGTCTTTGTTGAATTTCCTGTTCCTCCAGCGGATTGTTGAGCTCAGCGATAGTCTCACGACCACACATCAGTCGCACTCGACCACTGCGAAGTGCGACAAGCAATGCCTCTGTACCGGGTTGGCGTGGTAAGCGCAGGACGGACAAGCCCACAATTGGTTCCGGAGTGGGGACACGAATATCCAGCTTGCCATGCGTTGTGTAGGCACGGATGCAATCATCCGACGTACCTACGTAAATCATACGATCACCAAGGGCAAACTCTACCAGCTGGCCCTCAGCGCTAACAACAAGACTGAGTGGCCGATCTTTCTTCGCGCAATAAATGTTGTTGTCACGACAAGAGATGTAAAATTGGTAGTCGACATCGATGTAGCCCAAAGTCTGAATTGCTGTGGGTGGGGAAGGAAGATCTAATGTGAACATAACCTCCGTCGCCTGTGCGTTGAGGACGTGGACTTTGGAGTTCTCTGTGCCAATGATGATGTGTGAGACTTGTGATGATGTCCCCGAACCAGTACTTCGAGGTACGGTCGCCAGGCAAGTCGCACAGGTCGGCACTTCAAGAGGACCCTCTGTAATTCGGTAAGCATAGATGATTTGAGAGCCACTGAGCACAGGGAGTCCATCCGCAGCTATTCCGTCCGAAGGAACGACTTGTTCAGGGATCGGAGGTGAGGACGTCGTGGATGATGGCGATGATGGTGAAGTTGGTGATGTTGGTGCTGGGTTACCTCCTCCCAAGAACATTCCAAGGAGCTCCTTAGCCAATGGGGAAAGGGGTGTGGGAGAAGCTAGATTATCTCGCATGTGCTTGAGTTTCAGGACAAACGTTCGCATCACCTGCGAGACCTTTGCTGCTGCGTTGTTCAGAGTGGTTTCATCAATTTTCGGGACCTCGGTGCCGCTCGCGGGACTTCCAGCGGCAGTTCGAGTACTCATCACCGGGGTGGTGCGGCCCAAGGCTCTGTTTGCCAGTAGTGCTGCATGCTCTACAGCATATTGAGTATCAATTCCTGGGAACTCCTTCGAGATCGAAGCCAAGTCTTGTTTGAGCATCATCCAGAGTGGTCGCTCATTTCGCGGAAGGGACGCTGGAGGAACGCGGAACTTCATCTCGGGCTGGAGAGCACGGTAAACAAATAGATGGTCACAAATGGCCACCGCCACCGACGGGACGTTGGCCGGTTGCTTCCCTCCCATCGCAGCAGTCGACGGATCTTGAGGAGGTCTTTCGGGATAAAAGGAGGCCATGGCTATTGGATAATCGGGAAGGACCACTTCTGTAAGCAGCTTTGTGCCACGGTATTCGCGAATTTTAGGTGGTCGCGTGCGGTTGGCGATGACCAGTCTCTCGTCTCCATCTCCTCGAAGGTCTGAACATCAGTTGAGTGGTTGGAACACAGATTCGAACAATGAGTTAGTGGACGAAACTAAGGCAAGCAGCAGGTCAGGCAAGAGTGTATCGAACAAGGCGGATTCCTCACGTACCACATGTAATGAAGTTGGGAGTCTGGGTATGAACACCCGCGAGAGGGTCTGACCAGGCATGGAGCCAGGGGTAGACGCGGTCCTGCGTGCGCGCCGGCTTCACGGGCGCGATATGAGATCCCACTCCACCAGTGAAGGTAGAGAATGGGTTATCACTGCGTATGCTCATCTGATGCAGCTCACCACTGAGCGAAACTAAGCTCTAGAATGGGGATAACCGCTAACTGGCTTCTTTGGTCGCGAATATCGCACGTGCAGTAGGGCTTTGCGAGGAGTGAGTGGAGTTAATGAAGTTCAACATGAGTACCCTACTCGATGAAATGCGTGACAGACCCATCACAATGCCCTGTCGCGAGATATCTACTCTTTGGAAATGTGATGTTGAGCGGCCGTTTTAACCGCATGCGGCTAAAAGATCGTATTTTAAATTGGAAGCTGCGACACTCGGGTATATCCGGTGCTTTGGCAACGACCACGTTGGTGGTGAGACTGATGCATACAAAGAAGAGTCATTCAGCATTGAATAATGAAGTGTACACTGGATTTATTACTACTGTACATCGCCCCGGCATGAACGGGACACTGAATGCCAGTCTAGCTCAATGACTCGGGCAGCTGACGGGTTAATGAGCCTTTCGCCTCGGTGGACTGAAACCGAACTCGGGGACAGGTGCCTTGGATACTTTGGATGTGGCTGTTGTGCTTGAGCTTGATGACTTGGTGGGCGCATCGAAGAGAGCATCAATCGGCGCGAATGGGTTATCGACAGAGATAAACGCCCCAGCACCACCACTACTACTGCTTCCTCGCGAACCAAATAAGGACGAGATCTTCTTCTTGTCCTTTCGAGAGTCATCATCCGCGCCAAACAAATCACGAGATGTGTCCTTTTGATTGGAGTCAAACGCGGCTTTCAAGGAGCTTGTGAGACGCTTCTGCTTCGGCTCAACTTTCGTGGCAGTGGCAGTGCCAGATTGTGAGCGAGGCGGTGACACGTCTCCCGTGGCTGCCAAACTGTTTGGTCTTGGTTGCGTAGCTTCTGTTGTCTTGAAGGTGAGAATGGTCTGCACACCCGACAAACCGCTTGCGGCAATAAGCTTGGTCCCACCTGTCATGATACTAGTTGATGAGATGAAGGGAAGCGCAGCTCCAACTGTTGCGGTGGCTGAAGAAGTTACGTGCTGCTGAACATTACTGTCAGAAGCCTCAGCGCTGAAACCCTTGGCAAGTGAAGTAAAGAGCGATGCACTTTTCCGTTTAGGTTCATGTTCGATTACAGACTTGCGCTTCTGGCCTAATTCCATCTCTGGGGCATCGTTATGCTCTCCGAATTCGGGTGCACCAACGAGCCCGCAAAGGAGCTCGACCCAAGGCTCAAGTTCTTGCATTTCTGAAGGAGATGAGTCAGGAATGGAAGAGGCGCGAAGGGCCTTCGCATCAATCACGAACTCAGGTTTGGATTCTTCTTTAATCGAAAGTTTGGGCCGGATTGGGGAGACCTCGTTTGCTTCGGGTCGGTTTGATACGCTAACAGCTTGTTCGGCTGCTGTATCAAAAGACTCCTGAACGAATGTAGAAAACTCGGCTCCATTCAAGAGCGAATCGACAAATGCGGTCATTTTCTGTTGTGCAGACTCTTGTTGGACTTCAAGCGCAAGCTCAACCGCATCGCGACTGGACTTGATTCCCAAACCTGAGCGAACGCCTGTGCTCGTTTGATTATACATCAGTCTCATTGAACCCTCGGTTAATGTCCTCCCTGGCGCCATAGATGAATCAGAACCGAACGCACTCGGGACATAGCCCTCAAGCTCTACAATCCCATGCGCCGCCTCAGCGAGGGCAGGAGTGCAAATCCTAAGCTTCCACATTTGTTTGACCGCTTCAGCTGTGTAGCTGTCTGGCTCACGTAAGGACGCGCGGAACAACTCGAGCAGCTGCTGTTGCTCATCTTCGACTGGGAGGAGGCGGCGGAGCGTACGCGCTGACACATCTCCTTCCGCAATAAGCGGAGCAATTTCATCCGGTAGTGGGTAGCCAGCAAAACACATATCGAGGGTACCATGTGCAGGGCATGGATTCGTCATTTCATCTTCTAGTTGCTGACTTCCACAAGCGCATTGAAGGCTAATATTCGCAAGGTCCTCGAGGCTGACTTCACCGTACCCCTCAACCAGGCCGAAGGTTCCCACGTGTCGATGGAAACACCGACGAATAGTTTTGTTCAACGCCTTAGTATCGTACGTGTCGAGCCGCTCCGAAGACGACGGTGCCTCCATTGGCACGAATTTTGCTCCAGAGCCCTGTTTCGCGAGCGTACGCATGTGTTGCACCATAGGCTCTGCTTCAGGATCCCTCCCCATCTGACGAACAGCGCGCTCAAAGATCTCTGTAGCCTCAGAGAGCGGTACAAGCAATTGGCTTGGAAATACCATATCACCTCCCGAGTTTGGGGTATTGAGTGCGCCCGGTTCGCTATCAGGTGAGTGGGGGAAACGCTGAAGCAGTGATCGCGGCGGTGGTGACAAATATACGAACCGCTTGCTCTCAGGGTCATATACGATCTGATGCCAGAAGGCGAGTCGTGCGCGATGGAACAGTCCATGGTATGTAGAAAGGACGGGGTCTACATCGTTGCCGCGTCCAAATCCAGGACTGGAAGGACTACTATTACTTCTGCTCGGACTGGTGAGCTGATGTATCAAGCAATCGGTGCACATGAATTTGCGCAGCATCTTGGCTGCAGTCTTGATGCCAATGCGGGGGAGTGAAGGTAGATAATCGCAACCAGCCAGTATACACAATTCCAAAAATTGGTAGGGAGCCAAACTTGCAATCGTAAGGATGAACTCATAATCCGCTTGTGACAAGGGGTGACCATTCACCGGCGAGACAGTCGTCGTCCAGGTCTGGGCCATCCCGTCATTAGAGTGCGCGTTGGAATACTCTGCGCGTTGCATAGCAGTGAACCTCTCATAGAGCTCTGCCGTCGAATGCTTGCACTCGAGCAGGCTGGGCACTTCGTTTGTCGAAGCATCTTTCATCACTTGATCGAGGTCAATGTTCCAATCGAGTCCATCGAGGAATGACTGGTTGCTATTAGAAGACCTGGATAGCGCCGGTGGTCGTGATGGCCTTGAAGGCCCAGGCATTTGAGTAAATGATGTAATCTCATCGTCGTTGATGTCATCATCGTCGAGAATGGAAACCTCTTTAATAGGCGTGGAACTATGCGGGCTCTCTTCAATGCTGTCGGTCTCACTCGCCATAATGATTTCGCCTGATGGTTTCGATTGGCCTGGTGACAGCTTCTGGAAGAAGTTGGAAATCAGCGTGGGCTTAAGTGATTTAGACTCCTTTGCTGGGGGTGTCACTGCGATCGAAGCAGATGGTGATGCTGAGTCATCAGCAGGTGACCCCGTGGTCGCAGCGTTTGAGTTAGAAGCTCCACTAGTCTGAGCCAGTGTTGCAGGCGATGAAGGCGACTTTCTGCGTCTCAAGAGGACCTCAAATGCATCAATTTTTTTGTCATGCTTATACGCAATGGGGGTGGTTAAAGTTGTCGAGCTCGTAGGTGAGGATGCCGGCGCCCTGCCCAGTGGCAAAGAAGAGGATCCGATATCCAGTGAAAGGTCATCTACGCAGGACAGATTTGCTTGGTCACCTGGGCTCATAACATCTGAACTCGCGGTGGCACGATCCATTGTAGGATTGCTTTCCTCGTTGCCGTTTTCTGCCCGGGTAGCAGGCGCGAGATCTCCACCAACGACGACCTTATCTGGGAGCGGCTGCGGCGGCGCGTCTTGCTGCTTCAAGTCTGACGGGGACGATGAATACCTCCGTGTCAACGATGCGGTCACCGCCGCAGCGGCCTTGGACTCCATACCGGTTCTGCACCATCCACGATGCTCACGGCGATGGCGTTCCCAATCCTCGCGAGTTGGCAAACGCACAATCCCAAACGGAAGGAACTTGGCAAGCGTCTCAGGACGCAGGTCAACCAGTGTCGCGTCTCCGTTCTTGTCCAGCTTCGTGATGAGACGCCGCACGCCCAGAGCAAGCAAATCTGAGTCCTCACTGATCGCAGCAGTGACCACCTTCCTTGCGTAGAGCAAGGCAATCTGCGCGTCGGCCTCATAAGGTGCGACAATGAACGGAATCGACTCCCGACGCAGGAGGGCTTGAAACTGCTTGATCATGAATGAATCCACACTAATGGCGCGTTGGAACTGCTCTGAGGCCTTGACAACGTCGGCATTCTCCTCGAGGACCTCGATACCACGCCTGACAGCATCTTGTCTGAGCTCCTGACGGCGAGACGACTCATCACTCTTGAGCGGCGGTGAGGCGCCATCGAACACCAGCACGGGCTTGATCCCCGCAGCGAGTACTGTCTTAAGAAAGCCCATGATAGTGTATAGGAAGCGATCCGTGGGGAAGTTCAGTGCGAGTTCCAATGCGCAAGTATACGATGCTCTGTGAAGCCATCCCATCGCATCAATCGCAATTGTCTCGCCCCTGAACATGCTCAACGGTACCACCCTCTGCAGTGGCTTCAGTACTGACAACAGTCCCTTGATACCCATGTTGGGGGTCTAGATCTGCTACTGCGAGCTCGTGCCGGGCCTTGTAACTGCGTGCAATGCAAGGATCGAGTGCCCTTATGGGGGGCAGTACTTGGGTTCCAGGTGCGTTCCCAGCGTGGATCGCTCCAAAACCTGCTGCGAAGCGAGTGCGAACAGTGGGACGAACTCGGTCTATCCGTCCTGGCCCAGAAATTCGCGCGGGAAGGTTTTGGCCCAGTCCGGAGAGGATATTTGGCGGCATTTTACGCGCGTGGTGGTCACTGCCTCGGTCCAGCAGCAGCAGTTGTTGGAGATTTACGGCGTGCTCTATCGAATAGTACCGCAATCAGAGCAACTGCAGAGGCGCATTACCGCCGACACACCACGATTTGTGCAGCTCTCCTCAAGCGAGGAACCCTACTTGAACACTCCACACGCAGCGCCCCTGGCGCGACAGTCGGTGCGTGGAAAACACAAGCAAGCCCTGATTAGATCACACCGCTTGTCCTGTGTCAGAAGGCTGCACCAACACCCGTGAAGGACCCCTGTCGATTCGGTGACTTGTCACGGATAGAACATGGCTTCACGAACCGAATCAGGCAGCGCACGTGGAGAGCAAACAACAGTGGAGGCCAAGAGCAGGATAGGTTCAGAAGCTGCATCGACAGCCACGAGCGAAGGCGAGGTGTCTCAGAGCGGAACCAAGTCACTCGAGTCAGCACTCTCAAAGATGGATCTAGGGTCGGGCTCAGGGGCTTCGTTTGGTGCGGGGCTAGACAACCCCAATCCCATTGTGAAGCCAAGGTATGGCCAGGGAAGTTCCACTCGAGGAGAGGGATTGATGGGCTCGGACTTGCCTCCGAATGTTCCAGTCGCTGCTGGAGCCGACCGTCTTCGTGGAATCGTACCCGGACGTCCGGAAGTTGAGGCTGAGGATGATGAAGTAGAGCCTCTGGAAGACGAGGAGCTTCAAGACGTCCGAGATGTCATTTGGGATATGGTGTCACGTATCAAAGATCCTGAGTTCAACTACAGCTTGGAAGACTTGTATATTGTGCGCGAGCGCAGCATAACTGTCTCACGGTTTGAGACAGGCAAGCCGATGGTTGAGGTGATTTACAAGCCTACTGTCCCACACTGCAGTCAAGCCCTAACGATCGGGCTGTGTCTTGCGCACGCAGTGTCAACATCAATCCCAGGAATCAAGTACTCGATCAAAATCCAGCCGGGTACTCATCTGCAAGAGCACGACAGTACGTACTTGAATCGATGCCAAGTGATTATAGCCCTTTGATTGTATGCATGTGTTGATGTAGATTTGAGGTTCAAAGCTTACTGCTCTATTCACACCCTGCGCGTCCTGCCCCCCTCATCTAGTCAATAAGCAAATCAATGACAAAGAACGCGTTGGTGCTGCGATGGAGAACCCTGCCCTCAACCGCTTGGTTCTGAGGCTTCTAGAAGGTGTTCCTGGTCGTGAGTGATTGCGATTGATCCATTCACAGCGAGCACAGCCCCTACTACAATCTCTGTACATTAGTTCCTAGGTTTCATTCAACGATGACGAAATCGACTTTGCTTTATGTTGTTCGAGACAACGCTGCTTACCTTTTACGGTACTAAAACTGAGCACTACACACATGTCCGGAAGCTACGCACGTTATCGATAGCTTCACAATTAGCCTTATGAATACACAAATTGTTCGGTCAATTCACAATATTTACAGGGTCATGAAATCTACTTGCAGGTTCCACGTGCAGTCACTCGCAACCATGCTCTAGGTCGTAGTCGCAACTGGACGCGATACCGATTGTGTAATGAGAGGGTCAAGCCAACACCTGGATGCTGACGCTCTGACGTGATGTGGCGGTGGTTAGGGTCGGTGGTTGATGTAACTGCTGGTGTGCGCTAATCGAAAAGACACTACCCCTCCTACTTACTCTCCAGCCTGATCAACACGTGAAGACTTCAATGTGCGAGGGAGAAACCACTATAGTCTGGTGGGCGTCCGAACCGCCAATTGCAGCGAAGCATACGCCGGATGATGAGGCAGACTTGGACGTTACCTCAGCCAACGCCTTTGCTGTGTAAATGTAGCATGTGTTATCCACCGTTACAATCACATACGAACCGGAAGCATCAACTACCAGTGAACCGAATCTGCTTCCACCGCTGATGGGGAGCTTAGCAGTTGCCTTGGGTGGCTGGTCGGGCTTGCGCAACTGCCACAACTTGACAGCACCCGTTGTGTCAAAGGTGTAGCAGTTGAGTCCATTTTCACTAAACACAACAGCACTAATGCCAGCGCTGGGATCTTCGGGGCAGACATCAATAGTGCAGAGTAAACTCTGTGTGGCCGTGTCATAAATCTGGAGCTTGTTCGAGCCAGAGGAAATAACACCAACGAGGTTACCATCAGGGTGAAGCGCAACACGCGTGGTGCCAGCACCCGTAGCCGGAGGAACGACGGCGACAGCACGAGCCGACTCCGCGTCGAACACGGCCCACGTGCCGTTCTCGAACGAAGCGACTGCGACATCACCTGCAGGGTGGAGGGCAACTGATACAACACCGCCAGCCTTCGCAGCAACATCCGCGCTTAACTGCATCGCACTGACTCGGCCGATCTGGAGCTCGGCAGACGCATCTCCACTTGCCACGGCTGCACCATTGTCGTACGAGACCGAGAAAACGGTGCCATTCGCAGTACCAACGACTGCCGCACCGGGAGTGCCAACGTGCGTAGCGATAGCTGTAACGGCTCCTGCACCGAACTGATACTGATTCACTAGTTTAACCTTGCCGTTCAAAACGGAATATGCCTGTACTGCGCCCGAAGCCGTGCCTACCAGTGCGACCGAGCCGATTGTGCTCTCGGCTCCGGTCAATCCTCCCAGAGCAAACGCGGTTGCTGATGCGTTCTCCACGAGCTTTTGAGCTTCCGAAGCTACCAATTCCTTCATTTGCGCATCTGATCGCACCATAGCCTGGCGCTGCTTGACCGTTGAGGTACGAACACCACCACCTACACGCTGCTGGCCCGCCTCCATGCGCTTGATGACATCCTGAGGGATACCCTTGGTCTTGCCACCGTCGTCCATGGAGTCTCCTGAAGCCGCGGCAGGGGCAGTCTTGGCCTCGCCCGTGGCAGAACCCGCTGCTGCACCAGGAGCGCTCTTGTACGCACTTTCCACGGCACGAGCGACGTTGGCATCGACGTTCTTGAGTTGCTCGAGGGCGCTGTCACGCTCCGCGATTAGGCGCGCGATGACGCGCTTAGCCGCATCCTGCTCATACGCGGCATGGGCGAGCTCCTGCTTGAGTGCGTTCATCTTCTGGCGCATCGTGAAGGTCTCGAGAGCCATGGCATCCCACTCATTTTGAAGCATTTGGAGCAGTTGCGGGAAGCTAGTGCCAGTGGGCGGACGAGGGCGAACCACGGGTGCACTAGTCTTCACGGGTAGCAAATCATCCAGGCTAAGCGGCATCTGAGTCACGGGGCAGAGACCGCAGGCTTCGATGTGCTTGACGATGAGTCTTTTCTCGAACAAATGTCCCGACTTAAGCGAGACGACGGGCTCCTCGGGCACCACGCCGGAGATCGAGCAAGTAGCCATCACTGACAGCTAGAGCACGAGAGAGTCAGATTGCGTAACAGTCACAGGGGTCGTGAGATATACTGCTAAATGTGCCGCTCGGAGTGAGCGGATTCCCAAGGCGGCCACTTTTTCCGTGCAAATCTCGAGAATCGGAGGAAGCTTCCAGATTATAATGCTATATATGGGAGGATCGCGCCGGACGCAACGCCACTCGCGAATTATCGCTCAGTCACACCTGCGGGAACCCCGAGTTTTCACGCTTTTTCCGTTGTGTTTCTTTCGAAAAATTGCTCTTTTCCTAGTAGTGGATTCAAGGGGTTTGCCGTGGTGCGTAGAGGATCTAAGGGTATAGGGCGGCGCAGCACTGCAGTCCGCAACGAACGAGTCTGGTCATACTGCGACAGCTTAGAGGGCTACAGGGAAAAGTACACAAATTAATCTTCTCCTACGACTCCTTCAGGAGACTTATTCAGGATATCTCACGCAAGCACGAAACATGCACGCAGAAATAACCACAAACCGCATTGCGAAGGTCTTCCGAAATGAAGACAGCCCGGCATTGGCCGCGGATCTGTTTGGTGAGGGCGCGAAACCCGCCTCAGAAGACGAACGAAGGGAGAAGGCAAAGCGTAGGAGGGGGAATATATACGACGCGGTGAAGCTCCTGGCATTTGTAACCATGGTGATCGATCACATTGCGCTGTATTATATCATTCCCCTCCCCTGGCTCAGGGCTGTCGGACGCATCTCGGCCCCAATCTACCTCTTTATGGCTGGATGGCACCTCTCGACGGACATCTCGTCTCGGCTCGTCATGTCATTCGCGATGGTGACCTGGATGTACCAGTATATCATTGGACGCAGTCTGCCGCTTGACATCCTCTTCACGGTTGTTATCGCCCGTGTCTTACTCAGATTCGTATTACCAAAGGTCGACTGGCCCAAGAACAGGAGCAAGAACAAGACGAGAGTGAAGGCGAATGGCGGGCAAAGCGAGAACCAGAGTCTACGCGCCCGGGAGAAGCTGGGCGTCTCGCCTGACCCAGATTCGGCCCTGTCGCCTCTCGAGAGAACGCTACTTCCAAGCGGACCCTACGCGGTGTACAGATTCAAGTATCTAGTTCCGACCTTGGCTATCGCCTTGGTGCTCACGGCGGTCTTCTCGTACATGAATTGGGTCCTGCTCGATTACGACTGGACGGGTGTGATGTATATCATCGTCGGCGCGCATGCACGCATCGCGATTCGGCTTTACAATGAAGCGGTGCAGAGCAACGAACAGGAGCTAGAGGACCACGTGTCGGCGGTTGATTATGTCAAGGCGATTCTGATCGATGTCGAGCGTGCTAGACCTGAACACTCGAAGTCCGCTGATCCTCCGGCGCAGGACGTGTCAGCAACCCTGACGAAGCCGTTGTCTAAAGAACCAAACTCGAAGGACGGGGCGAAGAAGCGAGTGATCAGCAGCTTCCGTCCCCTGAGTGCAACCCAGGCGCGGATTAACTTGGCAACCGTGTTAGCTACAATCGTCGTGTTGTCGGTGGTCCACTACGCTGTATACCAACGTGCCTTTGACTTCCAAGGCGTCGCCCATGTCACGCACGCAATTGTAATGTTTCTCTCTGCCGTCCTCTTCGCAGCTCTTATTTTGGCTGGTATCCCAACGGTCGTGGCAAGGGTCTCACTCCTATCGCACTTCACTGTCACGTCCAGTGCCAGCGGACCTGAGGTATCCGACACAACTGCAAATCCCGAGCAGAGTCAGTCTCCGACAACCCACAAGTCAGGACTCGGCAGTTGGACCCTGGAAATCGCCAAGTACTGCTCCGTTTACTCACTGGAGTTGTATGTCCTCCACTTGTTCTTCATTCTAATCACCATGCCGAGCCTCGCCGAGACTGACAAGACTCATGTCGCAACTGCATAATCCGTCTTGAGTCTCGAGGGCGGCATATTCTCACTCGTAATCCCAAATGTTGTACATAGCATAAACTTGTGTCTGATCATATACTCCACCCGCTTTGCCGCTGCGTAGAGGATGGATCTGTTTGAACTCTCGCATAAAGCCGGGCACTGTGTTAGACTCGGTTGCTGTGCAGCCTCGCCCCTGCTTTCCCGCTGTGAGGTCTGCATCAGCCGCACACACCACATGTACCCAGTCCAAAGTCGAACTGGCGAAATTTCAGATGCTTCGAGGGTCACAGGTCCTCCTCGTGACAATCGTCGAGAGTGGTCCTTTTGGCTTGGTACAAATGCGGCACGAGTTCTATGCCCTATAAAGCCTAAGCCCGCCGTTTCAGGCCGAATCAACAACCCTTTCCCCTGCTACGCGCACTGCGCAGGGTAAATCCCAGGTTGGCGCCAAAACTCGAAATTTGAAAATTCAAAAATCCGGGCCAGGACGGATAAGTGTGGAAGCTACATTTGCACCTAACATTTGGAGTCGTGTAGCGCGGCGTGACGCGAGTGCAGAGAGCCGTGTGGTGGTTGTTTACGTAACTCGCAGTGGTGCGCATCGAAAGCACCCATCAATCCGCCTCTGCAATGAGTGACACACGCACAAAACGCGAAGATCCACCCTCAGCTCGTGGTGAGCCTGAGGAAGACGAGCTGTATATGCTGAATGCGACGCTTGGCACAGACATCAGCGATGTCGAGAGCATTTCCCAGCTCAATGTTCTCCACGAGATCTACGCTGACCTCCTAGGCGACAGAGACCGCCAGGATACCCTGCATCCCTACCCTGGAAACGGATCAGTTTCAGGCAACGGCTCTCCCCGAAGGCAGGGCCGCCCAGAGCGAGCAGCCCTCACGCCCGTGGTGAGCATGGCCGGTGGTAGCCAACCTCAAGGCAACCCTGCTGGGACCATGTCAGCGCCGTTGCGACCCGCCCAGCCTGTGAAACAGGAGCCAGAGTACCACACCACCCCAGGTTCAACGGCCACTGGTGCGGGTTCTACCAGCTCTGGCAGACACCCACGCGCATTGTCGTCTACTATCACCAGCGCGTCTCTCAATTCTCCCGCGGCCCTTCAGGCCAGTGCGCGTAGCCGTAGTCAGCTCTCACCCCTCTCACGGGTTTTCGAGGACGACGGAGCTGGTGCGACCTCATCATCATCCGTAGGCATGGCCTACCTTCAGGCCCAGTCCCAGATCATGACGCTTGAGCGCAAGGTAGCACAGCTGCAGGCACAGCTGCAGTCACAAACGCGTGACGCGAAGGAAACACGGAACCGCGACGCAGCGCGAATCGCTGAGTTAGAGTCGCAGGTTTATGATTTACAGGCGGCGAACCATGCCCAACAGCAACGATATGACCAAGAGGTGCTTCGGCACCAGACAGAGGTTGCCAACATGAAGCTGCAGCACACAGCTGAGATCGACAAACTACGTGAGGAGCTCCGTGCAGCCCTATCGCTGCGAAGCGATCGTGGATTGCCGCCAAGTTCCGATGAATTGAGTGAGGGATATGCAAGCAGAGTGGTCGCTACGCTGAAGGCAGAGTTACAGGACCTGAGGATATCGGAGCCCGTGTATTTGGAGTTCAAGGCTCGCGCACCAGAAGCACGTACCCTGCGTGAAGCTGTCTGCATCAAGGTGTATGAGATGCTTCGAGCTCAGGAGCTCGAACAGGAGCGACTCAAGGATGAACTCAAAGCCGCCGAAGAGCGTGCGAGGAAGCATGAGCAGCAGTCGATCGATGCGGTTCGTGAGCGTGATTCAGAAAGACGCACAAGGGAGAGGCAAGTCGCGCAGTTGCAGCACGTTGCCAAAGAGCTCGAAGCTCAATTGAGTGTGTATGAGGAGCAAATCGCCCAGCTGCGAAACCAAGTGCGTGAGCAACGCGAAAAAGCACTTCAGTTTGATTCCGTGAGGGCACATGCAGACGCGCTCGAGCGACGACTGATTGATGCAGAAGCCAGCATTAAGGCAGAGCGTGGCCAACAGCATAACAATTCAGAAGAGCTCTCTAGGTTGCGTTCACAGATGCAACTGGACGCAAAGGAGATGGCAACCTTGCGTAGCGACAAAATTTTCCTGCAACGCGAGCTTGAAAGCAGCCGAGGCGAACTCAAGAGAGCACTTGATGAATGCCAGTTGCTGCGAAGACGCGTCGACGAGCTTGAGCACGCGAAGCGTGATCTTACGGATGAGCTCCTCAAGGTACAAACGGAATCTCGACTTAATTACGAGTCGAAGCTCGACAAGGAGTTAGCACGTATTGGTGCCATGTCTGAGGCTGAGGTTGCTAAGCTCCGAGCGCATCAGAGGGACATGTATGAGCGTGAGATTGCGCAACTGAATGAAAGCCTGTCAACAGTTCGTCGTGAAGCAGACAATCTGCGTTCGCAGCTTGAGGCACTTCGCCGTTGCGCAGATGCAGATGCCGAAGCGGCTCGTGCAGCACGAGGCCAGCTTGAGTCACAGCTTGCCGATGTACGTGGAGAACTCAAGCTGAAGGCATTCGAAGCCGAGAGAGCCACTGCAGAAGCCGCGCAGGCTCAGAAAGACGTCGAGCGACTTAAGGTTGCACTCGATACGGAACGTGCCAAGGGAGAGATCATTCGCGAGGAGTTCTTCACACTACGAGAGGAGGCTGGGCTCCGCGAGGCACAATGGCGCCAAGAAGAGAAGCTCTTGCGCGACCAAATTGCAAGCTATGAGGCGCTGGAGCATGACTTGGACCTGGCTATTCTGAAGGCAGGCAAGGACGTTGCCACAGCCTTCGATAATCCCGAATCGGCGACTCTCAGTCAAACTATTCGAGGTGTCGATGCGGTTCTCAACGCTATCACGAGCCAGGGAGCGTCGAGCATCGATGACGCAAAGCGCCGTGTCAAGCAATCACTCATGCTCGCACATCGCTTGACAGAAAAGCAGCGCGAGCTCGAAACTGTACGAAAGGACCTTGCACAGGCACAGGCATTGTGCACCAAGCTGCAGCTTGAGAATTCCAACTTGCAGCGAGCAGTGATCCGAGGTGCTGCGAACACGCTTCAAGCATCTAAGTCTCTTGGAGTTGAGAATATGTCGACCAGTCTGGAGGAGAGTGCCAATGCCACCGCCAAGGGTGACGGGCTCAACGTTCTTGCCAACACCTTACGCGCTCAAAACGAAGAGATCCGTGAACTACGTGCGCAGCTTACAGGAATGGAAGCCGTCAACAGCACTTTGCGTACTCGCATCTCTGTCCTTGAAAACCAAATCGAGGCGGAGCGTGCCAAGGCCAAAACAGTTTGCTCGAAGCTGGCAAAGGATCTCAGGCGTTTACTGCATCAGCAAAAGCAGGTTGCAGTCGCGCGCGAGCTAATCAAACGATTGGTCGCGATGCAATCGCAACCAGCTGCGCAGATTCACACTGGCTCGGCTACTGCCAATCAGTCTCAGCAGATGCAATTACTGAAGCAACTTCAGCAATTGCTTCCAGCTCAAGGCGGCACTGACGTTCCGGTGGCATCGCAATCGGAGGCTCCACGGGTCAACTCCAGTCAACCTTCACAGCAGCCCAGGGTTGAGCAAGTGCCGCAAACACAGTTACAGTCGCCCGCAGCTCCAGAATCCCCACCGAGCTCTCCTCAAGACATGAACAAACAGTCAGCAAGTAGTAGCTCCATGAAGGAGTTGGCCGACTTACTGCGGTCATGCCTGACGGCTCGTTTCCAGTCAAATGCAGCGCCGCAAGCATCGAGTCAGGTCTCAGGCTCGAACGTACATGCATCAACAACAACAGCAACAGCCGCCAAGTCTGCTTCAACATCCACGACCAGTCCACGAGAACAAAGCCGCAAGGTATGCGACTCGCCCACAGCTTCTGTTGCAAGTGATTACGGAGATGAAGGAAATGCTTCTCGTGACGAGATCAACAAGAATGCTTCCGTCACATCGGCTCCAGCACAAGCTCTGTCTCAGACGCAGGTGTCGACAGACTCGTCCGGGACATCCGATCAGTCGCTTCCTCATCTTCCGCGGCCCACCGTAGGGGCAGGGGAGTCTCCAGATAAGACATCAACGGCCTCCCAGCCCGCTGCGCAAGTACCACAACTGCAACAGCAGCAGCAACAGCAACAACTACCCGCAAGTCCTCATCCGGCTCAACAGACGGCTGCAACTGTTTGCACGCCAGCAGCATCAGGAGAGCAGCAGCAACCGTCCGCAAGGGAGCTCAACATCATTGTAACGACCCCACGTGACACCGAGATCTACGCAAATCCTGATGAGCCGCCTGTGATGCGTATCTCATTTACCACTGAACCGCTTCGTGACTCTCAGAAGCTACTATCCTCGCGACAACCTGATGGAGTGCTTCAGCCTGGAGAGTCCATTCCCGTGCGTCAGAACACGTATACAACATATGTACAGAGCCAGCCGGACCCATTCGCAGCCGTTAGTCATCTTCCTTTTGAGTATCTGCAGTCTATTGCGCAACCATTCGAGGCAAATGTGGTCACTACCACCGCAGCGCCTCAGGCACGTTTCCCCGGTCACGCCACTCCTGCTGGGTATGGTCACGCCCCAGGTACAAGCCCGTCTGCACACGTTTACACAGCACAGCCCGTGGCTTCAGCACGAAGTGTTGCCGATTCCTACGCATCGGATCAGTTCTCGACTTATAGCTACACCGGGGGTCGATAACCAATCTATGCATTCGCATAAAGCTTAGTTCACGCTATACGTATGTATGCATGCATGTTTGTTTGTATGTATTCGCAAGTTAATCTACACTATCGTCGCATGCGCTTTCAATCATCATCATCATCATCATCATCGGCGCTCCAGAGCCTCGCCCACTGTTAGGTCTTCTGAATGGATTTGATAATATACACAGTCTGAGTTTGGTTAACATTCCAGTTGGCGGTGACAACGACGGGGAAATCAGCAGCATCAACCATGCCGTTAATGATGCCCGCGATGAAGCTGGCACAGTTCATATGCGAGTAGTCCTTGGGTAGCGAGACGAACCGGTTCGTGATGGGCTCCTTCTCGAAGAGATAGTATACGTCCTTGCTTTCATTACTGCGCTCGAGTCCGTCAGCGGTCTTACCAAACAGGTTCTTCCAAACCGTGCCCGCAATGAAACTGAGCAGATCCACCAGGTTCTTCTCGCGCTTCTGGACCTTGTCTCTGAGTGCCATGAGATCCAGTAGTCTGAGTCCGATGCTGTATCCGGCCTGGTGCAGGCCATTCTCAATATCCTGCACGTGGTCCACCTTGGACTCGTAGTACTGCAGCATTGCGCTAAAGAGATATGCGAACGTCGCGAGGGGCGCCGTGCCAGCGCCTCGACTTAGGGGCTTGTCGAGCACGCTTGGTAGAGCGGTGCTTGAGGTTGCTGGGGGTAGTTTGGTATCGTCTGCTGACATTGCAATATGCGCAGGCGAGGTATCTCGCCGTTAAAATATACGATCACTGATTAGATTTTACGATCACCTGCGGCCTCACCCCAATTGAACGACGTGATGGTGTGGAATCTTGAACTGAAAACTGCCTCGGCGGATGGCATTTTCGTGAGTGCAGACCGACGGCGCCTTCGTGCGCGGAGACGGGACCTAGTGCATTCAGCGCGCCACGGTGTGATGCATATGTTCGCTAACTTGATCTCCCCGAGCACTGCGTAGATGCAGTGAAAGTCAGTGATTTGGGCAATTCAGAAGTCTAGCTCTGAGCGCACTGGGAGGCAGATTGAAGGGGTTGCACAGTGGCACGTTCAGAGACGGCGTCCACATCCTTTTCGACACCGAGTAAGCACACATGTGGAGTTTCCGCGCCTGGAACGCAGTCGTTCTCAGTTAGTGTGCGTATGCTAGAGTGAACCTGACCTCGAGTCGAAGAATGTTTCAAGAAGCATCTACTCGAAAATCCGCAAGGCATGATGATCCAGCCAGTATGTAACAACATCCATGGACGCTCAATCCATCAAGACTCGTTGCTGAGCTAAAGCCTCGCTGGATACCAGGAATAGCTCTCCGCCCGAGGCGTCTGCATGACAATCTCCGATCATCTTTGGCCCCATAACTCTGATGATGGCATCTCACTGCCTCAGGAAAGATCGCCATCTGATACGGACCCGCATCCCGGATGTACACAGTCTGGCACCTCGTCAGTCATGCCTGTCCTCACGCGTGCGAGACCACTGCAAGTGCAGCTCAACTGCAGTCATGGCACATTTTGACCGAGCTCGGGGTGCCGGAATATCTCCCCCTGACGGAACCCGGGGTGCTGGAATACTCGGGTCCATCACACTGATGCATTGTGGATTCGGCGTGAAAACGGGAGAGCAGGCGGGGATTGCTCATGTGTGATAGGCGTGAAGGGATGGAGACTCGCCTGCCGCATCTTTTCGCAAAGTTATTTACCCGGCATAACCCGATTTATCCAGGGAAATCCCGCGCCAAACCGACTTTTCGACTCATGTCCAAGTGCTTGCGCGGGGAATACTGCACACTTTACAACGTCTAGACATGACGGACCCTTCCACAGTGGACCTGTTTGTACGCATCGGACTAGACGAGGCAGTCGCGAAGAATGCCGTGGCGAACAAGAAGTTCTCCGCAGCGCTGGAGCAGATGATTCGCGAGTCCGGGATCTTGACGAGTAGTTGCGACAAGCAGGCAGGCCTGCATCTCTACACACTGGCATCGAAGCTGCCGCCTGAGAGCACCCCTCTGAGCAAGACCAACCGCCAGGACCTTTATGCCGCCATTGTCCGAGAGGAGATCCGCACTCCGGTCCAGTTGGCCGCCGCTATCAACTACTTCAAGACCAAGACCGCGTTCGATAAGGCCGAGTTCGACAAGGAGTGTGGTGTGAATGTGGTCATCTCGCCTGAAGAGATCAAGGCGACGATCGATGCCACCCTTGCGGAGCACAGGGAGCGATTGATGCAGGATCGCTACCGAGCCGTCGGTTTTGTGCTTGGTCAGGTCACTCAGAAGCTCAAGTGGGCGGATGGTGCCACGACAAAGGCGATGTACGATGAGGCCATTCTAAACCTGCTTGGTCCCAAGACCGAGGCGGATCTTGCACCTCCGAAGGGCTCGCCGAAGGCACCGAAGGCTGAGGCTGCGAAGCCCCAGGCCAAGGCCGCTCAGACTCTTGAAGAGACCAAGGGAACTGGTCAGGAAGAGGGTGAGGAGGACGCATGGACACTCCCTCCTGATGACATGCTTAAGGCACGTGACCTCGAGTGGGCTCAGAACACTCCTGAGCAGTTGAAGGCAATGATGGAGGCGACCAAGGGTCGATTGATGACTCGCTTCCCTCCCGAACCCAACGGCTATCTCCACCTTGGTCACGCAAAGGCGATGATGCGCAACTTCGGTCTTGCAAAGCAGTACAACGGTCTCTGCATCATGCGCTTCGATGATACCAACCCTGAGGCAGAAGAACAGGAGTACATTGATAACATCCTCGAGAATCTGGAGTTCCTTGGTCACAAGCCTGCGCGCGTGACCTACTCATCCGACTACTTCGAGACCCTTTATGAGCTCGCCATCAAGTTGATCAAGAAGGGCAAGGCATACGTTTGCCACCAGACCGCAGAAGAGATCAAGGCTAGCCGAGATATCAAGGCAAGCCCCACTGGCAAGCCGATCCCATCCCCCTGGCGTGATCGCCCCATCGAGGAGAACCTCCGTCTCTTCCAAGACATGCGTCGCGGTAAGTTCGAGGAAAATGCCGCAGTGCTGCGCATGAAGGGTGACCTCGACCATCCCAACCCCAACCTCTGGGATACTGTCTTCTACCGCATTCGCTACAGCCCTCATCCTCACGCTGGCGACAAGTGGTGCATTTACCCCACCTACGACTACACTCACTGCATTATTGACTCCTTGGAGTGGATCACATACTCCATGTGCACGCTCGAGTTCGAGATTCGCCGTGAGAGCTACTACTGGTTGTTGCACGAGCTTGATCTCTACAAGCCCAAGGTCTGGGAGTACTCGCGTCTTAACATCACCAACAACGTCCTCTCGAAGCGACGACTTCGCGCTCTCGTCGAGGAAGGTCACGTCCGGGGCTGGGACGATCCTCGTCTCTTGACCATCAACGGTCTTCGACGACGTGGTTACACTGCATCTGCTATCAACGGCTTTATTACCTCCGTTGGTATCAGCCGTAACAACAACTTCATTCCCTATGAGCGTCTTGAGCACCACGTGCGAGCGGACCTGCTCCCCGTTGCTCGTCGCGCTTTCGTCGTGTCGGATCCCCTCAAGGTTGTCATCGAGAACTTTGATGAAAACAAGATTATGACTGTCCAGGCACCTGACTACCCATCTGACGAGTGCAAGTCAACGCACGATTGCCCTATTACTCGTGTGGTCTACATCGAGCGCTCCGACTTCCAGGTCCAGCCTGAGAAGGACTTTATCCGCCTCGCACCTGGCCGTGTTGCCCATCTTAAGAATGCCTTCAACATCGAGGTCACTGGATACGAGCTTAATGCCGATGGCAGCGTGAAGGAGATCCGTGTCAAGGCCGATTTCGAGAACACAATCAAGCCCAAGGCCAAGCTGCACTGGGTTTCCGAGCCCAAGCCTGGCGTTGCACCCTTGGCTGTCGAGTTGCGTCTTTACGACAAACTCTTCATGTCTAGCAACCCCATGGCTGTTGAGGGCGACTGGCGCTTGGATCTTAACCCCAAGTCCCTTGTCATCGCAAACGGCTTCGCTGACAACTACTTGCGCACCGCTGACCTCAAGCCTGGTACTCCTTACCAGTTCGAGCGCTTGGGCTTCTTCGTTGTTGATCCAGACACTGATCTATCAAAGAACTACATCGTTTTCAACCGAACTTGCGAGCTCAAGAGCTCGTTCAAGTAAGAAGGCGTATGTTAGGTGCCCATGCACGTCTCTGCGCGCGTAATAATGATTGTTGCCTTTGATGTATGTATCTTTAGAGAGCTGCGAGTGCTTTAGGCATGACAGCGATGATGTAGGCTGAGAGATCCCTTGTGACCGGCACAGGAGGTCTCATCGCTCTTTTCTCACATACAGTGAACTTTGCTCAGACATTCAACTTTTTTTTCGCGATTGTATGCGGCCGATGTGTCCCATCGATGTACAACTGAACCATACACTCCCACATGCATATCCACATGTGTTCGGGCTGCACTCACCCATCATATGGCCACCGATAACTCTGCAAACCCCTCTGACTTGGAGACGGTTCGAGGTCCAAGCCCGAGCAGAGCGAGCAGGGCGGCATTATTGGCGCGGCTATGGCTATACCAGGGCATGTCTGCCCTGGCTCAACTGGAATGAGCGCTCAGGACCAGTCCGGACCGCGGATCCAGCCCAGGCATTTTATTTGGAGAAACGGCTCGAAACTGATTTCTGGGGGATGCGTTTGAGTACATTGCACTAACTGTGGTGGAGATATTTTGCTATTATTCTATAGGTCACGTGGTAATACACCACGATACACTAATATATACCTACTGCACACACGGATAGGCCCAAACGAACGCGCACAAGCTCTCAGGCTAACGCCTCCTGGGTGTTATTTGGTATATATCACGTCTCATGGTACGTTTGAAAGCTCAAATCATAGTGTATTGCGTGTAACTCGCCACTAATCCGCGATGCTGCCTCTAACCTTGGCTCTTCATCCCATCCCAAACTCGCAAACAGACGTCCAAAGTAAACTTCGACAGCCTCAAACCGCTGTCGAACGACTTCTTCCTCCCCGCAAAGCCAGAGTTCTCGAGGCTCGCGGGGGCATCGCACAGTCAGTCGGGTTCCGCCTCAGGAACCACTCCCGCTGCACTTCCTCAGATCAGACGTAACGCCTCCGCGGCCCAGGCCCAGAGCAGTGGCCAAACAACTCCCGAGAATCTTGTGGTGAAGTATCACTTGTCATCGGACGCACAGATCAACGCAGCAAAGAACGCCATCTTGGCCTATTTGTCCTCGCCAACATGCAAGCTCTTTTCAGACTCCCCCGAGGCCGTCTCGGTGGGTGTAGGCGAATTGGACATTATGCTGTCCATCGACGAGTCGCCAGCCAGACTGATTTCGATGATGCGTTACTTGGATATGAACAATCACCGGTTCACAAAGGTATCGTCGCTCATCAGCGCACTTCGAGCCGTTCACGATGAGTACATGGGAAACACAACTCCAAGTCAACAACTTCTAATGTGGTCTTTATACAATTCATCGTATGGACAGCCCCCACAGTCACAAAGAAGCTCTAGCCGGCGAGCAGGTCAAGGCACTGGTGTATCGCCTATGCCACTGCCTAGAGCACAAACCGCTTCGTCGTCCTCCATTAATTCGACATCGAACCCATGGTCTTTGGCTGGTTCCACGCGCAGCTACCCTGCCAGAACTCCACATAGTCCTTTAGTCCAAGACGGCCTAGGTCCGGTCTCACGAGCTTCTACGTCGCGGGCGATTACAGCAGGTCCTGCGGCACTCTCGAAACGTGGTGAGAGCAGAGGTTCCCTAGCTCCTTCATCAAAGTCATTTCTGGGCCGCGCAGCTCAATCTGGCGTCAGCCCTCGTACTCTGTCTCCTCCATTTGCCCGAGGAGGTCCTAGGAAAGGGGGCGCGACTCGTGATCCTATTTTGACAGACGAACATATGGAAGCGGCGAGACTCGCGGTGTTGCGCTTCCTTGCTTCTTCGCAATGCAACCTTTTCGCCGAAACAAGAGATGGAATCACGGCTCGGCCTGAGGAGCTTGACCAGCTCATCGTGGAGGCTGGTGGCACCGCTGCCTCAGCCATCAATCTGCTCCAAAGGATTGAGGCGAGTCAGGGACCTCAGACGTTCAGGGATTTCCCGTCACTCATTCCCGCCGTGTCGCGTGAGTACAGGGTTCAGAAGAATGCTCAGAGAGACAAGTTGCTGAGGTATTTCAGGTCTTACAAATGCAAGCTGTTTTCGGCAGCCACCGACGAAGTCAAGGCCACTCTATATGAGATCGATAATTTGATTGCTGCAGCCACCGGCGGCATTATTCGATACCTTCCGGAAATGGCATCTCCCTCATCCAACGTGGCGCAGCATGCTGTTCAGCAGGGTCGTATCAGTGCAAGCGCGCTTGCATCCCCTGGTCCCGGCGGTTTGGTTTCACTTCCTGCATTTACCGAGTTTGGTCCAGGAAATGTGCCCCCGCAAGAGATTCTGCGGCGTGCCAGTCTTGGCGAAGGAGATACTTCCTGGCGACATCACCATGGCTCCGGCGCTGTGTGCCCAGGTCACTGCTATGAAGATGCCGCTGGCAAAATGCTTGATCCTACAGGTAAATGCCCTGTTCACGGCCATCGAGATGAAGCAGCATGGCCCAAGCAGTTGCATCCTTCGGAATGGGTCCTCCCTGGAATGGAGCAGGACGACACTACAGACGATAAACAAAGACCAAGCGGGCTTGCCGCTTCGATGAACCCCACCTCAAGTAGTCCTCAACACCAGTCATCTGGGTCGAAGCGAATTATTGATCCCGCAGACAGTGCCATTTGGCTGCTTGAGCGACTCGAAGCAACAGGAGCCAGATTTGAAAGCTTCTCAGAGCTCTTGCCAGCACTCAAAGACATGGCCCGAAGCACTCGCGCCAAGTACGCAGCTGAGCAAACTGCCTACTTGCAAAAGAAACTGCAACAGCAGCGAATGGGTCTGCTTCCTGCAAATGCGGATTTGTCGCTTACTCCACTCGATCCACTTGGCATTGCGGCCACAGAGGCAGGTGTGCATGGCGTACCAGACGAGGTTGAAGCGGCTCGGAACCGTCGCAGGAAGAAGAAGGAGGCTGAGGCCAATGCAGCGGCAGCAGCAGCGGTTGCCATGGCAGTGGACACATTGCCACCGACGGAAACAGCTACACCTCCCACGGTTCCATACCCTGTCGCAGAAGTTTCGTCATCGTCGGCAGCGGCCTTGCTGGCGAACATTCCAGGCGAGCAAGTCATCTTCCAGTTTTTGTCTTCCGAGCACTGCTATCTCTTCCATGACCAGCGGCCTGGGACCGTTCTCATCAAGCAAAGTGACGCCACGGCAATGCTCGAGGCTGGTGGTGGCAATCCCGCATGTGTGTTGTACATGCTCCAAGTGTTGAATAGCCAGAACTACACATTCAGGTCGTTCAAGGATTTGACTGAGGCAGTGGCGCTCTGCTTGAGATTCCCTCATCCCCACCCTCATCCTGCCATCGCACCACCGTCACAGTCCGACCACCGAGTTCTGGTCACAGACGTTGCTCGCCTGGCAAATGCGTTCGGAAATGGTTTGCTGCCTGATGGCTCAATTGTTCGACATGACCCTCCTGCTCAAGTTCCAACATTGCCCGCGCCAGCGCAGCCGGAGCCAGTGCAACCCCAGCCCCAACCCCAGCAAGAAGAAAAGAAGACGATGGGTACGCCCCAGTCAAAATCGAGAGGTCTCAAGGTCGTTCCAGCACTTGTGTTGGCTGATCCGAGCGCTTCCGATCAGGAATCGCAGCGACTGCCGCGTAAGTCAACCTCGAGCACGGTGTCTGCAATTGCGGCCAACGCTGCTGCAGCCGCAACTGCTCAGCCCATCCTGGTTGAGCCTACCGCAACTGGCCTCGAAGAGGAGTCCAAAATGCTTGCCCCCTTGCTGGATGCGTTAATCAACCCAGTTAATGGCATTCTGACGTCTCCCGACTGGTTACGGGCCTCACAAGCTCTCTTCCGCGCCATGCTCGCTGACCAAGATGTGAGTGTTGAGTTTTTGATTTTCCTATGCGACCTCGTGGCGTTTGTTCCAGGCAAATCATCCGCAGATTACCTAGCATCAGCGGCCAGTGCGATCACAATACGTCCCTCTCAAAGTGGCTTGCCTCAGCGACTTAGCATGATGGGTAATGTAACACCCGAAACGTGCTACGCAGGCTACTACTACTGGCCCCGAGAATCCCCCTTCACGCGTCACTACAATCCATCTGCGCTTCCACCTGCATTAACCGCCTTATTGTCTGCACCTCCACGCAGTCAATCTCTTCTCTCACAGTCCATTCTCCCATCCTCTCCGGCCCAGACCGGTGGACAGTTTGCAAACGATGGTAGCATGATGGGTGGAGCCGCACCGCTCTCTGCTGTCGGCGGCCCCGTAAGAGGCAGGCTCGGTGTCAGTGTTAATACTGATGACAAGCCATCGAGATTCGTGAACACCTACACAAAGGCTTATCGTGACCCAACAAATGGTTGCCGCGTGCATCCTCTCAATGCAACTATCGCATTGACATTGCTGCATGAGGTTTCTCGCGTCTGCATTAGCCTCGATTCACCGTATGAAGTCGCCCACGCAATGCTGCGATGCCGAGCGAACCTCGAGCCCGTCATTGATGACGTGGCTGGAATGCTTGTTGGTGAAGATCCGGCGATCCGAGACCCACTGGTGCGTGTTTCAGACATTATCGAGCACATTACAAAACTGAATCAACCCAACGCCCCCCTTTCCCGCACGTCTGCCGTCGGCGAGGCTGCAGTCAAGTCCTTGTCAATACTGCAGGCGGCTTCAAAGCTTGTCTACGCTTCAGGAGCTGGTTCCCTCACACCAAGCTTCCTCCGACGTCTGGCGAACGCGCAACTGAACTTTGCAACATTTGATGATTTGCTCGCGGCCGTGACAGCACTTTATCAAGCTCATGTGAAGAACCAGCGTGAGTGCATTCCTCTGCTGAGCCAGATCTTGCGAGACTCGGCTAATGACCTATTCTTTGTGCCGCCTGCGCTTCTCTCTGGCAATGCCTTGGTCCAGTCCGTACGTAGCACTGCGTCACTTGGCGATTACGAACGAGCCAATGAGAAGCTTCCTACCGAGCTGGTCACAATCTACCCGAACCAGCAGGACAACACGGGATCCCTTGGGCTACACCACGTGCGATCCTCGAGCGGACTAGCCAACGCACTCACGCCGACTGCGTCATCTAGCAATGGCCCACGAGAGTTCACATTCGGTGCCAGGCAAAGTACAAGCGCGAACGGCTGGTCTCCTCACAGTCCCAGAGTCAGCACGAACGTGCAGCACCATGCTACGTTCCCGTCGGCGCTGACATCCATAGCTCGGTCAGACCTAATTGACGCATGGCTCGCGTATGGTCAGCCTCTGAGCCCTGTTCAACTAAGTGCACTCTTGAACGTGGTTGCCGAGTGGGAGCACCCTGCGGCTGCTCTCCTCGCTACGATCCATCTGCGCGAGTTACTTGTATCGAATCGTCGATTTGTCAGCGCATCAGACCTTATCGACGCAATCGATGAGAACGACGAGTGGCTACGGCAGTCGGAAGGTAAGCTTAGCATCGCAGCTCGATGTGTCGACTTCCTTATCCATAACAAGGACTGCAAGCTTATTGAACCTCAATCGGTGGATATTTCTCCAGAGCTGTTTGTAGAGGCGATGGCGCATGCCTCAAAAGGCGACGCGCCACCCACTGGACTTTGGTTGGTACTGCTGCACTTCATGAACCTTTCCACGAGTGTTCCAATGCAGAAGGTCCTTCCAGCCATTCATAGCAACGACTTCATGATGCCGCATGAAGAGAAGTCCTTGATTAGCGTTTGCCGCGTCATGGTGAGCTTCTACAACCGCGCGATATGCTGCTATGGCATTTCTCATGCGGAACTTGCGCTCTTTATCTCGCTGCTGTATACCTCTCATACCTCGGGTATCTTCGCGCCTGTTCCCCACGAGGCCGAAGTCCCAGCGTCGGAGGCAGAAATCTTCGGGATGAGCGGTCGTGCTTCTGTGCTCTCTCCTCGACCGGCTTCCCGACTGACCTCTCCGCGATTATCAACACAAACTCCCATCAGACGCCTGAGCGAGACAAGCCAGGCGACGTCGGCGACCAATGCGGATGTAGAGCCTCTCCCGACTATGACTCCTGCACCATTAGGCGTCACTGCCTCACGATTCATGCGATCTGCCGTTATTGAAGGTGGTATTTCGCGATCAGCAGAGGCGCGTCTGCCAACCCTGGGTATTGGATGTCCCGATGGTCTTGGAAATCTGCGAAATCACTCCGTGTACGGATTGTACAACGCTGCCAAGGATGCGGATGCTAGCGAGTCTCTACCTTCAGGCGGTCCACTACGTGGGGGAAGCCTAGCATATGAAAGCTTTAACCTCTTATTGAAGGCATGTGGTGGTGACGCGGTGCTGCTGCTTAGCCTAATGCATCACCTAGAACAAGTTTGTGCACACTTTAACCTCAATGCCTTTGATCCGCAGGTATCGTTTGACAACCTGAAGTTGCTTGAGGACACGTTGCGTCAATTGACTGAAAGTATCAATAGCACAGTCAAAAAGTCATTTGAGTTTGTTGCAAATCGATCCCAAGCACAGCCTGGTAAGTGGCCACGGTGCTGGACTGGTCAGTCCAATTCGGGGAGCGCGACGTCCCCTGAGGATTCGCAGGGTATTCAGCATCCTGTCCTCAAGATGATAAGCTTGGATGAAAACTCTCTGCGTGCACTCCTCGTTTCCGCGGGCTCTTCGTCGATCCTCGTGAATGTCAATCGTGTATCTGATGGACTTAAGCGGTTGGACTCCGACCCAACATTCACGTGCGGCGGAACCAGAGCATTGCGCCGATCAATCAATTCGATGATGTGCTGCTTCTGGGCTCAGGATCAAGTCCGAGCATTCGCAGTTGAGCAGCTCCTCGCGGACCCTCTTGCAGCTTACGGTGATCTACTTGCGGCCAAGTACTACATCAACGAAGTCGATCTGGGATCTGCTGCATCGCTGCCGCCACCATCGCAGACACATTCTCTCCTTTCTGTTTGTGGTAATCTTGTCGCGCTTGTTGCGTTGCTTGAGTACCTCCAAACTCAGAAGCTTAGTTTCACATCCATCAAGGCGCTCGCCGAGTACCTTGCGCTTGCACTGAATCAACCGCCGTGGATTGACGAGTTCTTGAAGTACTACTTTACAAAGCACATGCCTACTCTCATCTCAGCGAATTCAGCAGGCCAACGGCCCACGGTTGACTTCGCTGCACTACCGGTGGGCGATCTGCTTGATCTTTTTCCAGTTCGTTCTCCGTACCAAAACGTGCAGCGTATCAACGATATGCTTGCGGTGGCGAGGGCAGGTGTGCAGCCATTATCGTCCAGAATGCGCCTCAGGCATCTGGAGCTTCCAGAAGCCCTCCCGCAAGGCCATGCTCTCTTGGAGAATGCTCATCCAGTGAGTACAACAATTCCAAGCGTAGTAGCGCTGCCACGTGGCTGTGATGCTTCTTCTGGTGCCTCACGGCTATGCGGTGGTCTCCCAGATCTCCTAATGCTGTTAGCTTATCTATCGTATGCTCAACGGATGCCTCCTGAAACCAGCTCGCCGGATTCATCCAAGTACTTCCAGATTCTGTCCAAAGCGCTCGCCGATGAATACGAGGTATTAGCCACAACACAACAGAAGCGGACATATACGCATATGGACTTTGCTGTTGATGGAATCGGTCTTCCCGGTAGTGGTTTGGGCTTCGCGGGTATTTCCGGATCTGATGAATTGAGACTCGCACTTTATTTCTTAGTCCAAACTTCCTCCTACATCAACTCGATTGTTCTGGATCGCAGTCGGATTTCCCCAAGCGTACTACTACCACCCAAGGCAAACCCTCAGTATTTGGCACCTGTCTCGCTTGAGAGTTTAGGTGAGCTGATCTCCCGAACAGGCCTCCTCACTCTAAAGGCGGCGGCTTGGAGCTCTGAGACTTGGATTCTTGCTGCACTCTTCTCAGGTGGTATTTCAGGAAGCATCGAAGAAAATGGTTCTACTGCCCAAGAATTGCACGCCCGAATTAAGCAATTCAAAGAAGAGATCGCCTCGAACCCCGCGGCACAGAAGACCTCGAGGGCCGTTTTCCCACTGCTTGTGAAATCTCTTGTGCGTGGGCTTAGAGACCTCGAATTTGCTTCTATCCAAATCAAAGAGGGGCTGCAGGCCCCGGAACAAAACCTCATTGTCTACCCGCAGGACAGAATAGCCTCTGACGAAGCTGTTTTAGCCAAGACACATCCTCTACACCGACTCGTGCTGGCCAGCTCCCTTCCGCCTTCTTCTACGCTACGTCTCAAGTTGGCAGCCTCCCTTGATGGCCAAGATAAGGATATGCTTGCAACGCGATTTGTACCGGCGGCTCCCTCAGCGGTGGCCTCGCTACTTGGATGGATCACTGCGTTGTACGCGCGAGCGCGCGTTGACTCAAGCAAAGAAGACGAGGAGCGTAGTTCTTCGCCAGATACAGCTCATGCGGCAACGTTCCACCTTGCTCTTGACGCTTCTGACATGCTTCGAGGCACATGTGCTGACCTGCAACGCGAACGAACAGATATGGAGGCTGAGCTTGCCTCAGTAGTGGCTTACCCTGACTCAGCACTCATCCGTCATCTAGTCGCCAGCGTGAAGGGTCCTTTCAAGGTCCACAACTATGATCTCATCTTGCGCGAGCTTAGGTTACGTGTTTTGGCAGATCACCTTGAATTCCAAGAACGTATCCAGATGCAGGACACAACTCCTCCTGTCGAGGTCGTACGGGAGCTATCCGTTACTCCGCCACCGCCTGAGAACGTGCCTGAGCTTCTTGCACCGATTGAGCCACTGCCGGAGCCAAATTTGCCGGTTGAGGTCCCAGCTGTCAATCCTCAAGTCGCTTCACCTGGACCTTCTCGACGAAGCAGTGTCGCTTCTCAACGGCTCTCTCTTTCGGGGCGAGACGAGACCGTCAACTTATCTCCTCGTCGAGGAAGTCTGTCCTCCCAAGGTCCTTTTGTCCCCATTATCGATCCAGATGCCCCGATTGTTGAGATCGGTATTGACTGCGTACGACTGCCCCAGCCTGGAGTCTTCACAGAGCCTTCCCCAGTTGCCATCCTACGGGGCAAACCAGTTGTTGCGACCGAAGAAGAGGCTACTCGAATCGGGTCAGTACGTATTGACTTCCCTCTTCCAGCCCCAGTCGCCCCCCAGCTTCCAGTCGAAGCTTCCAAGCCGTCAAGCGAAGAAGCCAATGCCGCTGAGCCCTCGCCGTCCTTGGTTTCGTCCTTGTCGCAAGACACTACGAACGGACTGAGCCCAGTGAAGGGTACCATTTTGGATAAGTTGATAAAGGAAGCCCCCGAAATAGCTCGTACCGAGCGTATCAAGGGACACTCGTCACCACAGTTTATGCAGCCCCTTGTCATCCGAGTTGACCAGCGCTCGCTTGCGCAAGATCGTCCCTGGCCTGCCCTCCTAATGCTCTACCATACCAACCCTGTTGCAGCCAATGACCCTGTGTCGGATGTATCTCAAGCCATCCCTGTCGACTCTGCTGGAAAGGATTACCAGCTGGCATCCCTATTGGGATTTGTTGAGCTACATCTAGGCGAGCTGTGTAGCATCACCCTTCAACGGCTAGGCTATCTTCCAACCACATCCGAACCCATCCTTCCACACGAGGTCCAGAGCTGGTCAGTTGAACAGGCTGCGCCCTCGACAGTTCTCCGCGACGAGCACGGTCAACCGGTGTACCTCCCCGGTGTTGCATTCACATGCACTGTGAATAAGCTTGATTCAGATGTTCCTATCAAGAATGCATCATGCACGTTGACTATTCGACCACACCCACACCACTCGTTTGCGCAAGTCAAAGTTGAGGAATCCCCTCGTGAGCCCGAACCCCACCCAGAGCCTGCGGCGGAGGAGGTGCAGGAGCCCGCGGCGAAGGAGGCACAGGAGTCTGCCGCGGAGGAGATGCAAGAGCCTGCTGCGGAGGAGATGCAAGAGCCCGCGGCGAAGGAGGTACAGGAGCCTGCGGCGGAGGAGGCCACTGAACATCAGCCTCGTGCCTCGGTCCTCGAACAGCCCGCGCAACCCAGTATTAAGGAAGAGCCGGTAGTCGTCAATGAAGAGCTCACTATGGAGATGAATCCGGATCTTGAGACCATTTTCAACTGGTTCCAGGATCCGAATTGCTATCTCCTTGGTCGCTCGGACGAGGAGGTTAGCCTTGATATCTCGGATATGGATCGACTGCTCCAGGCGGTATACACCATTCAGCAAACGCCGGTCGCCGATGGCACCGTTGAGACTCGTGTTGGCGGTGGCTCCAATGTGGTGGAGGCCTTGAGGGTGTTGAACAGTGATCCAAACGCTCGGTTTGCCAAGTATCACGAAATTCTCTTGCACCTCCGTCTTCGTGGCCTGCACCGCAAGGCGGGAGACAACGCAAGCGATAACCTTCCGCTACCACCAGCGATCTCGAGCGATCCCGTCGTCAGTGAAGAGCTTGCATCTCGGGTAGTTGAGTTCGTCGAGCGCCACAAACTTGTTCAGGAGGACGCACTTTACTTAACCTCTGGAGTTTCGATTCAGGGTAGCGGTGGCAGTGAAGCAGCAGCTGAACTTAAAGCAGATGGTCCAACAGCCAAGGCGCAGATGCTCCCTGTGGTTCAGGCATTATGCTCAGCAGCGCGATCGATCCAGAACATGGCTGTCGCGTTGGCAATGCTAGTCCTCGCCAAAAGTCCAACCTTCGAGTCCTGGTCCGAGCTTAGCTACGTCATTGAGAAGCTTGTGATCAACCACAGGCTGGACGAGCGAGCACCAGAAATTAAGGAGCAAGAGCGTACTGATCTTATCGCTCACCTAGGTAAGCCGGAAATTGGATTCTTCACACGGCCACTTGCTGGTCGAACCGGTGATGGATCCCAGCCATCCACACCAGTTGTCGAATTTGTTGAATCGGACATGGACGCACTTATGTTGGCTGGCACGAACTATCAGTTTGAAAACCTTGCCGACCCTGAGCGTAATGAAGCACTTGTGGCCCCAGCGCTCGAGAGGGCAAAGCGAATGATTGATATTGAGAATGCCAAAGGTTTGGCATTCGCCACGAGTGCAGACCTCATCAGGCATTTTAATCAGCTCGCAAGGGTTCCTGAGACTATTCGTGATATTGTGTCAGGACTGCTAGGGATTTCCCCATCCGAGGCCCCAGACACGATTCACTCTGTCGCTCAACTGCCAATGCTCATTTCAAAGCAATAGTGGTTCGAAGTGAGCGCATGCTACCAGTGCAGCGTTTTCTTTAAACTTCAGTTTATTTTCATGAATACAAATCGTTTACCTAGTATTAACGGGTAGAAAATAACAGGTAATTACAGTCCGCTTGAGGCGAAAGACCACAAGCCACTCACATGGGTATTGATCGGTTGCGCCTTTAGTAACGATTCCGTAAGGTTTCATTTTGCTCTACTCTCACTTATCAGAACTCCCAATACTTTGTGTAGTACTCGAGGCAGGTTGGGTTTCATGCTTCTTGAGTTCGTCAATGATTTCGGTTTGCTTAAAATCGACTGCAAAGTCCATCGCTCTGGCCTTATCTTCGTTGGAAAGGTGTGGATTCGCGCCGGCTTCAAGCAAGAGCCTCAACACCCTGAGGGACCCTGATTCGGCAGCCATCATGAGGGGAGTATTATCCATGTGATCTTGTGGGTCCACCTCTGCCTTGAACCTCAGAAGCATGCGAGCCGTCTCAACACCATCAGTAGCCGCAGCAAAGTGGAGAGCACGATGATGCGCATGGTCCGACGCATTAACGTTCGCGCCCTTTTCCAACAATGCGCGCACGATGCGGTAGTGGTTGCCCATTGCAGCTAGAATCAGCGGGGAGCGCCCAGTCATGAAGTTCGAGAGGTTTGGATCTGCACCACAGGTAAGTAGGGTGTTCACGGTGTCCAGATCGCCCAGCTCCGCTGCGAGTTGGAGCGGTGAGATACCATTGCTATCGCAGTCATCAATGGGTGCACCAAGTCGTAACAAACGGTGGAAAGAGCTTCGATCGCCCATACCAATGCTCGTGAGAATGGCCTCCAACTCCTTATCTGCAAGTTCGCGCTCTTCAATGCTGATTTCATCCAAGTGATCCCGATAGTCCGGAGGCACAGCTGCAAGCTCCGCGTTGCGTTTGGACTCCAACTCTGCATGAGCTTGTGCAAGTGCATCCACAGTCGGAGCCATTGGACCACTGGGCTGCTGTTCTTGGCGACGCTGCACCTCAGGGTTGGCCTGAATTGCATCAACCGGAGGAGCATTCTTAAGGAGCTCGAACTTCTTCGCCCGGAACGCCTTGCGTTTCTGAATTACTGCCTCAAGGAGCTCCTTGGGGATCACAACTTCGGGTGGGAGTTTGGTATCTTGGTTCGCGGGGTCCGTAAGAATGTTCTGAATATCTCCCTCCTCGGGGCCTCCCTTGTCGGAAGATGTAAACTTTCGGTTCGTTCCTTTGGGTAGCGATGACCTGGACGGCGAAGCACACTCGACTGTGATGACAGGTCCCGTGGCCGTGTTGTTTGAAGTTCCATATATCAATGCATCCAGCTCTGCCTCAGTGAGTGGAGCAAGGCCCTCGGCCTGGCGAAGGATATTTATACATGATCTGAAGTCACCATGCTCCAACTGTGGCTCTAGTGCATCGCGTGGTGTGCGCCCTCCGTTGTCCTTTGCGAGTGGATCGGCGCGTGCCTCGAGCAGGGTGGTGATCACGTCTGGATTCGCTGCAGCTGCAGCGTAGTGAAGCGCGACGAGGCCCGTTGAGTTCTGGCGAGTCTGAACCGACGCGCCATGCGAGAGCAGCAACTTGGTGATGACGTTATCGCCAAAGGATGCTGCGAACATAAGCACTGTCATTCCTGCAAGATCAGCATCGTTGGGGTCTGCGCGTGCCTCAAGCAGCAGTTTCGCCACCTCTGCGTGACCTGAGCTGATAGCGACGTGAAGAGGGGATACCGAACTAACGTTGTTGTGATTGGGATCTGCACCCTTCTCGAGCAGCTGTCGAACCAGCTCTAGACTGCCGGCCCTGGCTGCGAAGAAAAGAGGTGACTCGAGGTTCTCGGTTTCGCATTCGATCTCAGCGCCAAGTTCAACAAGTGCCAGTGCAGTTTCAACGTTACCCCTACGCGTGGCGACGAGCAGCGGAGTGTCTCCGAATAGGTTCGACCGGTTCACGTCTGCGCCTCGACTGACGAGCAGGCGCAGTGCCTCAGTGTGGCCCTTCTGAGCAGCTACCAGTAGAGCAGTGCGTTGAGTCTGTAGGGAGTGAGCGAGAAGGGGAGAGCGCGAGAATAGGCCGCGGTGAATACAACACAGAGAAGCAAGTCATCTTGCAGTGTGTAATCGCAGTCCGTGCAAGCGCAAGCGGTAGCCCAGCCTCGCCTGCTCAGCCTTGCCCCGGAATGATATCTTGGACGCAACCAGGGGGCGTACTGGGCGCATGCAGATGCCTACAGGCGTGTAACCTACCATTTGACACTCCTCATCGAGGTCGCCACCGAGCTGAATCGCCTCCTGGATCAGCTCGAGATCGCCCAGCTCAGTCGCTGACAGCAGGTATCCCAGGTTGGTCTGGTCCATAGCAACGCAAGACGAAAACAATAGCCTGCGCGAGGTGGGCAGGCCGTGTCTAGAAAGCGCGAGGTCGTGTGAATTCCCACGTGCAATTAGTATTGTTTGCTTTCATCACCACGCGTCACACCCATCTGCATGCCCCCCAATTCAACGCCCTCCACCCGAGTATCTTGCCTCGGATTCGCGCTGAGACACTGTCCTCCCCGGTCCCCCGCCCGCGACTTTGCTCGGTCCGACCCGGGACTCGTTGGTGGGGGGGAATTTTCTGCTTCGGATATGTGGTACAGCTCTGCAGGGGGGTCATGCCTCCAGTGTAGTCACCCCGCACTCCGCCACCACACGCGAGATATGCACTGGAATTGGGATTTTACACAGCTGCGGACTCGACCGTCTTTGGGCCCCACGCTGGGGGAGCATCCTCGAAAAACCGGGTTCATGGCACGCGCCAGTGCAGTTCCGGCCTCAGCTCTCGCCTGCGTGGGCAGCGCAACCGCGACCAGTGCCCCACACCCGCCCGAGTGCGCCAGCCCCAGGGCAAGATTCTGTTGGAATCTCCATCCACCCGCCTCTGGCCAGTCGGAGGCGAATTCAGCTTTGCTGTGAATACTTTCGACGGTGTGGATCTCGGGGATCCTATATTGAAACCGAAATCATGGCGGGCCTTGCGCGAGATCTGTTCATGAAGAACGAGTACAAGGTCGATGTGGGTGTCACAGCCTATCTCATCATCCGCAGACAGTTCAAAACACCCGAGGAATGGGAGGCCCAACTCGAGTCGTTGCGCAAGACCACCACGGTGTACGTCGGTAACCTGGCGTTCTTTACTACCGAGCTACAGATCTATGAGCACTTCTCCCAGGTAGGGCTCGTGCGCAGAGTCATCATGGGTCTCAACAGCATCACAAAAACCCCGTGCGGTTTCTGCTTCGTTGACTTCTATGATCACGAGTCGGCGCTCAAGGCGATCCTCTACCTGCAGCACTCCAAGCTGGACGGCCGTCAGATTCGCATTGACGGTGACCCCGGGTTTACTGAGGACCGCCGCTTCGGCAAGTCGTCGATCACCGGTGGTCAGATCCGAGACGATCTGCGTGAGGACTACGACGAGGACCGAGGTGGTTATGGACAGAGTCTGCTCGAGCTGTACAAGCTCCAGGCTATCCTTCAGCGCACAGGAGGAGCTCAACTTCAGTCCCAGCAGGCAATGCCCCAGCTCGCTACGGCTGGCGCGCTCGCACAATCCCAATCGCAGGCATACTCATCCTCTTCTAGATCGAGAAGAGCGAGGTCCATGTCTCGGTCAAGATCGAGATCCTACTCGCGATCACGATCCAGGACCAGGTCCAGGTCTCGATCCCGGTCGTCGCGATCTAGATCAAGATCCAGATCGTACTCCAGGTCCCGATCTCGATCCAGATCCTACTCCCCACGCTCTCGGTCTCGATCTCGGTCTCGATCAAGTTCACGATCATACTCGCGTTCGCGTTCGCGTTCTTACTCAAGGAGCAGGTCTAGGTCACGCTCTTAAGCGCAGTTGCGGGTCGTGGACATTGTATGGAGCCGGTCACCAAGAAAGACCGAGGACTCCCGATTCAGGCCGAGTGGTTCATTCTCGAATCCTGTGGAGATTTGCAACCACATCAACAGCATTGTACAGACTAAGCCAACACGTGGCACTAGGAGCATACGTATGCAACGCTCGTGGCATGTTATATTCGCACGTATGCACAAGTGCACTAGCTCTCTCGTCTTGACAGAGTACAGCTGTCGTAACCACTTCCACTGTGCGGGGGTGGATGGAATCAGTAAAATAGACGTTGAACTCACTTTTGCTTCATTGCGGAATCAACGAGATCCCAGCGTGGTGGAGATCTAAAAACCGCATCAGACAATAGACACGCGCGTGGCATTCCAGAAAACACATTATGTCGCTCGTTGGCTATCTTGGAAGCGACGATGAAGAGGACGAGGAGGTTCAGGTCCTAATGCCTAACTCGAGTGCGGCGCCTTCCAGCGTCTCAAGGGTGGATGAGCTGCCGGATCTGCCCCTGGGAGACGACACAGAGAATGTATACGAGCTTCTCCAGAGGTCTAAGGTGCTAGCTGCTTCCCTTTCATCGAAGACCTCGGGCAAGAGCGAAACGGCGGCCAATGTGGATGCTAGTTCAAAGAGCCCTCCCGCCACTTCGGCAGCGGTTATTGTCCAGACACTTGCAAATAAGGCGAGTGGTGCGCCGTCAGCAGCTATCCCAGCCACGTCCCATGCACAGGCCCCGGAGAACAAGGCAGTGTCCACCCAATCGCCTGTCAACGAAGGTCAATCTCAACCATCCAACCAGCCTCCGAAGAAGATGTCACTTGCAGAAGCCATTCTCGCGGCACAGCAAGCGCAACTGAAACAGCTAGAGGACTTGCAGCAGGCAGGTGGCAAGCCCACGAAGGAACGGGTGCTAGAAGCTTCTGACGAGGCCAGCGTAGAAAAGCCGACGAGTCCTCGTGATGCTGCTGCGGTCGTAAAAGACGAAGGAGCGGAGGCTGAGCAACCCTTCGACGCGCTCCCCGATGACTTTCTCGATGCATACCACGATCTTGAAGCTGATCTACCAGCTGACTTCTTTGATTCAGACCAGCCAAGCACTGAACTCCAGTTTGTCGAAAGTAAGGCAGCTGCAACTGGACCTACTACCACCTCTAGTGGGAGCAAAAGTCATGGTACAATTCCCGGCGCCTTACCGGGAACCGAACACCTCCCCATCAGGCTGCAGATTCTACTCAAAGAGAATAGGAAGCTGTACCGTGAGTGGTCAAAAACAAAGGACCTGAGAGCCCTCAAGGCAGTACTGGGTGAAGCTGCTGGAGCCGACGAACAGGATGGAGATGATGGAGATGACGCGAGTTTGTTGGAAAAGAAGGTCAATGTGGTCGAAGTTAGTCAATTCGACCTAACGCGCATGACCAAAGAAGAAGCAGAGCAGGCCCGATATGAGGCTGTTATGAGAGGAAAGCCCGTTACCAAACTCGCGGTGAAGATGTATAACCCTAACGCACAGGCTGACGTTGTCGTGGAAACAGGTGACCGCGCAGCGAAGCGAAAGCACATGATTTCTGATCTAGCTGCACGTGCTCTTGCCATGCAAGAGAGGCTCAATATGACAAAGAGGCCTCGCAGGTAGGCTATCTCAACTTCACAAATACATTACAAACGTAGTCACAGACTTGAAGAGTCCCTTCTAACGTCTATCGAGGCGGAGGCACTTTATACTTTGTGATGTTTATGTGAGAGCTATGTAGTATGGAATATATAGCAAAGAATGGGATACATGGTTTGTTGCTCTAGAAGCGTGCGTACATTCAAGCTAAGGCAAGCGACAAACCCTTTACAACGAATCTGGTGAAAGGTATGTAATGTAACAAAGGGGGTTGGTAGTCGTGGGAGTGCACAGAGTGCGTAGAAGAGGGGCACGAAACAAGGAGATATGACAGCGAAGCGCACACACCTATTGCATCAGTCGAGTCACATGCCTGTCGATGGGTTACAAGAAGCCAGGTTAGAGGGTAGGGCGAGTTTCCGGTCCGCCCTTGAAGCCCAATCCGTCTAGCAGCCTGCCCTACTACGGCGAAGGGTGGCTTTAAAGGCGCCTCATCCACTTCGTAACTCCACACTGTCTACCAACTTACTGCTGCTGTGCTGGTTGCTGCTCCTGAGTGTTGGCCGCGGCTGCTGTGGCTGCAGAGGCGTCCGCAGGCTCCAATGTGATGTCACTGATTCGAAGGATTGTGACGAGGTGTCGGAATCGGTTGTACCTGTGGTAACCTTCGCGTCGGCGCATCTTGAACACATTCACGTTTCGAGTCATGGTGTGCTGCTCGACGACCGCGGTGACGGTCGCGGTGGGAACGAAGGGCTTGCCCAGGATTGTGAAGTCGCGGGCACCAATAAGGAGGACCTGATCAAACGCAAGCTTGTCACCGACGTCCACGTTGCTCAGACGGTCGACCATGATCGTGTCGTCCTTCGCCACCTTGTGCTGGCTGCCATTTACGTTGACAACGGCGAACATCTCGTTGTTTGCGAGGACTTGGGTGGGCTTTTCGGGATTGTAGTACTCAGGCATGGGATGCGAAAACTTGACACACGTGGTGTGAACATCCCCCACGACGCCTGAGGTGACCAGCGAAGGGTCTGTCACCACCACTGGTACCACAGGGGCCGGGTTGTTGGTCAGAATGCGCTGATCGGGCTTCCACACGATGCGTTGGCGGGTGTTTTTCGAGATGAAGCGTGTGCCGACCGCAGGCAGCGGCAGTGCAAGCGATGACCTCAGCGCCGCAGACGCGCTTGACGTGGCCAGTGCCCTCAACGCCTGCATGGTTCTGGATAAATAATGGTAAAATAGAGTGCGGAGTGCGAAAGTTCACATAAAGTGAGGGGGAAAAGCATCGAATTGGAGGTATTGTAGGGGATACCGTACACTCATAATGCTGCATAATGGTTGGCAGTACTGTCCTCCACATATTCAAACCGTTTGCAGAAGCATTCACTCACGCGCATGCCATATATTCATACCCTTTACAAGTAGAATTTTTCGCCCCTCCCGAGCTCGTTAGCGGTCAGTATCTTGGGTTGTCCAGAGGTTTCAGCGATAAAACTCGCGTTATAAGGGGCTCATCGCGGATACTATCTGTGTGCAATGTTTTGCCCTGGGAACCCCTGAGTAACCCGGTGGACTGACCATTACCTCGAGAAACCGCATCCAAGCCATGTCCTTTTGCGAGTGGAATGGAGGATATGAGTTGTTGTGGAGCCGATGTGGTGATGCGACCGAGTGCTTTAGTTGCGTGCCGGCGTGATATGTAGGTTACATGCAGAGTCCCTTCCTATATTCCCGGAAAACCCTCGAAAACCCAGTCAAATAAAGGCCGAAAACTCGACTCTCCAAGACATAGTCATCTGAGAGGACGCGCTGTGGGGTCCCACTGATCCAGTACCACATCGCATGTGAAACTGTGTGCTGCATATTCTCCAGCTCCCTGCCTCAGACACATGGTAGATCCGCTGGAAACCGCTGCCAAAGAGCCAATTCATCCCAAGTCGCATGATTTCCTAGCGCGGCGAAACCACATGTTCCGACTAGCCCAGCGGATCGCAAGTCGTGTGGTCCGGGAGCCCAAGCTGGGCTTTCGCACAAGCGCTGCGTGGATTGTAGGTAAACCTTCGACCACACCAGAACAAGTGTCATCGGAGTTTCAAGCGCGAAGCTCTTCCACAGCAGCCGCACATGTCGCGTCCGAGCGGGTGCCCGACATGAACAGCACTGCAAAAGGGCTTGGCACACCCACGCGTGCCGATTTCTCCCAGTTTGTGCATCCTCAGACTGCTACAACTGGAGCCGAGAGGACCCATACCATCGCCGAGGTCGTACATCTGCCGCCAGGCACACCCGTGAGACTCTCCGGTTGGGTCGAGCGGCACAGACTGCTCGGGGGACTGCTGTTCATGACACTGAGAGACTATACCGGCTCAGTCCAGTGCGCCTGGAGCGAGGAAGAAGCAATCCAGGACGAAAAGGAGTGGGAGAGCAAGGCAGACACCTGTGGCTCGGAGGGCTTCGCTCGCGCCAGCAAGGTGTCACTAGAGAGTGTGGTGTCTGTCTACGGCTACGTGCGTCCGCGGCCGGAAGCCATGGTGAGAGCCGACCAGGGTGCACGAGGCAATGTGGAGATTCGGATCACAAGTTTAAGGATACTTAATCCGGCCCTGCCGCTTCCAGTCAACTTCCAAGACGCTCCCTCATCTGGCTCTGGTGCAGGAGCTGCGCAGAGTACACGACAGAAGTCTGACGAAGACGCACTACTCAGGTACCGCTTCTTGGAGCTGCGATTGCCCGAAATGCAGCGAATTCTCCGTACACGTGCTGCTCTCACGCTTGCAGCAAGAAATGAACTCTATGGCCAAGGCTTTATCGAAGTAGAGACGCCATTGCTAGTCAAATCAACGCCAGAGGGTGCTCGTGAGTTTCTCGTCCCGGCTCGGACGCCTGGTCGCTTCTATGCTCTACCACAAAGCCCACAGCAGCACAAGCAGCTCCTGATGGCTTCAGGAGTCGACAAGTATTTCCAAATTGCCCGTTGTTTCCGCGACGAGTCGGGTCGCCAGGACCGCCAGCCCGAGTTTACACAAATCGACATGGAAATGTCGTTCGTCGGTCAGGATGAAGTGATGCGAACCTTGGAAAAGCTGTTCTTAACGCTGTACCGAGCGGCTCGTAAGAACAATAACGAGCTGCCGGCGACCGCTATCGCATCTGAGGATAACGATAGCGCACACATCAGCTTCCCGAGGATGTCCTTCCGTGATGCAATGAACTTTTACGGTAGTGATAAGCCTGATATTCGGTATGGACTCGAAATTCAGGACATCACCAATGATCTTCGAGAGCTTTACAAAGAGTCCGGTTTGGACACCGATCCCTTGATCCAGACATGCCTCGGCATCGACGCAGATTTCCTGAACCAAACATCAGAAGATCGTGACATTTGCTACCCTTCCACCCTAGCCCGAGATGTTCAGCCGTGCATTAAAGCATTGCATGTGCCCGGCCTGAAGCTTGTGAAGCCTAAGAGCGGAAGCAAGGCAAAGGGTGGCGAGACCCTCGCCGTGGAGTCCATGAAGCACCTCCTCGAGCTGATTCAGACAGAAGCAAAGCTAGGAGGATCGCCTGCTGGAACCCTTGCGATTGAAACAGGCAAGTGGAAGCTACCAGGGTCTATGAAACTCCTTAACCTAGAAGGGGGGCGGCAGCGGCTCGTTGACAAATTGTGCGGCGACTCAACCAACAGATCCGGAATGATTTTCATCATCGCAGGTAATTGGCTCCAGACATGCACCTCGCTCGGAAGGATCCGAAGTCTCCTTGGCAAGTTGTGTATGGAAGGCGTGATTGAAATTGATGGACAGTGTGGCTTCACAGGCGACAAGGTGCGCGACTCTGCTACGTCCTTCTTCAAGAACAAGTTCCTTCAGAAGTTTGGGATGCAATCTCCTTTGCTCGGTTGGCATTCCACCCAAGGCGTCCCGCCTAGTCCCACGTTCCATTGGGTGATCGATTTCCCTCTCTTTGAGATTGAGGATATCAACTCGCTCATCATTCACTCATCTCATCATCCCTTCACCGCACCGCATCCTGAAGATATTACGAAGCTACTGGATGTATCAAGTGCAATTGCTGAGGCGAGGAAGAATGCAGGTAACAGTCCAGTTGCTGTTGACCATGATTTGTACTTGGTTATTGCACGCCTGGCGCAAGTTCGAGCACTACATTATGACCTGGTTTCGAATGGACTTGAGGTTGGCGGTGGATCGATCCGAGTACATTCTAAGGATCTGCAAGAAGCTGTATTTAAGCTGCTGGATGTTACAAATGACAAGTTTGACCATCTCTTGCACGCTCTGAGTCTAGGCTGCCCACCACATGGTGGTTTCGCCGCAGGACTTGATCGCGTAACCGCGATTTTGGCGTCAACTGGCCCGAATCCACTTCGCCTACGAGACGTGATTGCTTTCCCCAAGACACTGACTGGCAAGGATCTGATGCTGGACGCTCCTGCATATGTCACACAAGCCCAACTCGATGAGTACTATATTAGGACGAAGGAGTCGCAATAAACTGTAGAAAACATCCGAGTTGTATTGATTAGGCTAAACTCAACACCTAAAGTGAGTCATCTTTAAGTTCTTCTCTGACCGAATCGCCCACGAGTTTGAGCAAGTTTGTGATCTCTGCACGAACAGCGCTGACCGCTGCAGTAACGTCATATACATCTTGGAACGACAGCAACGACTTTGTAATGATGTTGTCTATCGAGCGTGCAAGCTGGTTCGCGTCAATCCACACCTGTTGCTGCACCTTGTCCTCCGTCGTCATCCCCACAGTAACCGTAATGCCACTCGCTGCTTTGATTCTCTGGAGTGATGCCTGGGCAGCACTTGTTGTCGCGAGCACCGTCGACATTGTCTTCGTAACCTCAGGGACAACATACCGACTAAAGGCCAATGCTGTCGATTCTAGGATTCTCGGGATTACGGAGCGCGCTGAGGAATGTGCTCGAACTCTCTGCATCAGTGCTAGCAGATCACAGAACGGCGCAACAATGCATGCAACATAGTTTGAAGCCCCTTGAGGTGAGCGATCTCCAGCTAAGAACTCGCTCTTGATTGCCTTGATACCGGGCTCAACAGCCGCCAGCGCCTCCATGGAGACAAAGCATGAAAGGACGTTAATGAGGGCCAATTGAAGGGGTCGCAGCTTGGTCTTTGCCAAGCCTTCTAGGAGCTCTTCGTACGTCCTCAGAGTCCGCTTCGTTGCTTCTTGAACCATGGTCGTATTATGAGTCAATGCCACAAAGGCCTTGACAAAACGTGGTGTGTCGAGCTGCCTACGCACATAGTCGACAAGTGGATTCATGTGGTCCCCAGTGCTGCCAAAGACTGTGTAGAATGCGCTGGCATCTGCTAGGAGAGCGAGAACTGGCTGGATCTTCTCGGTTGCCAGCGCGACAAACGCTTCTTTAGGAAGAGGAAACAGACCACTAGGATCCGCATCGGGGCAGTCTTGATCGGGCGAGAATGAGGTTGTGATTAGCCCATCTTGCATCCTAGATGTAAACAGCGAGGCCCGCCTGAGGACCTCAGTGAAATGGAGTGGCTTGGGTGGTACTACTTCCGCTAAGGTTGATGGAAGGGTTTGAATGCTTGTCAACGCCCGATCAGCGCCGATGGGCAAAGCGGTGAGGCCTCGGAGCATCATATCGAACTCCTCGACCAGAGTATTTCCTAACTCAGCTGTGCGTTCTAACGTGAATGCAAGTGTTTGTGGAAGGATGACGTTGTTCTTCCAGACATACAGTAAAGAGTTCATGATATGGTGAGACGTGGGCAGCCAGAAGTGAGGAGTTTCGTTTGAGGAAATATCACTGACCAATGAGCCGGAAGACAACACCTGGTTTCGTTCCAGAGCTTGTGGTCTATCCTGGGGAATTGGCGAAACATCTGATCGAGCGGGCAATGAGGTCTGCAGATGGCGCTGAAGTAGGCGAGTATATGTTGTGATACTCCACTTTGCGAGCAGAGGCTTTACGGTGTTGTCTAGTGTAGCAAGCAGGTTAGAACTCTGGTGCGGATTCAAAAAGGAAACATGGTCACAGATGGCGTTATAAAAGAGGAGAAAGTTCGTCAATGATGGCGCAAATGTATCGAGGACTGCGGCAAAGAGAGGTCCAAGAGACTCGCTCAAGAACAAGTCCACTAACTCCGGCCAGAAGCAGTGTGTAACGAAGTCAATCATATAGGGTGATGTAGACGCTCCGGAATATGAGCAGACCTTACTAACAAAAGCCCAAAGGGTCCTGAAATTGGAATACAGCGTAGCGTATAAAGGTGGCAGGGCTGAAGGGCCGCTGACGCTGAGCTGTTGCGGCATGACCGTGGCCGACATAAGATGTTTAGTCAGGCAAGACTTAATGCTGGGGCGCACCAACATTTCTCGAATCGAATGAATGAGAAGCGGCATCTTATCCAAGGCATGCAGAGCCTCCAGCAAAGACGTTCCAAGAGTGAAGTAGCTCGTAGTTGACTCAGTTGAGGACGAACTAGCGCCAACAAATCGACACAATCGAATCATCAGCGAGAGCAGCATGTCCGTGAGAAGTTCTTCATAGGCATTTTGTAGGCACGACAACGCTTCAACCAGTGGAGTTTGAGTTGGCTCACTGGGCGAGATCCGCTCAGGCCGGAAACCAGTCATGTCATTGGATTCGCTCGAATCATGAACTAGACTAGCTCGCCGGATGAGTAGGCTAAGCCTGGTTAGCTCTGAAATGATCAAAGGTGTCGTTAGAATAAGCTGCGACACACATTCTGCACCTGAATTCTGCATCGCTGCAGCGCCGGGTCCGGGCGAGGTACCTGAAGGAAGAGACATTGTGTCAATCGCTTGCTCCAGCCTTCTCGTCCACTGCGCCTGCTGACGATGCCAAGTTGCTGCAGAAAGTAGGCAGTGCCTTGATATCTCTCCACGCGCGAGCGCTTCGGTGATCTTGGCAGCATTCGCTGGAGTAGTGCGCTTCATATGGGCGAACGGATTCGATCCAACTGGTTGAGGACTCAGAAGCCATTCTTCAGATGGGTCTCTCCATTCATCGTCGTCATGGGTTGCGCAGATACGATCATCTTCGGAGACGTGAAGATTCGTCTCGACGTTTGCAAGATTTGAATCAAGCATTGCCTCCTTGGCATAGGCTTGAAGAGCTAGCAGCTGGACTCGATTGAGACTGCTCGTTTTGACTGGAGTCTGAGCCATATCATGTTGTGTGGACTCGTGACTGGCTCCGACCAAGGTTGAACTCGCTGTTTGTTCAGCCCGTAATGAAGCGATATGCGAGTCATGCTCAGTAACCGCCTGCTCCAATGCTATCGCGTACTGAACTCGCTCGTTTGCGGAGAGGATAGAGCAGCTAGCCAACAAATCTCTTGCAAGGTTCGATGCATTACTAGATTGCTGGATGTTGTTCGAAGTACCACGTGTGCTATTATCATTATCTGCATTACTTTGACCCAGCGCTTGCCTTAGCTGCTGTATCCTATCCTGCCCATCGGAGTCACCAACTACAAACAGAAATTGACGTTCAAAAGACGGGTGGCACAGAAACGCGCGAAGGTCCACTTCATTCGCGTTCAGAAAAGATTGGAAATCACGCTGATACGCTGCGACCTCGCGCTGGTATTCACCCGCGGTCTCTTGTGCTGGTAAGATGGGTTGAACCACTTGCGTGTACACGGTCTGGAGCTTCTTTGCGACGGCATCCAGACTTCGTAAAGATCGAGCGTTGAGTTCCTGATCAATATTCGTGTAAACCTGCATATGCTCCTGCTGAACTTCGCCCGCTCGTCCCCGCAACTGGGTTCGGAACGAGCGCGCGAGGTGGAGAGGAAGCGCAGCGTATGTTACAAAGCTGTCAAACAGTTTGACGGCACATCTACAGGCCTCTTCCATAGAGATCAGCGCCTGTTCTGTCTCCTTAGCCTGATGTTGAAGTCGCATACATTGCTGGACATTCGTGAGCACTGCGTCGACCTGCTCAATTGTCGATGACGTTCGAGAATGGAACGAGATAAGATTTTCGTGGATAAACTGGATGGACGCCAAGGTTCCCTGAAGCGACGAGGGCAGAGATAAGAAGCGCGCATAGTTCTCGTTCAGGAAATTTGTGAGCCGCGTCTTGTGCTCTACACTCAAGTCCTGAAGCTGCTTCTGCACGGAATCTAGCTGCACCCCCTGCTGAATAAGACCATGGATCCAGCGATCGGGATCTAAATGAGAGGGATAGCGACATCATAAAAAGGTGAGGCTCGAGTCTCTCCAGAACAAAATCGAGACAAACCCGCACGCGCATGCATCCTATGCTACTTACCGAATGACTCGTCCGCGAAGTTGACTCCGTTGAGGCTCATGGTGCTTGTTTGCCACGATCCAGCGGGACTCCAAAGATTCTAGGCGGTTTTTCAGGGCTCTTGCGTGCTTTCTCACAGTTTCTCGCGGGTTGATATACCGTCTGACCCTGAGGATACGCGGATTTCACCACCTAGGAAGTGTATCCAAATCACTTTTCCCCAGTTCAGTTTTTCATGCATATCTCGCCTGGCATTAGTGTATTTTAAAAAGTAGCATTGGTAGACAACGTATAATGGCATATCCTATCTTTCCACTCCCGTCGTCCCCGCACACAGACCCCACGCGCCATGTCGTTCAGCGAAAAGTTCTCGATGTTCAAGCAATGGACTCGCGAGAGTACGTCTGCCTGGCTTGCAGCGGGAATTTCCCGGAGCTGGTCCTGGATTCCAGCATGATATGTTGATACGAACTTATTTACTGAATCTTACATGTTAAACCCACCTACAACTAACAGAACTGGGCTCTGCAGAGCGGACCCCAGAGAGCGAAGCACACATTGCGGCGGAGGCACAGATCAAGACGGCGCGAGCTCACCTCGAGAAGCTGCGAAGCTGTAGCAAGGAGTGGAAGGAGATGCACGAGAAGACTATCGCGGCGTTTGAGAACCTCGCCACCAAGGTTTCGGAGACCTTTTTCAGAGACGTAAGTACTGTTCTAAGGCAGTTCCCATGAATGTCGATCCGTGTAGATGAGTGTAGATGAGTGTGGATGAGTGAAAACACACAATCTAACCACCATCCGACTATATGTCTAACCTCGCCTTGCTCGATGCCGAATCTCACATGTGTAGGCCGCAGCGACAACCGTCACAGCACAGTTCTACCGTTATGGTATCGAGACCTCCTCTTATCAACGAGGCGTCGGGCTGGGGTTTGAAGCTGCGTTTATTGCACGAATTGATGACCTCTTGTTAAATCACATACCTGTGGCGGAAGAACTGGTACGTCTATCGTTCATTCGTAAGATGAGACATGGTTCATGCGTAGATTGTAAAGTAATCGTTTGCTATTTGGAACTAGACGCGCTCATGGCTCCTCGGTTCCCGCCTCGGTTCCCCCTTCGGTAACAACTCTAGCTGGAGAAAGCAAACGACGCAAGGCTATTATATGACGCGCAACGCAACGAGGTTAAAAGCCTGGAGAACGATCCCACGGAGAAGGATGCATTACCCGCAGCCAGGGCTCGATTGGAATCACTGAGGCAGGCCTATGAACTAGCTGAGCAGCAGTTTCTGGATGCCGCTAGTGCCCTCAACACTACACAATCCACGTTCTTCTCAACCGAACTGCCACTTTTCATCCAGTCCTTGACGGGCTATCATCAATCAGCGATTGAAGCGGGAGACCGCTTTGCCACCAACCTCCGAGAACGACCGAATGGCTCGGCGATCAGCGCATTGGCCATGGGTGCACCAGCTGACTCATTAACCTCTTCATCAGCAACAACAACCTCCCAGCCACCGGCAGAACCTGAAATCGTCTATTCTCCACCCAGATCGCCAGATGAAATCGACGACTAACAGGTGACGGCTATGTTTATTGTAAAATGAGGATCTTTGTAAAATACATAATTTCCAAACTTGTCGGAGATTGTTTTCACACTACTTTACACATCAATGACCTCCTCCCACACCTTGGGATTCTTTGTGACGTACCGACTTGGCATGCTATCTTGCACTGAGTCATTCGAGACGACTTTGGACTGCCACATACCGAGCATCTCCATCAGCTGAAGAACAAACGGAGTCGGGAGTTGTCGCTTGGGTCGAGGACGTGAAGCAAGGGTAGCAGAGGTAGCCGCTGTGCCAGCGGCAGCAGCTTGCTCGGATACGTCGAGGGCTTGAGTGGTGGCTGCTGCAGATGCCAAAGTATCAGACGGAGCCGGTGGTTTTTCTGAAGCTGCTGCCTCCGACGTTGAAGAAGGCAACAACTCACTCGATTCTACCGTGGAAGTAGAATCCAAAGCGACCCCGAGGTGCTCCGACTCGGGGAGAGCTGATAGAATATCACGAAGCGAAGTCATAGAGGGGTGAATGTTCGCGGCGGCGGAGTGAGATTCGTGGTAACTCTCGGTAGAAACAGAGGCAGGGTCACTGGAGACTGTGGAGCCTGCAGTGAAGGAAACGGAGCGGGCCGGTCGAGCCTGAATGAACTCATCCTCGGGCATTTCAAAGGATTCACTCCTCGGTTGCTTCGCCTGTACATCACTCTGTGGCTGCTCTTGTGAATGATCCTGACGATTAAGCTTACGCGCCTCTTCCTGAGCTCGCAGCTGTTCGTGGCGCTTGCGAAGCTGCTCTGGAGGCACCGACGCAAGTGCAAGTGTGGCCAGATCTGTAGACTGCTCAATTGCAGTCGCACTTGGCATAGGCTTGACTTCAGGAACAAACGGCGACGATGGGCCAAATGAGGAGGACTCCGGATCTAAAACGTCCTGATCGGTATCAATGGGAGCGGGAGGTAGCAAAGCACTAAGTCCACGAGCACCGGCGCCGGTGTGAGCCTCTGATGTAGCCCGAACAGCATCTTTGTCGGTTGTGGGGGCCACTCCTACGGATGCTGCATCCATCGTACTTACAAGTGAAAGATTCGAGACGGCAGACTCCAATCCCAACAATGGTAGCGAACCATCCGCCATCACACTTGGCAGTTGGAGTGAGTCATCCGTCATCATCGTGACAGTGCTTACGATGTCATCCTCAGATGCCGCCTTTCCACGGGTCAGTCCAGCCTCCGAGCCAACACGAACTAGAGCCCCTGCTTCGTCTTCTACGATTTCATCTAGAGGATCGTTCAAGTCGCCTGATGCTCTGTTTGGTGGCCGCAAAGAGGAGAGGTCAGAGGAGGAAATAAGTCGAGGGAGCTTGGGCAGGACCAGAGGTTGATCGTCTCCGTCAGCAGCGGTTCTCAGCTCGAGCTCAAGACGCAGTTTGTCGATAAGGGCGTTCCTGTCCCGAAGCTCCTGCAGAAGATCAAGATTACGTGTTTGGAGACGAACTAGCGCACTGGAGTACTCGTTAATTTGCGCGAAGTCAAGTGATCCTGCCTCATTTGGTACGGCATGGTCTGCTCTTTTGACCAAATCAAGGATTGTGTCGAGTTCCTTGCGCTCCTCAACGGCAAACTTGGCTTCAGTTGCCCGTAGCTCCAACTCTTGAGACAGTTTACCAACGACATCGTGAGTTGTCTTTTCACGGAGAAGCTTCTCTTCAATTAGTTCATCGATCTTCCGCGCCAAGGTGCGTCGATCGTTCTCAAGGGCATTGATTCTCTCTTGAGACTCAGTAAGCGCGACTTCGAGTTGGCGCGCACGCGCAAAGATAGCCTGATGCTCGTACTGGAAGGTATTTGCCTGCAGACGGAGTAGAACAGATGCTGCTTGAGCTGCGGTGGCAGCAACAATCGCTTGAGTTCGAAGTAGAAGCGAAGCCTGCGCTGTTCCGGGGCCTTTCTGAGTAGAACCAGCATCGTCTGAGCTTGGGTCAGCTTCGCTCTGTTGCGTGGGAATGGACTCAAACAACTGCAGCAGATTCTTTAGTTTCTGTTCAAACTCAACAACAGCCGCCTTTAATCGATCCATGTAATCACCAGGCTGCTCCTGAGCTACTGCCTCTGCTCCTGCCACCACTGAAACGTTCGCAGTAAAGAAGTCGTAGAGTGACACCACCTCATGTCTTAGATCGAGAACCCATTTCGCATCCACATGCACTTTCCCAGCGTCTTCGCTACCAACATGCAAATCTTCACTAAGCTCTACGAGCTGTACGTAGTCGCTCCGGGTCTTGTCTATAAACTCGGTAATCCACTTGCTCGTTTCTCGGTCTAGCTCTGCTTGCTTCACCGAATACTCAAGTCCACTTTCGAGCGCCTGTTGCTGCCTAAGTGCTCGGCGAGACACTGCATTGGCCTGGAACGAGAGCTGCACTGATTCCAACTGAGCTTTCGTGTTGTTCAGCATCTGCTGGAGTTCTTCATAGTTCTCTTTCCACACGTTGGTTTCACTGACTTGATCCCTCAACTTGGTTGAATACAATTTGGCAAGCTGCCTTTCTCGCTCTTCACTCTCTCGCTCCATTTCACTTATAATTTTCGTAAGCGTGGCATTGTCACCAGAAACCTGGGCGAGTTGGCCACTTAGAGTTCTCTCTTGTTCGACAGCATCCTTAAGTTTCAGCTCTGTCTCGACCAGGCGTTCCTGCAGGGCCTTTAGCTGTTGCAGCGTTGCCTCCGATGCGGGGTCGGGCATTTGATCTTGCGCTGAAATCTTCGATAGAAGTGGGTCCGGCTGGGCAGATTGCGCGCTGTAATGCTGGTGAATTGCCTCATGGACCGCTGCCTGATCAAGCGTTACTTGAGCTTGACCGACTATCATCTCTGATTGTGTAGGCACATCAGAACTACCTAAAGGAACGTCGACCAGATCGGGCACCTCTGTCTGAATTGCAGGCACGATGGGTGGGGTCGAACCTCGGCTTGTCGTTGAGTGAGCCCGTGATGCTCTGCCTGTCCGATTCTGCTTGTTCGCACCAGTTTCGGTCACGGAGAGAGTGCTTGCGGACCCTGGATGCTCGTTCAATGGTTTGTGGAATGGCTGCTGTTGTTGCTGTTGTTGCTGTGCCTGATCAGGTTGTGAGTGCATGTTTGGCTGAGATTGGTGTTCGGAATGAGGTGAAATTGGGCTCGGTCGAATAGCAACTCGATCAGAACGCTCATCAGAGCATTGATCGTCGATAGCGTGCACCACGGTTGCGGGAGCTCCCTCGGCACTTGGGGGTACCACGTCGGGTTGTACAGATGCATCCAGACTTGCGAAGTTCGTGGTAGGGATAGTCGCTGAGTATGAACCATTGGCTTCCGGAGGCAGATACAATGTGCCCTCAGTTTGTGGGCGGCTGCTGTCAGGTTCGGGCGCTTCGTGAATGACATCCGGGAGCAGGGTCGAAATGTCGCTTAGGTACGGGTTGGACTCGATGCCCGTACGGCTCTGGGACCGGCTCTGGCTTCGGGACCGGGCCTGCACCTCTTGCGCAACTGGCAGCACAAACTGGACGACGTCTGCAAGGTATGGGTTGGCCTCGATGGGCTGGTCTTTGACATGGCTGAGTGATGCATCAAAGGTGTGCTGGTCGTCGAGAGCAGGATCGTACTCTTCAACGCCATCAATCGAGTGCTCATCGGGGTACCACACGCTCTGGAAGTTCAGGACACGCGCAGCAGACGGATAGGCATGTGAGTACGCGTCGGCACGCCGTTGCACCTTGTGGCTCCGCAGATGCGCCTGCGCAGCCGCGAGCTATAGGAGATTTGGGTGAGGTTGGAAAAGTTGCAGATCAGCTACTCTCGCGTTCGCATCAGAGGATCCTTGCATACCAGAGGACGCAGTGCGTGTTAAAACAAATACCTACCTTTGCTTTCCCGATGACAATGAGTTGCTCTCGAGATAGAGCCACGGACATGTTCAGGTCTGTGAGAATCCGTTTAGGGGCGGCACTTTCAAGCCCTCGTTTCTAGCCCTGAATTAGGTCCTTGGCAGAAGAGAAACAAACTTTAAGATTGTTGGTTCGTACTTGCGTACGTAATATCCCTATCCTCGCTGACGCCCTGCGAGATCCACGGTTTTCGTGTGGCTAAGAGAAGTGACAAATTCAACGCAACCGAAGCAATTCCATCCACCTCTCCCCGTCCGCCTCGATGACGCAAGGGGTATATAGAGGATGCGCAGCGTAAAGGGACATGACATTAAGCAAGACTTGTTGTCTTAAGCAAACGGGTGATACCGAGCTCAGCACCACTAGTATAGTCAGTCAGTTTATGATCCACACAGGTTTCCTTCTGCCACGGTTGACGCAATCGATCAGGACGGCCAATTGAAGCCACGGCTGTTGCCGTAACACATGGGCTCTCTCGTACAAGCCACCTAGAACCGCGGTTGTCCCGTCTGATTCACCTTGAGTCGTTTGGTCCAGTCGAACGCGTCCCAGATAGTTCGAAAGTCTTTGACACGAGCTAGCTCTTGTTCCTTGGTTTGTCGTGGTTTGCGAATCACGATCTGGAAGGGCTCGTCGCTCAGCAAGCTACAGAGAATTTCGTGAGCAAACGTGTTTGAAAACTGGGAACGCTCTTCGATAATGTGTGCATATCCCATGGGATATGCTCCTGTTTGGGTATTGGCCGGCTTCGCAAGGCTTGGAGCACGAGGCTGAGCCTTGAGCTGCTCGCGATATGCCTTAACCTCGTCCTGGACTTCCATGGAAAGGACACCTTCGGGCGGCGCAAATTCATCTTCAGCTTCGTCATCGTCTGCGCCTGCTTTACCCAAGCCCTTCGCAAGATAAGGTGTTTCAGCACTAATCGCAGTGAAGATTGCGGCCTTGCGAGCTGGTTCAATGCCGAACTCAACTGCAAAGTAAGAGAACACAGTGCTGTCTGGGATGGACTTCATAAAGCCCTTCTGGGAAAGATCAATTAGTTTGCGGTTGACCCGGTCCTCGCTATCGATGTCCAGAATCGCTTTCTGGAAATAGATCGGTGCGTCGCGGAAGATGGTCGCTGAAAGAGGTACACATTCAATTTGAGTGTGACCGGCGAAAGCGCTTCTTTGCGGCTGATAGAAGCCCATCTTCTCTGCGATTGCTCGGTCCTGAGCGAACTGGGAATCGCTGCCACGCTGATACCCGCGGATAACCGTCTCAAAGAACACAACGTACTGTCCCTGAGCAGCAAACGCCTGAGCAATATGCTTCTTGAAGTATTGTAACTCTTCGTACGTATTCTCGTCGAACTCGCGTTGTGACTCAATGTGATCAATGGGGGCAATAATGCAGTGTCCTCGGCATAACCGACGCACCGCTGGCAAAGCCAGGTACAGCTTCAAGCCAACTGAAACGATCAGATGGCGCATATCGCGTTGAGGATTCTGTCGGTGAATCTGCGCAGATGGACAGAGAAGGCAGTTGTTGAGTCTCTGTTCGAGTTTCTCAGTTGTACGGATGGCTTGTTTTCGCTCCCTCTCAGCGAGATCATGCTCACTGAGGCCTGTCGATCGACCTGAGAGTTTCTTTGATTTGCTCTCGTACATTTCCAGCTCGTTGTCCACGTCATCGTACTGATCCTCAGTATGTGTTAGTGCGCTCATTGGTCCTCGGAAGTGTTTACCAGCTCGCATGAGATTGCGCATGTAGGCATCGTCAGAACCCTCCCCACGCAGCCGCGAGGCTCGCTCTTCACGCAGCATGGCTGCAATCGATGTATCGGCCACAGCTCTTTCATGTGTTGCCTGAGCAATCGGGTCCGAGCTTGGTGGTGCTACCACCGCAGCCGCATCTGCTTGGAAGTATCCGAGTCGGTGACCATGTTCGTCTCGCAGAGGCACAGGTCCAGCTTTCCGAATGTAATCGGGTCTGGGCATTGAATCTGAAACCTGCCGCATTTGAATCGGAACGCCTTTCGCATCGAGCTCTTGAATAACACGCACATTGGGTTGCGCATTGCTATTGTTGCGCTCTGGTGGGTGGAAGCGCTCTTCCCTGGAGTCGGGTCGGGACGCTTGATGCCGACTCTCTGGGCGAGATGACGAGGCTGTTGAAGGCCCTTCGGTTGAACTCTGAGATTGCTGGACCTGCAACTCCTTCGCAGCTTCTACCTTTCGCATGAGCTTTTCGTACGTCGCCATGTCACCCATCAGCTTCGCCTTCAGTGCTTTGGCAGTATACTTATTCATCTCCTCCACGGTGAGAATCCTACCGTCATTTGACTTCTCCTTAGCAAGCTTGTCCGAGGTGTTGGAGGGTTGTTCTCGATCCGCTGGACTTGAAGTAGCCGCGACTGCCGCTGGTGGCGAGCTAGCATCCGTACGGTCCCGAGCTCTTTCGCCGTCACCGTGTCGCTGCGGCTCAACTGTTTCACTCACGGCATGGGGCTGTGACGACGCCTGTGGCAGTACCTTTGGCGGTCCTTGTTGGGCACCAGTGAGCGTGCCTGGAGCCAGAAACTTGGCACTCAAATGGCCCTCGACAGAATCCTTCTGTTGATTGCGTGAGGATTCATCGACCCGCTGGGTATACCGGCTTTTCCGCTGTTGTGCGGGAGACCGCGAGCGAGATCTAGATCCGGACCTAGATCTGGACCGGGATCTCGAGCGTGAATAGCTCCTGGAGCGCCTACGCCTGCGGCGGCGAGAGGGTGAACGTGAGCGCGACCTGCTGCGGGAGCGGGAGCGACGGAGTCGCTCGTCCCGTCCGCGAGCACGCTCTCGACTCGAGGAACGGTCTCGCCTAGAGTGTCGCTCGGAGTCGCGATGGGACGCGTGGTGTCGGTCAGACATGTATACCGGCACTATAGCAGTTTGCTATGTAGATAGAAACCACGTGACGGCTTTTTCAGTCAAGATGCACCACCACCTCACGCGTTTTATCACCCCAGGAAGTGTGAATTTCAAACGAGCTCTCTGATTTCTCCCGTGCTCCAAAGCGGAGTAAGCGTGAGTGGGTGTTTTGTGTAAATGGTATGCGTGGGTGGGTACTGTTGTGGCATGACTAATACTCTCGATAATGGGCGAAAAGATGTCCTAGCTCGTGAGAAAACGGCGACAATACCGGTTTTCAGCCGTTTTTTTCTCAACCCACGACGCCTCGCACGCTTCAAGACCTAGGGCTGTCTGGTTCGATCTTGCATCGGTGTCTTAGTTTGCACTCCATGAATACGGCTTATGCGCCCGGTAAATCTAGACTTTGCCGCTAGGACCCAGCCGAAATCCCGGTGAATCAGGTCCAAGGCCCGACTTAGGCAGTCGTTATCGATGCCCTCGCAGACACGCAGGGAGTAGAGAGTCAGGCGCTGAGCGTGGGCGCACTTGGCACGACCCATGCAGGCATTTCCGACATCGAGCTCTCCCAGGGGCTCACCCGGAGGCCCACCCGGTGAGCCCCTTGGCGTCGCGGGCAAGGCCCTTGTTCCTGCTCGAAGTCTAATCGTGGAACCGACGGCCTCTACGCTCTCGCGGGATGTGCTGCACCTCGAGAACCGAGGGTTCAATGACTGTCTTGTATTAAAACAGCTGTTCGCGCCCAAGGACTCGGACCAAGAGGAGCCAGCGGTCCCTGACACATTCGACAGAACCGGCAGAGCCAGCCAGGTTGAGGCTGGACGCAAGCTGATGGCTCGGTACCCTTGGAAGATTGTCTACCTCAACAACAACCGTATCACTGATCTGCTTGGATTGCACCTATGTACAAACCTTCGCAAGCTGGACCTGTCCCGAAATCAAATCGTCAACCTGCCGAACCGTTTCTTCTGGAGGTACCTTACCAACTTGCAAATCTTGTATCTGCATGACAATAAGATCGACTCCATCCACGCTGTGCAGGATTTGGGTGTGCTACCCAACCTCACTGTACTGACCATGTACGGTAACATTGTCGAATACCACCCCGCCTATCGTCATGTGCTCGTCAACTCGTGCCCCAATCTGCAGTTGCTCGACTTCTACTTGGTTTCCGATGAAGAATTGATCGAGGGTGCGTCGTGGGGACCTCCGTTTGGTCGCTACTCTCGTGAGCTCGAATTTGTGCTGCAGGAACTGCCGCTTTCTAGCGATGAAGACCATATGCTGCACTTGAATTACCACCTCCGGCTTGTTCGCGAGAGGCGGGAGCGTTATTCGCCAGTGATTCGCATCCAATCGTGGTGGAGATCCATCTTAGTTCGGCGCACGCTGCGAGTTTATCATGCTGCTGCGATCTGCATACAGCGTGCTTGGCGACGGACCCTCGCGCAGCGTGAGGCTCAGCGAAGAGCCAACGCAATCGAGGCTGAAAGGCGACTCGAGAGCCGTCTAATGCGCCAAAATGAAGAGCGCTTCAGGCCCAAGGGACAGTCTAAATACTCTGAAACAGAAGCAGATGCAGCTGCACAACGTCAAGCGCTGGAAGCCGCACGAAAGGCCCGCGAAGCTGAAATCGCATCAAGAACCCTGTACATAGTTGCCACGAATCCCACTGCAGTGAACATCTTTAACCAACTCGTGCACAAAGTTGAGTTGCAGCAACAAACGGTGGGTGGAACTTTGGTGGATGCTGGGATTATGCTGTTATCTCCACCCGATCCGCTTGATGATCACCCCGTGCTGAAATATGATCGACGACGACGGAATCTCCCCAATTGGATGGATGAATCCAATTCCGCAGATCCTAACCGCGTCACCGTAATTGACACAGAGTCCGCAGAGGGTGAAGATGAAATGGATGATAATGATAGGACTTATGCAATTAATGCTCTAGAAGGTATTGAGCGTGTGCTATCAGATCGCGAGAAAGCCCGGTTCATTCAGCTGGCAGAGAAGATCGCAAAGAAGAGGAAAGCAGCGCTTAAGCATCGAGCCCAGAAATCATTCTGTGCGCTGCGTGTAGGACCCAGGTGTACACCCGAAGATAGAAAGGCTATCGCAATGTTGCGCCTCCATCGGCCTGGAGTCAGTTTGCCTGTCGTTGATCGGTTGCGGGCTGAAGTCCTGCTTGCCCTGACCTCGGCGGGTGGCTTCTACCATGGGTCCTTCAAGTTAGGCAATAATTCACTGGCGCTTCTGTCGTCTACGGCACTTGGAGCTAGCACTGCGGTCACAGCATCCGCTGCTGTAGAAGCCCGTGCAGCCGCTCGCAAGGCTGCGTCATCGGCCGAGTCGAGACCCGATGGAGGAGACTCTGAACCGTCTGCGCTTGCCGCGGCACGCACTTTAGCGGCAATGTCAACCATTTCTGCGCAGGTTGCAGCAAATTCGCAGATGATTGGTATGCTTATGGCGAACAAGGGCGCTACCGCCGGCTCGAACACGGATGGAACTGATTCGGACTGGTGGACTTCAGATGAACCTACAAAAGCATCCGATCACCCAAGCCTTAGTCCTCGACGTGCTCTGCAGTCGCTAAGCGGGAACAAGCAGCAAGATGCCTCACGGCCACCATCCCAGCAGCAACAGGTAGGGGATGGACAACAACGATTCTCCATGAGTTCTCGATCAAGCACTCCACGACCATCCGTCAATTCACCACCAAATACCCAGCGTTTGTCCAGAGGATCAATTGACCACGTAGGTGGCGGGGCAGGGAGCACTCGTCCTAGCATCACCGGCGGTATTCGTAGCTCATTCAGTTATGGTCCTAACGCAGCTCAGGATGATGATGCACACGCGGATGGTTTGGGTCTGGACACATTCCCAGGCAGCGAAGAAAATGCGGAAGCCGTCGCGGCTGATTTACATGTTGATCTCAATAGCCCGACTTTCCGTGCAGATCCTTTGGTGGGCGGCCGTGCCAAAACTCCAGCAGTTCCGGAGGAAGTTTTCATTCCCGGTTGGACACCATTCGCAAAAGCGTATCTGCGACCGAACGAGACGTTGGCTTCCTTCCGCGCACGATTGCTGAAGTGTGCTAAGGAGCCCGAACGTCCTCGACTGCTCAAGTTTGTCTGTCCCAATCACCAATTCCAGGAGGTCCTAGTACGGACGCTTCATCGATTTAACGTTGAACTGGCAGCGGAGGCACATGAGGCGATCCGTGATGAAGACTATGAACAACTACGCTCGAAACAGGTATTGGCATACCCACATGTTACAGTAAGAACGATGACTGCCGTCGTCTGTATCCAGTCGGTTTGGCGCTCCTATCGCGCGCGCAAATACCTGCAACCCAACCTAGGAAAGCGTATCCTCGAGCGTCGAGCAAACTCTTGCCTTGTTCGCTGGTCCAAGGGTCTGTTCCTAAAGCAGCGTATGAAAATGCTCACTGGCTTGGCCCTATATGTCAAATCCATTGACGACTCATCGCTTTTCATGCGAGGAGATGCATATCAGATCCTGCGGCACGCTCCGAACCCCTTCGTTCAGCGCGGTTTCTTCCCTGAACATCGTGTTATTTGTGATGTGTATACTGCACCAGTAGACGGTAATACCATCAGCTCTACGACGTTTGGATTATCGTCCTCATCCAAACAAAGCAACAAGGGTGCTGTAGAATCCCAGCCCGACGCGAGACGATGGGACGTCGCGCTTCGAAGTGAAGTGGCCGTATTTGGCCAAGCCAAGTCTCCCAGCGAGATTGGGCGTTTGCTCAAAGCCTGTGAGTCAAATACGCGTTTAGAGAACTCGTTGATCGCCACACTCCGCCCAACTCCTTATCCAATCTGGCTTTCCCAGCTGATAGGTGGCACACCTCCATTGCTCCAACCCGGCCCGGCTTACTCGTTGACAAGTGGCAATATCAACTCCTTGCAAAGCTCCTCTGATATCCCTCTGAATGAGTCGCTTCTGTACGATCGTGACATTGACGTACTCTTGAAAGACGCTGGATTCACCTACGAAACCTTGTTCATGAATCAGGACGGCTTAACCCCTCCTGAAGGGCAGGGTGCATACATAGGGCTCTCGCCGATTGCTGCGCTCGCTCACGAGGCCGAAGCAACAAGCGACTCAAAAGACGTCCGAGGGCCAGGCCTCATCCCCTCCCAAGTTGTTCCGGCAGAACGAGATGATGTCACCAAGTGGACAAAGAAGTCGCTTATAATGCAAGCCTTGCAAAAATGCCGAGAAGCGGCGCTAGAGCTTGCTCATCTTCATGGAGATGAGGCGCTAAGTCCAGCCCAACGAAAGCTACTTCACCCTTGGGAACGTTCGCCACGAGACAGACTGCTCAATCTCATCAGCGTAGGGGTGCGAGTTGAATTGGTTCGTGATCTGTCAAAGTTAACTCGTGATATCGGTATTGCGACGCTTCTGGCGCCAGAATCCACACTAAGTCCACAAGCCAAACCTTCTCAAGTCGGGAAACCGGGGATCACCCCGCAACTTGCGGGTTTCGGAGGGCCTGATGACAGCAATCAGATCGGCAACTACTTTGTTAAGTTGACTTTTGCGTCGAAGGAAGAAGCCAGACGCCGAGCGGCGGCTTTGCTTATTCTTACATGGGATCCTCGCTTTAAGCAAAATCTGCTACCCCTGATGACACCTTCGCATATCGCTCGCATCTTTGCCGCACGTGAGCAACTCGAGCTCGAGCAACGTCAACTAATGGCAGGAAGTAGTACTGGTGTACAACACCTCTCACCATCAACTGACGTAGGACACCTCAGCTTTTCTACCGCCATCAAGAGATCGATCTCTGATCTTGCAGCAGAATCGGCCCGTGGGACGTACAAGCTAACCCCGGAACAGCAAGTTTTGATCGGAGCTTCGAACACGGCGGTTGCACAGCCGGCTGTCCTTCGACCATGGCTGTTGGGAACACAAGAACGCCTGACGTTACACAATACCTACTGGGTTGAGCAAGAAGGGCGGTTGACGAATCCTACACTCTACCCGAGTGACTACATCGACATCTTGCCAGCCGGGTCAAAAACCGTGACAGAATACTCTGGAGGTTCAGAGGCGCTTCCGAATATTTCGTCTGCACTGAATGCTGCCTCTAAGTGGAGTTCGTTCGTATACGGTAAAGAGGCAGAGGAGCTGTTGAAGGGCCCTGTCCCCAGGGGCGGCTCCGTAAAGGCATGCTACTCCGTTTCAAATCAGCAATTGGGACCTGGATCATCGCACGCGGCTCTGTTTGGTTCGCCAAATCCTGAACCACTTGCAATTGGCGGTGGAGGTGGTGCAATTTTGATTGCATCGCTGACACATGCTGCGCAAAGCACACTTCTTCACAAATCAGTGGACTTGGAAACCCCTGGTTTGGCGAACGAAGTCAAGAAGCAACGTGCACGCGAGATGTATGTGCAGCTCCAGAAACGTTTGAACATGGAGTCGCGCCTGCGCACTGCAGCAACCCAACGAGGGTTCACGGAGGCGTTGTTAGCTGAACGACGACTTAAAGACGATCGTGAATTGCTAGAATATCGCCAGCGCGCAGAGAGCATCCGGGTAGCACACCGGATTAAGATGAGACACATCCAGTTGCGGGAAAACGTCATGAATGCACTGAGAATGCAAGAGCGTGTGGCCGAACAGCAGGAACTCCAGGCTCGACGAACCGAGCTTCAGGAGAGTCGAGTTGCTGAAACGACGCGGACACGAATGGAGGCGCGCCGTGCAGCGGAAGAGAGCATGATCAAACGTGGAGTTGCACTGCGTGACCTCCGCAGACAGGTCGAAATGCAGCGAGAGGAGTTCGCTGCTAGGCTACACGAGGCGCGCCTCGAGAATGAGCGGAAGCTAGCTATCCAACGTCTGGAGCGGCGTTCTGCAGCCCATGAGCATAGCAAGCAGTTGGCCGAACAGAAAATGGCCATGTCGTTTATCGCGCAGCAGAATATGGTTGCAAGACATTTGTATAAGAATCTGCTTGCTAAGGAGCGTGAAAAGCAGAGGATCGCGGCTCAAACCAAAGTTCAAGAGTTTAAGGATGTTGAACGCCAGCAGAAGGAGCGTGTCACGCTTGCTCGACAGGCAACCCAGGTGCTTAGACAGAACTTCAAGGTGATTGACAACCTAGAGCTGAACCAGGGCAAGGCTGCTCAGAAGAAAGCGGCAGCGGCGAGAATCGAGGCTCATCGAGTGCATCGCGACCACCATGCATACATCAAGACCTTGGCGCTCGCCACTGCGCATGACATCATGAATGCCCCAATTCCCGTGCTTGAGACTGCCAAATCAACGTATTTGGATAGCCTCACCGCCGCTCAGCAACAGCACCAGCAGGTAGAACAACGAGGCGAGTCTCAAGCAGTTGGTACCACCACACTCCCGTCGAGAAGTGGCGTGAATGCCTCTGTCGCTCAGCCAGCAGCAACTCAAACCCAGAGAGGACTCGCTGCCACGGCACCGGCAGGCGCGCTAGCGTCAGTCGGTGCTGTCTCTGCAGCTGCAAAGCTCAGGGATTCGCTGGCGCAGAGCGATCTCCAGCTCCAAATGCAGATCGATGCTCTAGCGGAGCTCGCGACCCAGGTTAAGGATCGCTACGAACTGATTGCGATGCGCAAGTATGGCAACAACTAGACTCTTTGTACATTAGTGTCTCCAACTCGATGTTTTCCTTGCCCTCCTGCGCGGTCTGTGCCAGCTTTCGAAGCGGATTTGTGCCGGGGAGCCTCAAGATTGAAAAAATAAACCACTTTTGTGCACAACTCCAGGTGTTGGATATCTCACGATTGGGCAGTGGAATCGCGTGACTGACAGCACGATTCGATGCAGGAGCGTGCAGATCCATGAAACCACATGCAACCATTGAGTCTGTGCCGTGGGCATATGCCACAGAGGGCGCCATGTTCCTCGTCTTTAGACCAGATGACGTGTTACCGCCAGCACACCCGTGCTTCGGCAAGGTCTTGAAGATCGCCAAGGTGGATCTGGTGCCACAGCGCCTGCGGTACGACCATCTACACTGCAGCGAACTTGAAACGGTCACCGCTGCCTGCGAATCGCCGATAGAAGTCAAGAGTGAGGAGATAAACTTCGCTCGGACGCAGCTGAGGTACGCTCAGGACCTTGTCACTGCTGCGTTTGGAGACGCCAGCCTGTTGCCATCGTCGGACTACATCGAGGTTCGCAGGAAATTTGCACTTGACCTCGCCGTGCGCGCGTTTGCTGCCCGTAAAAAAGACAAGTTACATGTCTGGGACGACCCTGCGTTCCTCGAGAATCAAGCCCAGCAGTACGGAGACGATGATATGATAGGGTGTATTTTAGAGTCAGACCTGTTGCTAGCTTGTCACCGTCACACTGGGTCAGCACCAGACGCTCAAGCGGAGGCGGAGGCGGAGGCGGGAGCGGAAGTGGGCCTCATCGCTTTTGAGATCAAGCCCAAGTGGGGCTTCCTACCTGATCCAGAGCTCTGCAATGCCCTGAGCTTGGAAGGGAGTGAATTCGACGCCCACTCCCGGCTAAGCTCGTTTGCTTGCGGAATGACAGGATGCACTTGCACCAGCGACTTTACGGGAAGTGAATTGAAGACTGATGAATCCACGGCAAAACGCAATTCGCACAGCTCAAAGACGATCAGGTCGCAGGTGTGCCGCTTCTGCATGCATCAAGTGTATAAGCGTAAAAAGAACGAAACAAAAGACGGGACAGACGGAAGCAACTCGCCACTGGATCGGAGGTGGTTTTGTCCTCTTGACTTGTATTCTTCAGAACCCACCCGACTGGCTCAGGCAGTTGAGGGACTCTTCGCATCTCCAGGAAACAACCTCCAGGTCACGTATTCCAAAATCGCCTCAGATGGACGTTTGATTATTACCCCTATCTCAGGTGAGGACAGTTCGGAATTACCTCATTACAACCTCTTCAGCCTACTGCTCAACGTGCTGCATGATCCAAAGCTGAGGGCCACCCTCGCCACCATCAAGGAACTCCAAGAGGCTGGTGATCCGCTGACACCAATCGGAGCCTCGGCGGTGAGTCTTGAGCTGCGGAGACGAATCGAGTTCTTGCCGACCTGCGACTGTCAACATTGCTCAACTGATGAGATTAGAAGAATATTATCTCTCTCCGAAGCGCATTCAGGAGTCCTATCGCGACCTGGAGGTGAAGTGTGGGAACATAGCGACGTTGTAGATAGTATACAGAAGCTGTGGCTACAAAGCACGGGCCAGTCGAGCGGTACTGATCCATCATGCGCCGACCGCAAACTCCGAGACGCGGCTCTCACAAAAACGCAAGATATCGTGACGCCAGCAGTGGAGAATGTTCACAGTTTCACCAGTCTGATTCGGGAGCAACTTCAGCATGTACCGACATGTGCACTGATTCGGATGATCCGAGGTTTCTTGATCAGTGCAACACTTAAGGACTTGTCGTTATTTGCGTTGGTACCGATACAAGGTATCCACTCCGGTGGCACCAGCAACTTGGACTCGAATGTAGTCCTACCTGTTAGAGTATACTTGATAGACATTCAGCAAAAGGCAGCTTCAAAGCTCGAATCCTATGCCAAGTTGGATGAGAACATTGTCGCTACTTACAAGTCATTTATTGGCTCGATATACCCGCAATGAGAACTCGAGCTAATGCACAGGCTGACACTTAGATTAACCAGTAGTGTAGTGGATCGCATAATGAGAACAACTTGACAGTCAGAACTGGAATGTAAACGATCTGGTTTGACTATGTACATAATACAGATGGGCATAAGTGTGCCTCCTACTTTAAACGTTCTCCGATGCGTACGTGCTCGGGGATAATGGATATTGGGTGATGATGAAGTTAAGCGTTATGCTTCGAACTGGACGAGCTAGAAGCCTCAGCTTGCTTTCCAGCCACACTTTGGTCAACCGAAAGGACTGGACAGGCCGTGGGTCGGCTTGCCGGGGAGGCGCCAGAGGTCATGGGATTGGCAGAGGATGCAACTGCTGAGACCGAGCCCGAGGCCGTCGATCCTGCTCCCGCCACGGGCCCTGCTCCGGGCCGTCTTGTTGGTGGGGCAGGTGGAGGGGCCAGACTAGGGAAAAGCACTTTGCATGCCTCACCCCAGTTAAGTTTGATGAACCGATAGATGGGCAAATAGAGCATGCTTCCCACCGAAATGTGGGCAGCACGCACAAGGAAGCCGGTGAATAGGAACTTGGGACCACGCTCAATAGTTACTCTCTTGAGAACATCCCAGAGTCCTCGGTACTTGGGTGGAGCGGCGTTGGGCAAGAGGCGGCTCATCGATTGCGTCTGAAGGATCGTCTTGGCAACATCAAATGGATGGGTCACCAATGCTGCGAAGAGCCCTGACAAAAATCCAGCAACCACGTTTACATGGAGCTTATAGCCCTTTCCAGCCATTGCAAGCTCCTTATCCTTCGCGAAGAACGAGCCAAAGCCTGTGAACTTGTTTGCAGTCAGAACGTGCGTCCAGTAGTCGTTTCCGAGGAAGATACCCCATGCTACAGGGATATCTCGGAGCAGATTCACGTGAAGACCGCGGAACAAACCACGGACGCCGTCAGTATGGTAAACGAACTTGATGTTCTCCATCATGGACCGCTTCTTAACGTCGAACTTCGCCAGACTGCGCTCGACCTGCATGCGTTCCTTGACAATTTCCAGCGGCGACTTGACGAAGGTGACGAGGCATCGCGAGCCCGTGAAAAGCGCAGCATACTTGGCAGTGGAGGAATCGAAGCCCAATTGCCTGGGCTTCGCGGCCTGCTCCTTAAACGCCTCATACGTGACCCACTGTACGACGGCAAGGGGAGATTGGAGCAGTCTGGGGAGGAAGCCACGATAGAGCGAGGCGAATCCATCATTCCGGAGGATCTTACTCGCCGCATCAAAGAAGCCCGAATACTGCGTGGCGCCCGAGACAGCCCCCGCGAACTGCTGGCGCGTCGCTACTGTCATTAGCGGATGCCAAATGAGTGCGGTAGCGGAAGTGGTCAGAAATGAGGGCACCCCGGTATAGATCACCGACGTGGTCAGTGCTGAACGCTTAGACGTGTCCATCTGCAGCTATCTTTACAGGTGCTTTCCGACCACACTCCACCCAACCTCGCTACAACGCACTGTACACCAATGCAAACTTGCACTGGAATTGCCATCCGTCCTGGCCCGGATTCGTTTTTCCATCCACCACCCCGCGACGACTGAGTGGCATCCGTCCTGGCCCGGAAATCGCGCTTGCCAGCCTCACGGCAACTTTGGAAAAAGCACTGAAATACGGCATCGCAGGAGTGCACACGGCAGAAAAACCACGCAGGTGCGGTATTGACACTGACATAACCCTAATTCCAGGTGCAACCCGCCCAGTCAGACCGATTGAGGGCCACAAACGGCCGGATTTCCTAAGACCCCGAGAGCCCGATTCGGAGAAGCATGTATCGACTCGTAAGCGGCGCAGTGCGGGCGCATGCTCCGCGGATATCACGTGTGTGGACGGGTGTCCATACACCCGCCACGCTGGCTGATGCTCAGCTCCAGCTGCGATATGTGTCCTTCAAGCTGCCCGAAAGTTTGAAGCAGGGTAGGAAGGGCGAACGCAAGTTATTCCAGGACTTGAAGGGTCCCAGGGGCTCGGCGGCTACGGATTCGGGTGCCAGCGGCGGCGCAAGTAGAACCACCAGTGCTAGTTCGGACGCTGGATCGGGATCGGCTGCAGGCGGCCCCCGTGTCCGAATCCAGAAGCCAACTCCGACCGAGAACATCCAAGATGTGGAGCATGTAGAATTCGAGAAGCCACCGATTGTGGACGCAAGCACGCTTGTGACGGCACGAGCTGAGGCAGACCAGCAAAAGCTTGATGTGACGAGCCTCAAGCCCAAGCAGCGCAGATCATTATTCGCGGGAATTGATTTCAAGCCTCCCACGGAGGATAAGACCTGCAGGAGTGACGACGGTGCTAGTGAAGGCTTTGTGGCTCACGAGCCTAGTTCTGGGGCAAGATCTGCGTCGACCCACCAACTCGGAGTAGATGTTCCCCATGGTTTCGCCAAGCCTCCAACCAATTTCCAACCCTCCCCAGGTACGTCAAATGGCCAGAGTGCCAAGCCCAAATCCAAGTTCAGCCTCAGCGGTATTAAATTCGATGCCAAGCCACAGTCCGCCAACAGCGAAGGATTCGGCATTGGCATTCGCGGTCCGGGAAGGGCGGGTCTCAAATCAGCTGCATATAGTGAACCAAAGACCTCAGCAGGAGGTCAAGCCAGCAGTAAGCCAGTGAAGCCACGAATCTCAGACGAGGACCTAGATGAATTCCTTGACATGCTAGAGGAATCTCACTTGGAGATCAAACCAGACCTCGATCCCAGGAAGGTGCTGGCAGACCTGCCCTGGGATAAGATTAGCGATGAGTTGCATAATAATGCAGACCCTCTTCTCGTCTTCGGCAAGTATTCGAATGGCGCTATCGGTCCTGCTGGCGCGATGGACGACGATGAGGAGCCGCTTACAGGTAAAGAGGCCAAGAAGGCCCGAAGAGAGCAGAGACTCAAGGAGGCTAAGGCGCATCAACAGAGTCAGTCTGGCCACTCGGATTTTGCTCAACCGACGGGCACTGCGGAAGATCTTCTGAAGGCGCAGAGTGAGTATGAAAAGCAGAAGCTCGAAGCAATCCAAGCTGAGGCTGGTTTCACACGACTTGAAAGCCTCTTTTCTATGACAGAACAAGAGCTACAACAGTTGCTTGACAAGCCCCCGCAATATATGGATGAGATGCTGAATCCTAAAGCCACCGAAGAGGTGAAGCGACTCGCCGCTGACGAAGCCAGCACACGACAAATCGCTCGTCACCTTATCGAATCTGGGTACGCAGCCCGCAAGGAGGAGCAACAAGCGAAGCGTGAGAAGGCTGGGTTCAAGACAGACATCGATCCCTCGCGTTTGGGTTGGGAAGACATCGAGCCGTACTTGGTTAGCAAGTATGGCAAAACGGTCGGAGGTCGTGCACGGCTACGTACCCTCGAAGAGCTTGCTCACTCGGACCTCAAGTCTATGGTCCTTGAGATGCAGGATCCCGTCATGCGCGAGCAGATTATGAACGACTATGCAGAGCTTGATGCAGCACGAACTTACGTTGCCTTACTCCGATCTCGAGGGGAGGATGTTGAGCGAGATCCAGAAGCGGAGGATGAGGTCAAGAAAAGCAAAATTCTCGAAAGATATGAGACCGCTGTTCTACGCAGACGCATGCTTAGCAAGATCGATTTGAGCAAACGCGTTACTCGCGATGAATTGGATGAGCTCAGGAAGGACGTTCGTAAGGCCCTTGAGGAAGTCAACTTTGATATCGAGCGCCTGTCGGAAGAAGCGTTGGAGAAGTACGATCTAATGCATGAGGCAACCGAGATGCTTGAACGAGAGGCCGAAGATCCATATATCGATGCATGGTGTACCTTCCTCAAGCTGCTTCCTAGCCGAGAGCTGCAGCTGCTTGCAATGCGCGCCGTGGATATGCCTGAGGATCCCTTAGAATTGTTTAACGAATGCGAGGGAGACATAGAACGTATCGAGAAGGTGATTCTGCAGGGCGAAGAGGAACGTATGCGATTAGAAAACATTATCTTGAAGGGTCTGCTAGGCGAAGAAGCGAAAGCAAAGGCAGAGATGTATCGACGAGAAGAAGACATGGAAATCATGCGAGAGGTTGTAGAAGAAGAAAAGGCGGCAGCAGCACAAGTGATCAGCGAATACCTCGCAGAAAAGAAAATCAAGCGTGAGCGGTATCGCAAGATCGCAGAGGCTTATCACGGTGCCACGTCGAAGAAAACCATCGAAGAGATCGAAGAAGAAGAGCGTAAAGAAGAGCAAACGGAAGATTTGAAACTGCCTTTCAGAAGCATTCTAGATGATCAAGCGAGCCAGCAGCAACTAGAGCACATTATGCGCTCTGATCCTCTGAAGGTTACTGTGCCGAAGAAGTTCCAAAAGAGGTCCAAGTATCAGATCACTGAGTTTGAAACTACTCGCGACCCCACTTCGGCCCCGCTCGGGAACTCAGCTTTCGCTGTAATTGCCGCAAGAGCACGTTCACTGCAAACACGTATGGCAATTCGCCACCGCGATGCAGCCGCCCATGCTATGCGCACAAGTGAGAAGGAGTTGGAACTGAAAACAAATGCAGTGAATGCCGCTCGTAAAGTACTTGCGGACCTCGAGGCAGAAAGCCGAGATAATGCACAACGCGACGATGAGGATGACGATGAGATCACTGCCAGGATTGACCGTGCTCGCTTGAATTTAACTAAGCTAGAAGCTGCTCTCGCCGAAGCAAAGCAGGAGGCAGAGAAGGCGCGAGCTGACTTAGCCAGAGCGGAAGCTGATCTTCAGACAGTCCAAGAAATTGTGCGAAAGCTTGCTTCCAGTCTTCCGACAACCGCAGCCACCCAAGAGCTCTTGGAAATCCTTCGTGCTGGTGAGGCAGCGGTTGGCGGTGACTCCACCACGAATGTACGTCGAGGTCGAATCAGGCGTAAGGATCTGCGATTAGCCATGATCGCAGCATCGAAAGGTGACCGTGCTTATGCTGCACTGAGCGAAAAGGATGCGTACCTTAAAGCAAAGGCTGAATCAGAGGCGGCGAGACTCCGCGAGCAGCTGCGACAACAGAATGGAATCGAGGACGTAGATCGTATGCTATTTGGTCGTGTTGTTGCAAGTTATGGTCCTCGTGTCCTTGTTGAGCAAGTCGCAAATGACGCCTATGTCAACCACCGCGACTTCTTTAGCGGCGACAAAGTCACACGCAGCATGAAGGTGCTTGCTGATAAGCTCGAGAAGCTGTATGGAAAGGACTCAGAAGACATGGGAGAGACTGGTAACGCCTCCATGTCATCACACTCGCCCGCATCAACAGTTAATGAAGTCTCAGCCAGCTCCGCAGTACCAAATCAAGCCGAAGCCGAAGGCGAGAACGAGGGCGAGGGTGAAGAGGACCCGACTACAGACACGACTCCCGAGAAACCGGTCATCGGGAAAACATGGCAATGTATTAAATCACGGCACTTGGATCTGTTGTGCGGAGACTACGTCTTCTTTGACCCCTATGCTGCCCGAGCATGGTCGCAGTCCCCTGTAGCCTCAAAGGCAGCGACTGCGACACTCGTGGAAGGTAGTCCTGCTGCTCCTGAGGATGAGGATCTCGACGAGGTTGACCCCCTCGCTGCAAGCTCGAACTCCTCCGTCGGTGTTGTCCGGGCGGTGTTTGCTCGACACTCACAAGTAGAGCGAGGATATCTCCAGCGAGCTAAGCTCTCAAGCGAGAAGAAAGGTGACGACCGTCAAACAGACCTGTATATTGCACGCGGAAATCCTATTTGTGCAAACGTCGATCACATGATCATCGTCTGTGCTGCAGAAGGCCAGCCTCCCATTTCTACCCACCAAATCAATCGTTACCTCTGTGTTGCTGATCGAATGGGCGTTGATGCAACCATTGTGTACAACAAGGTCGACTTGATTGAAAAGGTAAATGCCCGTCTCAAAATCCAAGACGAGTTGAACGCGAAGATCAAGGCAATCAAGAAGAAGTACAAGCAAATGGGTGGCGGTAAGCGCGTGCGCAAAGAAATGCAGGAGGAAATCGAACAGCTCAAAGAAGAGTATCGCAACCATCCACTACTCACGGGATCGGTCAAAAGCAATGATACAGATGAAGTCCAGGACAATGGCTCCGACACGAGGGTCAGGGGTCGCGACAATGCTGAAGAGGAGGAGGCTAGCCATACCAGCGACTACGAAGGCAGCGAAGACGAGGACTGGGAAGAAGAGTACCAAAGATACGAAGATACGCTTCGTCTCGAGAAGTGGGCAAGCAAGAAGAGCAAGCAACGAGGTGACGAAGTGGAACGGATCTTGCAGGAATATGAAGCTCTCGGCTATAAGGTCGTCAGGACGTCGGCTCTAGAAGGGATTGGCCTTGATGAGCTGAAGAAAGTCATTGCATCGCACCACACCAGTGTGATGGTGGGTCCTTCAGGTGTCGGTAAATCCTCACTCCTCAACCAGCTCGTACCCGACCTAAAGCTCCGAACCAATGCGCTCAACTTGTCAGGTCGCGGTCGCCATACGACGACAGCCAGCACGTTATACCACCTCCCAAGTGGAGGGTCATTAATCGATTCACCTGGTGGTCAGTCCTTTGTTCCACCACCAATCCAGCCCAACGATGTCCCATCAGCTTTCCCTGAAATTGCGGCTGCTGCGAACTTCTGCAAGTATGATAAGCAATGTACGCACGTAGACGAGCCAGGATGTGCAGTGCGTGAAGCAGCACAGCTACCAGAAATTGAACGTCGCGTAACTCTAGCCGACCTCATTAGTGATCCTCAAAGAAAGACTGCAAGGGTGCGTAATTTCTTCCGTGACATCGCTGAAGGTAAGTTTGATCACATCAACCCTGATGAGACCAACGATCCGGCAGTTCTCTTCGCCCTTCGATATCAGTATGAGCTTAGCACAGGTGGATATGGAAGTCACCGGTTTGAGGAGGCTGATGTGGCCATGAACATGGTGCAGCAAGCCGACGATGGTTTGGACGAAGATCACGAAGATGCAACTGGTTACATTCACCCTAAGGCTCCGATGCGTGAGCGTTATGTTGAACGAGAGCGCAAAGTGAGTCGTCTTCCAAGTCCGGATCACTTCTTCATCCCCCAGCATCGCTATGAAAGCTATCTAACGTGCTTCAAGTTGATGCAGAATACCGCATCTGTGAAGAAAATCAAAACCCCTTCCCTCTCACGGCAACTTGAGGCTGAAGCCGAAAAGCTGCTTCGCAAAAGACAGGCAGCACAAGAGCAATTACGAGAAAAGCTTGAAATGGAGCGTGAGGAGAAGAGAATGGAACGAGAGCAGAAAGGGAAGAACGCTTTCGCAAGCGAGACTTTCCGTGAGTTCATCTGAGACTACTCTCAGTTTCCCTACTATATTAGCACACCAATACAGTATATTAGAACTGACAGGTCACTGGCGCATGGATTTATTGTCGAGTCTCTGAGATGGAGGCGACCAGCGCCTTTCTGATACTTAGGGCAACACGAGCGGCGGCATTCGATACCGTAGGAGGTAGCCTCATGCTTTCAATCTGCTCAGAACGCACGGTGGGATCGATGGAGTCGAGGATTTTGTGAACATCGATCCAAAGATCCTGCAGAGCCTGTTTCGTCGAGATAGGTTCCAACGCAGGGATCTCATCAGTCGCGATGGACTTCGACCGATGGATCTCAACGCGTTCCAGGATAGAACCATTCATTGCAGCAAGTGCCCTGAGCAGGGTAAGCAAGGTTTTTAATGTAACGGTCCTGCTAAAAGTAAGCCGCTCGGACTCAACGATAAACACGTATACAGCACAAGCATCTGCGTACCACTCAGAAGCTCCTAAGAGTTCGATGAGAACCCGCAATGACTGCTCGGGGATCGCGTGGTCTCGGCGCACTGCCCACTTTGCTTGTATCCGCTCGAAAGTGAGCGTGTCTAGTGCGTCTTTCTCAAGCCTGTCTTCTGCTATAGCGTTTGCTTCAGCAATCAGCTTCATAAACGGTGATGCCTCTTGGCTCGTGTCTAAATCTTCAGCCCCTGCAGCGACCTGAATCGCATGTACGCTTCGAACATCACCCTGAATTGCTGTAATGAAGTCCGCTATCTCATGCATCCATCCCAACCTCTCGCACAGTGCCATTGCTCTAAATGCAATTGTCGTCGCAGACTCACTTAAGAACTTATTATTCGCAGTGAGCGAGGACGGAGCGGAGACCTGCCCCATGAACGGTACCTGAAGCATTGTAGCAGGGCACGCATATGCTAGCTTCTTCATGTCCTTTCGCAGCGCGATTATTAATTGGGCTCCCGTCGGGAGGACTCCTTTGCGAGCCGAATCGGCCACAAGCGCTTCAAAGGCAGAAGAAAAGTTAGCGAGGTTGACAACCGATGTTGGCGATTGGGATACAGCACTTGAATTATAATCTGGTGCGATGACGTTCACTTGGGACAGCTTTTGCTGTTCTGGTTCGTTGATGGTGAAAAGACTCGAGGTCTCATCAATTAAGTCTGATAGAGAAGACCTATTCACATTGTCGCTGTCCTGTGCCAAGTCTGTGATCTCGTCCTGTGAGTGAGGATTGTTTTGTTGTATAGCTTCAATCCGCCTCTGCCTTGGGGGCACCACCTTCTTGAACCTGAATAGCCGAGGAGTAACATCCGGAGGTAAACCCAGACCTTCTACTGGAACTCGATTAGGTGCTAATGTATCCATTATCTCCGTCCCTGTTTGATTTGTCGCGGTTGCACTTAGCGCTTGGAGGAATGGATTCAGCAAGGATCCATCGCCTGGTACTATCCACGTGTACAAAGAAGTTACCGAGGTGGCTGATGCAAAGACTGGTTGGAGCTGATCCAGAAGGCTGCGCATTTGTGGCCTAAGTCTCGAAAGCGACCCTAGTAACAGAGCAGGGGAAGAATTGCCCAAGAGGTTACTACCTGATGCGTCTGGTTTGTCGATGACGCTTGTAGGAACTGGGATGAGCGGTGGTGCTCTATACAGTCGAGGCCTGGTGCGAGAGGAAACATCGCTCGGAGATGCTTGAACGATTGAATCATGAGATAGGCTTTCGAAATAGTCCAGTCGATTAGCCACCTTGATCTGTGTAATGGCATAAAAGTAGGCGAGTGAAGTCGAAGAGGCAAACCACGTTGCAAGAGAAGGCGCCCATCCCTGCGACGCGGAATACCGGATGATCTGGGATAACGATGGGATATCACCCACGACCGCGACACTCATGAGTAGAGCGGTGGCGTACGCTGGTGTTACAGCGAAGCTCGAACCGAAGAAAGCTGCAGTTGCTGACAACAGGTGAAGGGCATAGCTCGGACAGTTGTGAATGGGAACAACGGACTCAGGTGAGTCCGAGTAGTGCCGAAGTGCTGGACCACTGAACGACGTAGGAGACATGAACTCCCACACTGACAGATTGGGGTAGTCATTCAGTGCAAGATTGGTGTAGTTGGAGAATAGATCTAGGGTGACCTTAATGTACGGACGAAGCAGGCTCAAGGCCGCGTTCGAAAGCAGGTCAATTGCACTGACGTTGACGCGATTTCGGTGTGAGTGGATATCTGTGCCTGGTTCTGGGAGTTCGTTCGCAATGCAGCGTGCGAGTGTAGCACCGTTATTCTCGAGCAGAGACTCGAGCAGCCGGCAGAGATGTTGGACATGTTGAGTCTGGATAGCATGCCCGAGCATGATCTCATACGTGCGGAAGCTTGCTCCGAGTGCCTTCTTCGCGATGACTTGAATGGTGTCCACCCCTATTGAGTCCACTCGAGAACCTGGTAGGTGCCCTATCTGCTGTTGTCGGCTAGCGACAAAAAGTTGTTCACTCTCATTGCTGAGGGGAGAAATGCCTAAGATAGTCGAATCTAGTGTAGCGTTGACTTCATCTCGCTTGGCAAGGAGAGTGAAAACGGTCTCTGCATCGTCCATACGACCACACCTCAGTAATCCTTCGATCAGCGTATTGATCAGTCGTGTGCACATCGCCTGCTTCACAGAAGCAGTAGTATGCACCACCTCAGACGCTTGCGAGACAATATGCAACAGAGAAGAAAGCAGAACTTCATTCTCGAGCTCGATTCGCCTGACGATAGGGATTTCTTTGGCTGCTGCCTCGGACTCGAAGTCATCATCTCGTAGACCAAGAGATGTCAGCCAGGTTGAAGGTGGAACAATACAGCTCGCAATGATCGATGCTGCGTTGGTCAAGGCGACGAGCTGGACGTCGCGAGCGACGGACTGGGATAATAGGGCGGTCACGAGCGTCATCGCGTGAGAAGCGTTTTCCCACAAACGTTCCCGCAACTGTCGAGCGGGAACTCGCGCAACTGGATCCAACAACCCTGGAGCTGGAGTCGGTGTCTGTATCAATGAAGAAGGGCGGACGAAGTTATGTAGTCCATCAGAAGCGCTTTGGTTTGTCCTACCGGTTGAGCGCATCCCACCATCAGAGTCGTGTTCGCGTCGATCGTTCGCGTCAGAGACGAGCTCGGAATCTCCAGAGTTCGTAGACGTCAGAGTTGAGTCGGAAAGGAGAGAGAATGAAATTGGAAGCAAAGATTTCGACTCAGCTGCGACGGCTGCGAGCCATGTGCACATCGCCTCGATCGGTATGGGAGGGCCCGAGGTCCTCTTCGGCGCACTGGCGAGGAGCCATGCCTCGACGGAGCGCGAGGATCCGAGCGAAGCTAAGAGACTGATATATGCGAGGATCAGAGGATGTGTGACGCTCGATTGGCCTTTAGACGCTCCAGTCTGGAGCAGCTCAGCCTGTCGTTTGAGCAATGTGGCGCGGTTCATCCGATCTCGAATGGACCGCGCTAAAGCGTCCATCTGATCCAATTGCGCTGTTAGCTCCTTGACCTCTGAGTGCAGCTGCTCGGTGCTCGAAAGACCCGCCTTATAATTCTTGGGGTCAAAAGGCTCAGTGTCCAGCTTAGAATCAAGACCAATTAAGGCATCGAGTTGGTCAGCTACAAGTCCTGTAGATGCCATGAGCTTTGCCTTGGCCATTTGATAAGTCGCAGAAAAGTGCGATAATGCAGCTGAGAATGCATTTCTTGCCTCGTTCCACTTCGTACGAATCGATTCGCGGACATCTTGGCTCACATGATCCGTAGAATTAGAGACCATAGACATCATTCCAGCGAGCTGAGTTAGTTTCAGCTTGATGCGCGCCATGCGGCAGTCGAGCAAAGCTGCTCGTAATCCATCGACATCTATCGCCGTGGTTAGGTTGCTCAACGCGTGCTCATCAAGGCTTGGCATTTCGTTTACACGCTGCAGCCCATGTAGCGTGTGAGGGAAGGCATATGCAAGTAACTTTGCTCGAAGCTGAGGATCGAAGCCATAAAAATCTGAAGGGAGGTATGACACGTCATTGGGAAAGACTGGGGTAATCGCAGCCTCAAGATCAAAGTGGATGTGACCAAACTTCGATCGAAGACCGCGAGGCAGCACAAACCCTAGAACACTCTGATTGAGGGGACTTAGATCAGCGGGGATTAGATAGCTATCGAGAATGTGACCAAGCATACGCTCGTACCGACGACGTCGTGCTGCAAGCGTCATGCGCGTCAGTGAGGCTGTCGAAGTTGGTGAGGCATTCTTCGTTGAGGGTATTGAATCGACCAGCAAGAGAGGGAAGGGGAAGCAAGGTGAGCGCAGGTACTTCTCTGATCTGGAAGCTGCATATGGATACATAAACTGGCGAGTCGAGTAATAATACTTCTCGCTCGACGAGGTGTCTTCGCTCGGTGCTTCATCGTTGCACGAAGAGTATGGCTTAGCGAATAAAGACTCGTTCGACGCCTTCCGGAGGTATTCGGGAATCGGATGCTCATCCTGCAGAGGTACTTCGATGCTGGTTGGCTCGGCATCGTCGTATTGTTCCGTCATGGCGATGTCGCCGTCTTCGCCTTCATCTCGCTCGCTGTCGGATCGGCGCTTCCTCAGTGTGTCTCTTACTTGAGAGCCAGGAACGAGAAGTGGATGCTCAAGTTGATGATGTCTCAAAAGGCTTCGTAGAGAGTCGATACCAGCCTCCTCTGTGAGCATATGTATCCGCTTGAAAACAGACTCGCGCGTAGTCAGATAATGGAAGAGGATGTGTTCGATCTGGTGCACTGACACTTGCTCCTTGAGTGTGTCGAGTAGATAGAGATATGTCTCAACCGAGGGCATGACAATCGGACTGTTAGGGTCCTGAACATGTTGAATTTGTGCAATGAGCGAGCCGAAGCAAGACATGATTTCATTGTGAGTAGTGCGTGGGGCCTTTGTCTCATCGTTGCGCGCTGATAATTCGCTGTAGCTCTTCGCCGCGCGTTCACAGCCCAGGAAGTACTTGTGATAGTGCGTGAGCGTGATTGATCCGTCCGAAATAGAGTCTGCAATGAGCTTCTGTGCTGCCAGGAACCTCCGCTTAGCGCAGAGATTCTCGATATTAGCCGGCCTCGCGCGGAGTTCGTGCTGACGCGTCCATCCACCTGCGTGCCTCGACGCGCTGTCTCTTCCAGTCTGCTCGGGTTTTGGGGTCTCGGGCGGGTTTGACCCCTGTTTCGGGTCGGTTCCCGCAGGCTGTGTCCCAAACGGATCAGGAAGACTTGAAGCACGAATGATTCTTGCGGTTCGCCCAGGTCGCGCGCTTGGTCCAGCCCTACCAGCCGGCGAGACCGTTGAGAACGCGCCCACGTGCGAATCAGCCAAGCTGGCCGACTGGAGACAGGGAGCATTTCTCACGGAGAGGTAGGTTTGGTCCCGCGGCACTCGTGTGAAACGACTCGCAAGTGCGACGGCAAGCGACCGACCTGATTGAATCCGGAGTGCCCGCAGCCGGTGTGCCACGTGCATGGTGTAGAAAAAGAGGAAATTTCGCCTTTCTCGGACCCGCTTTGGGGCTGCTTTTGTAGGGGTTGTCGTGACTACCCAGTAGAGCTACTGCGTTATGAAACCTGCCAGATGGCCTCGTATCACATAAAGTTGGATGACGGTCGGCAACCCATGGCAACCTCTGAAACAGCCCCAGGGCCTCGATTTCTGAGCGAATCCCCCAGAGTTTTACGTCGGCATATCTAGTGTACTGTGTCAGCTTGTGCCACAGCGAGCATCGGTACTGACACATTGCATTAATCTTTATCGATATATTGTATTATATACCGCATCCAATCCTACCATGCGGCCCGGTTTGCGACTTTTCCTCGGGGCTCTCGCACTTTGGTTCACCCTCGCGAGCGCCTCACGGGTGCGTTTCCTGCATGCATCGTACGAGGACTTCCACGCGAACCCAGCAGATGTCTCCTTCGTGCTGTCTGCTAATGGCACGGTACGTTTCACCATGTGAGCCCACCTGTGCATCCCGCTCCAGCCACTAGTTCCCCCTCGGCAGATATTTCCGGCTCCGGACTTACTAGTATATCTCGCATGTGCGACACACATTCGACACCCTTGGTCGTTATTCTAGAACATCACCATCCCTGCGAGCTATGCGCACCCGACTGGATACGTTGAGGTGGCTCCCGATACATACGCAGTACTCGTGGACACGACGGAGACGAACTACGTCTTCGAGAAGGATGCTAGATATACGGTGTTGTATGTGGACGACGTGAGCCAGGCGAATGGACGTGCTGTGAAGGTGATCCTTGATGAGCCTACTCAGGTCCTGGACGAACTGCCCATGGACTCGGGACTAGTGAGATTCGTCCAGGTTTCCAACCATGATCCTGCGAACCTGTCACGAGTGATGCTGCGTAACATCACTGCAGCGTGCAAGACATGTGCCATGACCAACATGTTGTACGAACCCTTGGAGTACCTGGGAAGCACTACGGAACTATTCCCTATTCAGCATGGACTGGTGTTCGATGTAGCGAGGCCCCAGCAGCTGAACACCGAGCGGGGTGCCGGAAGGATCAAGTACTGGGGCAAGGAGTATAGCTATGCGACGGTCTTTATCGTGCGTGACCCCGAGCTCCCTGCAGATGGTGCCGCTCCGCCCGTCAAGCTTGTTGTAGCATGCATCGATTCGGGTCGTGATCCCAACATCCTAATTCTCTACGCAGTCCTCATTCTCGTTGCCCTTGCTGTGGCGTTCACGCTGCTTGAGCTCTATGTGTGCAAGAGCAGTACTACTGAGACCCCTTCGCCTGAGGAAGATCCACTTATCAAGCGCAGCGAGTCTGGAAGAACCAAAATCAAGGCCTCGAGATCCGTTGTGGTTGGCCCCACTAGCATGATCCGTGAGCCGCTGCTCGAATCAGGCGCGAACTCGCCCGCTCCCAGCACATCGGCATATAGCCCATCCCACTTCGGACTAGCCACCCCAACCACTACTGGCAATTATACTCCATTGGATGACACTCCTACCACGCTCGCTGATGCACCCACCACGCCCCAGACTCCCAAGGTCACGCGTACAAACTCCATAGCTGACGAAAAAACCAGGCGCACTGGTAGTACCGCGAGCAAGTCGACTCTAGCCAAGCCATGCGAAAGCATTAACAGTCCATCAGTCCGTGGTGTCAACTCCAACGCCCAGGGCTCCGCTGGCGCAAAGTCTCTCACTGCCGCACTGAACGTGTCCACCAAGGAGCGGTTAGTGTCTCTTGACACCTTCCGTGGTCTCACTTTGACGCTGATGATCTTTGTTAACTTCGGAGGCGGTGGCTTCTGGTTCTTTGATCATCATCCGTGGAATGGCACGACCCTTGCTGACTACATTTTCCCCTGGTTCTTGTTCATGATGGGCGTGTCGATGGCAATCTCGTACAAATCTACCAGGAAGCTCCCCACAGCCCAGCAACTGTTGAGACTTGGGCAGCGCAGCTTGACACTGGCATTGATTGGTCTATTCCTCAATAACTTTGCGCGCTACAAGACCTTTAGATATCCTGGTGTCCTTCAGCGATTCGGTATCTCATACTTCTTCGTTTCGCTTATCATGCTCCTCCCTTCGTCAGCTCCTTGCTGTGGAAGCCAACAAGAAGGATCCAGTACGAGCAGCCCTCAACAAGGAGGCGGTGGCGCAAATGTCGCGACGACTAAGGATCTTGCTCCTTCGGCGGCAACAGACCCAGCAGAGTTGGCTCTGTATCGCGATGTACGAGCTAGCGCGCTATCCTTGCAGACCAGGCCTATTGGAGTCGCTGATCTTGAATCAGGTATCAGTGGCACACCCCAGACACATCCTACAGCCGCGAATGTGACCTCAAGTCGACCTGGAACTCCCACTGAGCTTGCCGTAAGCGCTCGCTCCCAAAGCGCGTTCGCAACAAACTATGTCAGGATCTCAGAAGCGGTACATCCAGGGAAGGAGGCGGAGGCCCCCACCTCGTCACTGGTTGACTTAGGATCAACTCTGTGCACTGCGTTTGTCTCTATTCTCAATGACCTTATTCGCTACCGGCTCCAGTGGTTCTTGGTCGCTTTGCTAGCGTTTATTTGGCTCGCAGTGTCACTGTGGCTCCCAGTGCCTGGCTGCCCCAAGGGCTACTTTGGTCCAGGCGGTCCACTGGTCGAGAATGGTCGTTTCAAGGACGCCCCACGCGGGTGCACCGGAGGAGCAGCCGGATACATCGATCAAGTGGTATTTGGCCTGAATCACATTTACAAAACTCCAACGCCACAGGAAGTGTACTTGACAGGACCATTCGACCCTGAAGGCCTTTTAGGTGTCTTAACCTCGATTGTGATGGTTTATCTCGGCCTTGCCATGGGTAGAGTTCTAGTTGACTATAAGACACATGCAGAGCGCATCTCACGATGGTCGCTTTGGATTGTCATCCTAGCATTCTCCACATTGGCATCGCTCGGATTCCGGTTTGACTTCGACGTCCCCGTCAATCCAGTCAACAAGAACTTGTGGACTTTGAGTTTCATCCTGCTAACCGCTACAACGGGATTAATCATGCTGACTATTATGTACGTTCTCGTTGATGTATTCCGTATATACTCTGGCAGACCCTTCTACTTCATGGGTATGAATAGTATTTTGATGTTTGTCATCCACATTCTTTTCCAGACGTACTTCCCGCTGTCATGGAAAATTTACGGCGAAGCTACACACGAGTTGCTACTGTACATGAACCTACAGGGTGACATAATCTTGATTGTATTATCGTACTACCTCTTCAGAAACAAGATCTTCCTCAAGGTCTAAGTGCTATATTACGCAAACTTGTTTATTGCATGCATTGTTGCATGACTATCTATATGTGAGGCTGCCAGCCTACAAACATTCGTGAGAGATTATCTGCATTGCTGGCTTCATACAAAAGCCGTTTGACTTGATTGCTGATTCGGTCTGGTTTCGTCTCATCATCATTTGCCTCACGTAAATCAAGGCAGTATGCATAGTCTTGTAAAAACTCTTGGGGCGCAGGCATTGAGCACGCCGTGATAGTATGTCCTAGGAGTCTCAGTTTAAGCTGTTTGAGGGCTAGCTCAGCCCTAACAGATGCCGATCTTGTAGGCGCAAGACCTTTGCCTCGGAAATCGTCTGATGATATGGTCGATAAGTTCTCTAATGACTTTGTATCCATAGACCACTTGAACAACGGATCGTGAAGGAACACCTCAAAGATGGTAAGGATGATATCTTTCTCAGCCTGCATGCGGTTCAGCGAATACTGGCAAGCGAAGGGGAATACACTCCGTGCGAGAATTGGCCCCATACCATCAAGCAAGCATCTTGTGAGGCGGAATGGCACAATCTCAGGACATCGCAAGAGTCTTCCCAGATTAAATGCAACACCCAGGTCAATGTGAACCACTTCACCCGAATCGTTGTCGAAAAGAATATTTTGGAGATGCCGATCACCGAGGCCAACAACATAGCCAGCTAGAGAGGACACGCCCAGAGATCGAGCAAAGGTCGCACGCCGGGCTAGAAGATCGGTTAGGTCAGCCCAGCGCTCAGCAAACACACGGTCTAAGACGGGAGGCAAGTCTCTAACACTTGCCTTGAATATTTCAAGCTGCACTGCTAGAGCTTCTTTTAGTTCATCGGACGGCCCATATTGCCTCGCAGATAGTTGCGCTCGTTGAACTGCATTCGCCGCTTCCCTCAGTTCTGCAGTCCAGTCCTGAGGGGATTTTGCCTGGCCCTTGTAAGCAAGCCTGGCATATGCCCCACGGCGTGGATCTAGCAAAATCTCAGCAAGTGAGGTCGTATTCGAAACCCACTCCACCAGCCCCAAGCATGGATTGATCGCAACAACGTGGTAGCATCGCATCCTCAATCCAGGAGCCTGAATTCTTTGGGCAGCAAGTGCAGACAATGTTGATGCGATACGGTGTGATATGAGTGTGGTCATATGCAAGTGTCGTCTCTCAGGAGTGGTGGTATGATTGGAGAAGTCAAGCTGATCGTTATCCTCAATCGCAAGCGAGCACTCCTCCTCAACGCTCGAGCTGAGTAGCGTATTGGCAAGCTCAAAGAACTGCTGGATAACGCTATCTTGTCGGAGATCATCGACGGCCTTGAGTAAGTGTTTGCGCACCGCGCCATCTGTGGATAAAGTCGTAATAACCAGAGGTCTCGTGACACCAGACCCAGCTGGCTTGGCATCGAGGAATTTTGAGATAGTAGGGATTGCACAAGAATATTGCGAGTATTGAAATGGTTGGGCTTCATGAGCTGGTCTCTGCTGAAGAACGAAGTACTCCCCTGTGAGCGATACCTGCTTAGTACAGTCGCTCCGTGTTATATCTACAACAAATGTCTTCTCTCTCCAGTTGTGTAGATCGAAGATATCCTCAACTGGTGGCAACCTCGAACCTCGATTTAGGTATCGACTTTGATTGGAATACCTATCGAATAACATTTCATATGCTTGGATAACATCGGCGATGACATTAGCATTTCCAACTTCACACTTGGTATCAAGTAGTGGTCCTAACTCCACAATGGATTGGAACACTGTAAACGAAGTACCGTCATTTGTCGACTCAGAACCAATCGCGCTGGCTTTATCTTGAGGTAGGTTTTCCAGTCTTCTTATAAGATAGCGAATGCGCTGCCATAACTGGACAATGTTTTGCTCCTGGCGCAGCCGAGACAAGAGACGCGTTACCGCCGCCAGTCGTCCAGTTTGTGCACGGAGCACATATTTACCCATTGATGCTGCGGGGATCTCGGCACCTCGCCGGAGTGCCTCGAGAACAGGCAATGTTTGGAATGGATGATCTAATGTGATCCTCGCGACGAGCCTTTCCAAAGCTGGGTAAAACGAAACCAACGACTTTGAGGGCAAGCTCACAGTGCACTCAGCACTCCAATCCTTCTCGGCCCCTGCTTGAGGTTCATCTGCATCCAACGCATGAGATATTGCCGTCTGTGCGGAGGCCACATAGGCACGCCAGCTGTGCTGGGCCTCTTCTCGGTACGCAGCTGTGGCTTGACTCAAGCGATCCTGCGTTTTCGTTACAGACTCACTTGAAACAGGGATTCGAGTAGGAGCCACGTAAAGTGGTACATTGTAGGCGTTTCTCCAATTCGGGCAGAGCGTTGCAACTCCCAAGGGATCTTCTACAAACTTGACAGCACCAGTATTGGTAGATGCATCCTCGTAAACTGAAGTGATTGTCATTGCACTGGGGAGCCCGTGCGTAGGATCTCCATAATGGTCCAATCGCGCAGCCAATTGGTAGAAAAAAGGCACAAAACGATGAGTTGGTGTGAGTTGCAGCATATTGTGGACAGCTATCAACGGACTTTCATCAACAATGATGTAGGGCATTGTGGACCTGGTCGGTCGTCTCATAAGGAAATCCTGATAGCTTGGCTTTGCAAAGTGAGCGGACTTCAGCTCTAATTCTACCACATCAGCCATTGATGTCGCGTCTGCATATTGAATCTTAATTCCATCTTCCTGAGGAACAAGAGTCCTGACCAGACCGCTCGCACAGGTGATTGACCGAAACACGTCGAAGCTCGGAACGTGAATGTAAAGATTGTACGCTGGAGGAATGTACATCGTCGGGGCAAGAACTTGAGCGTCAACTGCCGCTTGGCCATAAGTCTGCGTAAGTGCTTGTATCGATGGTATCTCCGCGCTGTCTAGGAATCCCCAATCTGACAATAACCGGTCGACCACTTGATCTACCTCTCTCTCTGCGTCTGCACTGTCATGATCTCGCATTTGTTGAGCCTCGATTGGCCAACTATGCCATACATGCTGCAACACTTGAATGGCTCGTGGGAGCGATGATATATCGCCTTGGAGAGCAAGTACCGCATCAGCATGGTGCTTAAGCCACAGGGAAATGGTTTGTGCCGTAAGACGCAATGCTCTGCCTTGGACCATGGTAAGAGCTGCAGCTGATGTCGTGAGTGCCGCTTGAAGCACATGGCGAGACGTTCTTCTCGTCAAATTTAGAGATGCCTCTTCCAGACGCCACTCGAGCTCTCTCTGTCGAACAACCGACTCTGCGTTGCGTATGTTATTGTGCTCCTCTTCAAGCATTGCCATCCGTTTGGCAGCTTCGGCTCGCTCGTTCGGATTGTGGTTGGCCTCTTTCAGTTTACGAACTTCATTCGCAATAGCCTCACGTTTACCCTGAAGCTGATAAAGCTGATTCATCAGCAGTCTGATTTCAATTTCCTCGCGCTGGTGAAGTTCCCTTCGCGACTTTTCCTCGTGTGATTGACTGTGTTCGTTTAGTGCGTAGAAAAGCCGGGTGAGATACCGAGATAATGCGCTAAGGAGGTGTGCGTCTCGGGATGCATCCTGTTGGACGCTTTCCTCCTCGTATTCCCTTATACTCGAGCCGAAGGCCTTTAGAAAGTCTGTTCTCCGGCCTCGTCCCCACAACTGAATGTTGGACCAATGTTGAGATTGTGACGATTGAGAAGCCTCATAACTCGAGATCCGGCTGAAGATGTCGGCAGCTCGCCTCCAAAAGGAAGAGGAATAAGATAACAGCGCTTGAGGGTGCTTAGACTTGTTCCAATGCTGAAAAACATCGTTAAGAACCTCGCGCATACGCTGCCGCTCCTCTTCAAAAGATGCAGGTCTAGGATATTGTCTCTCTTTGATCCAAGGGTCACAGGCCCGTTGCGCCGCAGCGATTAACTTCGCACGGAGGCCTCGACTCAGCCTCAAAGTATGGATCTTAACCTCCATCCCAGATGTCACCCCCTGTTCCGAGCGGGGCTGTTTGTGAGAATAATCAGAAGTGCCGATGAACTCCTCAATATTAGGCACATTGATGTCAACCAACGACGGTGGTAGGTCAGTCAGGTGTTGGCGCAAAGGGTCCATGTTGACCGCCTCAACTAGTTCGCTTGGATCGAAGTCGATATCAACTCCCATCGTTGCGAACGGAACCCGTCGCGCCTCCACCAGGTGAGGAAGCCAGGCATTAGCAGTGTTATCGCACGGCCCCAGGGCCTCTGCTAATGAGACATCGCTTGCTTGAACATCAATTGATCGCTGCCTTGAGAAGTCCAATCCAATAATCGTGGCCCCCACAGTTGTCGCGATGGCTTGCTCAAGATCGTGGAGCTCCATAGCCACTTGAGCTACGTTTGCAACAATACGATCAAACCCTAGTCCATCCGCTACGGACTCATATTGCGCCTTGAGGTCGTCCATCTTCCTGGCGCAGGCCATCTGCAATGATGCAAAGCTCTGCAGCATCTGCGAGGCCCAGTCATTTGTCCTCTGCCCTGGAACACCCGTAGCAAAGGAAATTGGAACAAGTGGGCAATATGCTATGCAGGCAGGAATATCGCTCTCAGGTGCATATTTGCGTATCAACGCGAGACCCTCTTTAAACATTACGTTTGCCTGATGGAGGCCATTTAGACGATCACTCAATGCGTCACAGGTTTGCATTGCCAAGATACTCGGTGCGAAGTCAAACGGCTTTTCAAGCTGAAATCGGGTTAAAATTGAAGCGAGCCCATGACACACCGACAAACCAGCATAACAACCATATCCTAACGTGTCGGTTATTGTAGCGAATGTTGTGTAGTCTGACGAAACTTCAGATGGTAGTTTGTTTCCGAGGACTGCTTTTTCGACCCGTTGTCCCATGAGCTCTAACGTTAGAAGTTCGAGCCCATTTGTGAGTGCACGCACGCCAGCCAACTGTGCCAACGACGGAACTGGATTGAGTCGCGGCTTGTAAACTTCACTCAGAGAATGTCTTTCATTGGAGAACAAAATCCTGTAGACATCAGTGTTGGTGATGCAGGGCTTCAGCTGTTCCAACTGTAAGTTCGCGGAACACGATGTGTGAAGTTTGGAGAGTAGCTGCACGGTATCGTCCTGATTCACGGCGTGTATAAGCTCGCTTCTAGATGAGGCCCCTTGGGGCTCACCTCTTTGCTTCAACTGTAGTACGTGTCGAAGATATGACCCAAGTGTCGTGCCAGGTCTCTCCCCACTGAAGAGCTCATCATCCCAAACACTAAGGATCAAGCCTTCAAGCGGCGGTAGCGATGGAATAACTGCGCCAATTACGTCTCCCCAGTTTTGGATCTCAGGTGTTCGTTCTGGTGCTATCCTCTTGCTCGCTGTACATGTTTGTCGAGAGAGCATGTTGAGACTCGCTAGAATCTCTGCCCGACCTCCATTCAAGTAATGAGCTGTTACAAGTGCTTTACGCGATACAGTGCATGGTTTGTAGAGCCCGACCGTTGGCATTTCATCGTTAAGAATTTGTGCCAATTCCTCATACGCTTGGTGGACCTTGTTCCAAACCGTGGGGGATTCTTCTTCGCTCATCGCAAAGTCGGCAAGCATATCGAGATTTGAATCAAGAATATCATTTGAGACACCCAGCTGTGGTATCGTGCTCTTGTTTGACGGCACCAGGTCTAACTCACAGAACTCTTTTGCAACCTCGTTTCCACGATCAGTTAGTGACCAAGTGTAAGTCCCGCTCTGCCGATCGTATGCCACAACAACTATTGTCCCTAACGATCTGTCGTTCAGGTCTCGCTCCCATTGATTCCAGCGTCGTAGAGCTGTATCAAGTCTCTGGGTCATTGAATGCGCCGCTCCATGAAGATCTTCATCCTTCGTACTGAGAAGGGCGTTTGATGCGCCTAACTCGGTATTAATGGAGCGTTCCGAGGCTGCGGCTGGGAGCGACGCCAACCTCTGTGCCGTCGCGAGCAAGTTCGCGCTTTCCAAGCGAGAGATCATGTCAAGTGCGGCTTTAATGTCCCGGGATATGTCACCTTTGTGAGAGCGTCCTATTGCCCTTAGAATCTCACTTGCTTGACCACCATACGTACAACACAAATTGAAGACCGGTTTAAAGCATAAGTTAGTCGGTCTCAAGTCGATCGAGGCGATCGTGGGTATTGAGTGTGAGGTAGACGTATTCACTGAAGCCCTTGCCTCCATCTCGAGATCGAATGCGCAGGCAATACGCTCCAAGTTAGTTAGATCTAATATTCTAGAGTCGAAGGGTGGGATGGTACTCGTTGTGGGAGACTCCTTTGGGAGGCACATTAGCCGATTGTTCAGGACCCATGCCGGGGCACACCTCACACATTTCGCTGCGAGTGTCGATAGATTCATATCAGGACGAATCAAGAAGACATCTTGGATGAATGCATCAAGACCGAAAAAGAAGTCCGAAGCCCGGTGGCAATACATGGCAGCTTCTGCGACGAGGAGTTTGTCGACCAGTACTTCAGCAGTGCATAATGCATGCAATGCAGCCTTAAGTTTACAGAACTTCGGAGGATATGCAGCAACGGAGTTGTTAATGACTGGCGCACATTGAAGGCGTGCAGCAGCCGCCAAAGGCGAAGGATAGGGTGTCGTCTCTCGAGCTCTGTCCAGACTTTCAATGACCGCTTTTTGAGCATGCAAAGTTAGTTCGAGGACGAACAGCATCGCAGAAGAGTGATCGGGAAGGTTCTTCATGTAACGTAAGAGACTCGCCTGAAGCATCATTAGACCTGTACCAATCCTGATGCGTTCAAGAGTATGCAAAACTGCAAGTGTGTAGGCCAACGCAACACTTGAATGGTTCGATGCGTCACGAGTGTGCAATCCGCGCTCAAGTGCCCTCTGTAGTGTCCTTCCGCCATCGGGAACCTGTGCTAAATGTACCCAGGTCTCATATATCTCGCCGTGTTGAGCGTTCGCTGGAATATCACTCAAGTCACTGAGGATACCGTTCACGCGCTCAAAGTCATCTATCGTCGCCAAAGGATATCTTGACACAAGAAGCTGCCCTACAGCTGCTGCCGGTGGAGTATGGAAGACATCTACCAGAGCCAGCGTCAGAATCCGTCCTGCAACTGTTGCACGCACCTCTCTGGACGAAAATGCATTTGAATCGAGAGACGTCAAATCGTTGAACCGGCGCAACAATGGATGCCGCACGCGCTTCGAAACGTAAAACGCCGCAAGCTTCATGACAAAATCTATCGGATCGCATGAATGGCTGCGATATATCCAACGTGACAACTCATCGTCTTCTTCTGCTATGAAACTGTCGATGTACGCCTGAACAAGGTGCTGGGGCTCTACGACAAGTGGCAGGCTCACTGGAAGCTTTGGTGACTGGAGTTGCGCGCTCATCCGTAGTTGAATGCTAGCGTTTCGATACCGAGCAATCCAATTACCGAAGTCGGTTATATGCTTGTCGAGTCGGAGCTTGTACAACTCCGTGGCGACTATAACTGCCGAAGCACCCTCAAGGGTCTGGGCTGCAGATAAAGGGGACAGATGAAACCAGCTCTTCTCAAGAATGCTCCCATTCTGGGACATCGCAGCCACCCACGAATATATCGGAACCGACTTTTTCGCAATAGTTCGAAGCTCATGCGCTAGCCAGAGCGCAGACCAAGATGGAAGCAATCGCAACCACTCAAGAAGCGTGTTGTAGTTTCGTACTAGGTTGAAATACTCCCAGAGAGCGACGTAATCTGGGTCGTCTATCTCAGAGCGTTTGATTCGATACTGCCTACTCAGGCCCCATGCCAATGTCGTGCGTGCGAGATCTCGAACTATTGTAGTAGCGTCATCACTCGATACGGAGTATGGATCAAGCAGTGTACCGAGCTCGCCAATTAAGGCCAGCACGTGTGCCAGCATCGGGTCTGATGGGATACCGATATTGAAACTATTGAGTACCGAATTCACCGAATCCGCTGGTGCCATTGAGCGGAGGTTCACGAAGCTGGTAGCAAGCGCAGGAATTGGGGGAAACGGAACTGCCATAGCATCGGCCAAGACATCGCCAGTGATAGTTCTCTGCTGAAGGTCGTAATGTTCGAGCTGGCTTAAGGCACGAACATGTAGTGGCGGGAGTTGTGGAATCACGAGCGACCGAAGTGTCTCATAGACCAGTGGTGCAACTTCATGAGTAGTTCCAGGACGGCGATAGCACTCCGTGACAACTCTACAGATGGCATCGGTTAGGTGGTCACTCGCTCCGGATTTCATGGTTACCAAATAGTTGCTCAGGAAGGTTCTGGGCAATGAGAAAGGGTAGATGTTATCGCAATTTTGGATCACAAGACGAGAATCGCTCGACACGCGATTGGCGCAGGGTCGGACGACAAGATTGTCGATATCCCGGATGTGAGACGCCGGAAGGTGTATTGAAGTAGGCTCAAAGAACCGTTTATAGAGCTCTCGATAGTCCACTTTAGACTCACTACCGGGTTCGAAAAGCAGCATGGCCACCCGGAGGGTATTCTCTGATAGAGTGTGGCTCCCTCCTTGTGGTCGAAGGTAAAGCATAGAGAGACTATCATAACGGTTGAATGACTCCGTGCGGGGGCTACCATCAGCATGCCAAGGATGAACCGAGATAAACGGTGGGAGCAACTGGTTCGGCGAAAACTGTGAGCCCTGTTCGTATGTCGCACGCTGGAAGATGCTTGTAGGGCTTTGACAGGTTGTGTTACCCGCCCACTTAGGCAAGGGGCCTAAAGCAACGTTCAAGACGCGGCTAAGGAGAGGAAGGGCATGTGTACTAGTTCGGTATCTCGATGTCGCATCATCTAACTTACCTAAACATGAGTCGGGATATGTTTGTAACAGTAATGAATTGAGTGGTGCTGCAGGAGCTACAACCGCTTTCATCTCCACTGGGTACGCCCGATCTAGGGGGAACGCAAGAGCCTCGTCCAGTTCAGTAAACAAAGGCGAGGCATCATTGGCCTTGGATTGCATAGCAGGTCTCAACGCTTGGTGCAAAGTGAGCTTCCTGCCAGGAACAGCCCCCAGCAAGCCGGGCATGAACATCCCAGACACGGCCAAGGTCTCAAACAGGAGTTCAAATAAGGGCTGCACATCCAGTCCGATCTTACCCGAGCTCAGTTCTTTAAGCCTATCGTACGCTCCAACAATGCTGGCAGCAATTCGGGACTCGAAGGGGGTGAGATCCGGTACGATCGCTTCATCATGGGATAGTAAAACCAGTTGACGATGGAGGTAACGCAAAGAGGTGACTATCGCAAGCCGGGACCCATCCTCTGAAACAAGTGGAGCGGCGTACAGCGCAGACTCAAATGCATGCAGGCACTTCACAAACGCTCTAATTCTCTCAGGTAAAGATAGACCATCGCACTGAAGCAGCTCTTTGAACGATATTGGAATGGGGATAGCCAAGCTTTCTAGGATACCACGAAGCAGCTCTGAGGAGCTGATGCGCAAAGGATCTATGCACTCATGCGCTGGTTTAGCCAATGAGAGAAGTCTATCCACAACGACTTGAGAAACTAAGAACCCAAGCCCATTGCTCTTCGCATGTACCTTCTCCATGTCTGCAAGGATGGTAAAGACAGTGCGGACAATTGCGTGCCACGCCTGCCAAAGAAGCATATCTGCACGAAGGCTTGTTGAAGGGGCGAGCGTCGAGTCTCCTTTAATGTATCGAAGCAATCGTTGAACACCGTCCTCGTTAAGAGCGGAACGAGCAATAGACGAGCTCAATACTCTTGTTCCGGTACCCCTTTTCATTGCCACAGCCGCACAGACGGAAGTTGAGAATCCTCTCCAGAGCGGCAGTGATAGGTTCGAGGGGAAGATCTGTACAAGACGTGTCGTGGAAACCTGGTTCGATTGAACAGGACACTGTGGCAGCTTTGCGGGTGGAGTGACAGAACAAACGAGTTGGGGTGTCAGCGCGGACACGATGTAAGGAAGTATCGGAACATCCTTTGGGACTCCCAGCCCGGAGGCTTCTTCTTGAAGCCCATCAAAATGAGATGCATCAGCCAAAGCGTAGAAGCTGGACAAGCACGATGCCAACAATTGAATCGGTTCGGCCTTGTACGGAGAATCTGTCTCCCTCCAGTGGCTATGAATAGAAATCAGCATTGGAATGAGAGTGCGAATCGGCTCCAAGCCTGATGTAAGAGCATACGATGCCGAGAGTCCCGGAGGAGACCCCTGTCTCTCACAGGTCACGCGAAGCTCTCCTCCGCTGTCATGATCGTGATAAAATCTAGTCGTGACCCCCCATGGAATGTCATCCCCTGGCTCATGTTTACTCATTAGGAGTCGGACGGCTGATTTTAGGACTGCAAAGTAGTCCAACGCGAAATCGGACAACTGTCGTCGATTGAGGCAGTGGCAATTACGAGACAAGCACGACGAGTTAAATGAACTTAGGGGATGAAGCACTAGTTGGGCCAACTCTTTGCAAAAGCGAATTAGAAAGGTTGTCGTTTCTACAGCCCTCTCGCTTAGACTCGTTTGAGATCCTGGTGGGCTCTGATCCTGGAAGCAGATATCCTCCAAACCCTGCGCAATTGGGCTCAAGTAAGGACATTCTTTTATCTCGTTTCCCAGGCCTCTTATTGCGAAGGCCACTTTATCACTGTTCCACAATGTACTCAAGCGCGTAACAACGTCTGCATCAAAGGAGCCTGGATGCTGCAACTCAAGAAGCTCAACCACTGAGCATATCTTACGTCCCGAAAAGACGGAGGCCTTACTCAAGTACGTATGCAAGTATGCTCTCCTCCCTATCTGTGATAGACGGATTAAGTACTCCAAGCAGGCCCAGACGTGTGGGATTGTAAACTGGATAGCAGCCGCCTCATCCCAAACTGGTAGGTGTTTGGGTTCACCAAATAGATGTTCGCGCTCAACCAAATTAAACAAACGTCCGAGTCGCTGTCCATCGGCTCCTTTCTCAGATGCTAGGCGAGAAATAGATGACATGATGGGAAGGAGGCGTGCAACTAACAGTTCAAAGAAGGCTCCGAACTTCGGTTCCTGATCAATCTGAAGCGCATCTAGTAGGAACATCTGGAGGTAGTATGCTCGATGTAGCCATGCTTGCGTCAGAATCCTAGGTGGTCCCTCAGGTCCTGTAGCTGAAATAGGTGCTGGAGAACTGACCACGGAGTCAGAGAAGTCACAGCAGACGCAACACGCTCGCTGATTCTCCCCCCAGCATCTTCGTTCGACAGTACGTAACAGTATACCAAATGCATCCTCACTCTTCTCCACAGTGCCATGCATCACCTCACGAATTACGCATCGACACACCTCACTTTGCAGGACTACAAAATATCGGCCGACGAGAGCCTTGCTTGATAAAGCACCGTGGCCACGGATGCGTGAGGCTAAGAACATCAGATTTTGCGCAACTGAATTGATAGGACCGGAACCCGCGAGAGACTGCTCCGGAGACATTATCTTGTGAGTGGAATAATGGATTGACAGACTGCTTGCAGCAGAACCAATCAGAGCCTGCGTCCAATGCTCGCGAATAGATTGAGGTGATATCTCACCGAGATAGGTGAGACTGTCCTCAGAGACAACTTGGGCCTCATGGACAAGTAGAGGTGAACATTCGAGCCTGCATTCTACAATGGTGCTTTTACGATCCTTTGAGACAGGTTTGTCCGTTTGTTGGCAGCGTGGAAATAACTTGAATGGAAACATGAAGTATTTTGCGTGTGCATCAGACGTCAGTATCCTGACATGCGTTTTTTCTGACACATGCTCAGCCCGGGTCCTTAGAATACATTCAGCGAGTGTCATTGCTGCCTCAAGAGTCACAAGTTCTGGGCTAGCCTCATGACGCCATGAGCCCCACGCCCGCAGAATGCTGGACGCATGAGAGGATAGCATGTGAATTGTACGTGAAGAAAACTGAACCGATGACGCTTTCGCTTGTGCTCCAACTTCACTCATCTCGGCAGGCTCATAGTCGAGGATCGTAGCGACCTTGTCTAGAACATAACATCCAAAGTGCGTGAGTGTCAGACCGAAGGCAGATTCTCCTGCCATTTGATTCTGGGAACCACCCAGGTGTAAAAACGGTGTCCACTCCGTTGCATGATCAGAATCGACTACCCTGAGGCGAAACTCTAGTTCTCCAGATGTTGCCAATCCACGTGAAACTAATCGGAGTAGGGATAGAAACAGGGGTAGCAGGCAGGATTCCCTTCGCTCCCCTCGGATACAAAGAGTGGCAACCCCGAGCCACATACGAATGAGCGATTCGAGCGCGCGCTTCCTCTCAGGAATGCACACCATCTTCGCCGCCAGCCAAGTGCTACTCTCGAGCTGTTCACAGACGCGACCCACAACCGTGGGATCTAGCACTTGAATCAACGCAGGTGTGAATGACTTTAATGTATCGAGGCTGGTGATCAAGTCTGCGGGTAACGGTCCAAGTGTCATTTGACGCAGTCCGAGTAGCTCTAACTTGACAAACATTTCCCATGCCTCGTGCCAGCGCCGCTGATGCTCAATAGGCATAGAAAGTTGGGTCGCAGAGCTTCTTAGTGAAAATCCAGGTTCTCCATTGGCTTGCAACTTACTAAAAACTCCCATCAGAAGTGTTTCGTAGGCCATGGGCATTGTAGGACACGAGGCGGGAACGAGTGCGTCAAGGGCGGGCCGCATGAGAATGCGCTCGTCATCATGCCAATGAGCAGAATGACCCTCACGAAAGAGCATTTTAAATGGATCTTCACATTCTGTCACGAGTGCCGTTGCAACAATTGCTCTAAATGCCCAATTGCTAAGGGCCACAGAAGGAAAGACAGCTCTTGACGCCTTCACTTCATGGTCGAGCTTTGCTTTCGATTGCAGAACCAATACGCGTATGAGATCGTCGACTGTGTCGGATTGACTAAGATCTTGACCGCGATAAAGACGCTTACGCCATCGTGAAATCGAGCCGCTCGTGATATATGCAAGAGCGTAGTCAGCGCTAGAAAGGTTCACACTCTCGGGTAGCCCAGCCCCAGAATGCCTGAATGATAACGCTGTGCTTTTGCTCGTCCGATGGTATATTTCTGATGCGTTGGACAGAACCAGTGCTGAAATGGGGTCAGTAGTGAAGAGGGGGGCTCGTTGGCTACCCTCGAGGTCGAAGGTTTGACTGACCAAATCGGCCTTAATGATACGTTCACGTAAGTCAGTCTTATTCTCTGGTTGAGCTGCGTCTACACTCTTACAGGCTGTAAGTACGCTCAGCGCTGGGAAGCACATCGTCCTTAGATACACCCAGGAGTCATTTGGGGCTTCTAAGAACCGCTTGAGCGGGGTTGCTTTAATGGTTTCATCACTCTCTGTGCTTGTTGTCGTCTCTCTGGATGCAACTCGAAGATAAGTAGTTAGCCCGTCTGGTGTCAACGTCCCAAATCTACGCCCGCGAACATGGCCTGCTGTTGCTAAATAAGGTATCATCCGCCCGAGGGCAGCATAGAAGGCAATAGGATTGGATGGTTCTGTGACTCCAGATTGGACAAGTTTCGTCAGAGCAGCTTTGAGAGGTCCGCCATTCATGGACGCCAACTCGAAAAGGGGGGGAGTGAGCAAAGGAAGATCCGAAGAAGGAACTGGCACTTGCATGTCCCGAGCATCTGAGTTCCCCTGGAGGACATCTTCCCAAAGTTTGACCCGAAATTCGGCCGGGCCATTTTGACTATAAGCGAAGAGGTTTTTCAACGCATTGCTGGGCAGCCCGAGAGTAAGAAGACGCACGAGTACAAGGGTTTCAGAAGGTGGGCAGAGGGTGCCTGCAAACGGGGCATGAATCTCGTCCACTTTCGGCGACGCTTTGGTGGCTGGCTCACCGGCCTTCTTCTGCAGCTCAAAGTATTCGGGAAGGCTATGAGGTGCCAAGCCACGCAACCGGCCCCATAGATGCGGATGCTCTCTCCACAGCTGGGCCACTCTCTGAACAAACTCGGCAGTATTCTCAAGGGCTTGTTGATCCTCAGGAGCAATGGGAGCTTCACACACTTTTAGAAGTGATGGTTGCCATCCTCCCGCAGAGCCCCCTCCGGCACCCAAGAAACTTACTCCGGTCTGGGCGGGCGCATCCAATACTGCTCGCTTGACACCACGTCTGGTGCCGACGTCGCTCGCAGCGGACTGCGTGGCTACAATTTGCCCCGTGTTGAGTAGGATATACCTTGTGTCCCCTCGGTAATCGCTATCTGTCAGTGATTCCCTGTCAGTGATTGAAGAGGGTGTCAATCCCCAGCGCGTTGCAAGTGCTTGATTCTCATCCGTGGTCACATCAGCCGCCAACACGCGAGAGTTAATGGTCTTCCATATCTCGGTCTGGCTAACTGCGGGATTCACTTGGTCTCGGCGTGCCTGATCAGGAGACTTCTTAAGTGGATCCTTGAAAGGTATGTGTGATACTAATCGATGGGACAGCGTATCCCATACATGAGGCATGAAGCGAGGTGCCTTGGGAGTCGCGATCGAGCCCTGTGGCGGAGCATGTTCCTGCTTCGGATTAATAGTATTCCTTTGAATCTCAGACATCGTTGCGCAGACCGCCTCTTGACTGATCAGGAGAAAGATAAGCATGTAGCAGCTCCTACTTTTAGCAAAGACATTGAACGCGGCCGCATGTCGCGTGCTTTCGAAGTCGTGCACCTGAAACGCCAACTTTGAGGCTCTGGAGACATCGTATGTATCTGGGACGAAAGAACTTTCTATAGCTCGTCGCTCCATATCTGCGATGATCGCCTGAGATTCCACTAACACCCGGGGGAGAAGTCGGTATAGGGCAATGCATAGGACTGGGTCCAGAATCACTCCCCATAGGACAAGAGTAATTAAAATGCGTGCTACGCATTCGAGAATGTAACAATCATCCATCGTCCCAACTTCAATAGATGAGTCGGATACCTGGGTAGTTAGGTCGCTCGATGTCGGACCAATTGATAAGACCTTGCTCGTGCGAAATGAAAGCACACGAGACAATGCATAAAGATGCAGTGATGAGGCAAGTGTTGCAATTGCTCCTGCACATGAAAGTCCCATGTCACCTAGGACCGACTGCTTCAAATGCGGAATGCCTTGAGTTGAGACATCACAATGACTAAGGAGACGAATGACATCGAGATGTTTTACAAACATCAGCTCGATACGTTTGATCCCTATCTTAGCCCCTTCATTGTCGAGTTTCTGTTCAAAGTGATGTGCCAGAATTGCCGGCGCATGTGGCCTGGCTCCTTTAGGTACCATGGAAGTTATTAGCAATGCTATCGCGAGCACCGCCGCACAAGCGGTAGCTGTCAGGTCGACGACAAGCATGAAGTAGTCCAACACAAGACTGGCCGCGAGAAGGCGCGCAGCGGCAACTGCTGCCAGTGCTGGCTTCGAGCGCATCTCACCCTCCATCATGGCAATTCGTTCATCATCAACAACCAAGTCTTCAGACTCGCGCTCGGGAACATAGAGTGCTTCCATTTCACTCACCCAGTCAGGTGGCACAATTGCCCTCATCGCCTCTCGAAGGATGGCTGGCGAACATCCTGCGGCACCTGGATTAGCTAATACGGTACTTAGGGCAGCGAGCACTTCATTGCACACATGCAGAAGAGATGAAACATCAAGCTTTTGAAGTTCGTCTGTTTCGACCGAGTTTAGAGGATAATTGACGACGTCCCGCAGGGTGGAATGGCGAAGATGCGCAGCAAGCCTTCGTTTGATTGAGGCTACACTGGAGTCAAAGTCGTCCTTTATCCTGAAGCTATCTGGGAGAACAGACAAGAACTCCAGTGGTTTCGGACTAGATGGTTCTGACAGGACTAGGTGAGTTCCCAGAATCCGCTGAAGCCGACGAAGAAGCGAAGGTGTTCGGTAAACCGGGGGTATGGCACCCCCTTGGAAGAACTCGCCAGCTAGATCAGGGTTAATTTGTTGTTGAGAAATGTCCATGCGGTCACCAGACTCCAGGAGGCGCTTCAGAACGGCCCGTGTGCTTGTTTCCACTCCACGCTTGGACATTGCACTCGCTAGCTGAAGTGAAGCCACGCAGTCGCCAAGTTCAGCGGCCGAGCGCAGAACATCTTTCCACTTCGACACGGTAGTTTGGATGACCGATGACGCAATCGAGTCACGTCCATGCCACCATTCCGTATACGTCTGTTCTGATTCATCAAGCTGGTGCCAGCGTTCCTGACGACGAACCGTTAGGGAGGAGGAAGTCAGCGCAAGTGGAGGTGCAAACAGCACGTCTTCTTGAAGTATTTTTGTTCCCGGTTCGGCTCCTAGCACAGCTTGCAAGTTAGACACAGCAATATTTGTCGAACCAGGCTTAGCATGCCGGAGTTCAGTCCAGAGTTCGCCGATGTATCCGGAACTTATACTCTTTCGCGCGATTAGGGCAGCAAGACTCTGAGACTTTGCTGGATCTCCTTCAGGGAGATAAAGGCCTGAAGCTGGGTACATGATCAAATCCAAATTGTTGAAAAGGGATGTGCTGTGAATCCCTTTCTCATCTGTTTCAGAATCGACTAAAGCTCTCGATAGATTCCAAGAGCGAGTATGTAACCGGGACAGGTGGTCAAGAGATATCACATTGTCTGCGGAGGCCTTGTGTAATCGGCGCAAGTATGTCTCGTGAGATGTCAGCTCTTTCCCTTCATCCCCTGAGGCGACGTGTTGGCGCACCCCAACTTTGGAAGTAAGCATTTGATGGATCGCGTTCAATTTGTGTTCGAGCGTTTCATGTGGCTCATCCGCCTGTGTAATTATTGGTGACCATGAAAGAGAAAGTTGAACCAGCGGTCGCTCGTCTGGACTTAAGGGAATGGTCGACGCAAGGTCATTCGAGTGGTCAGAAAGAAGCAATAAAGCCTTTGAAGTTAGGACGCCGACAACCCCCTCCTGATGTGAGACAGAAAGGTTTCTTTGAATAGCAAAGCTCCTTCGGGGTCTATGACGCGTATCCAGTTGTGCCAATTTGTAAAGGAGTGCCATAAGGTGCTCTATGTCTTGTGGAACTACATTTCGCAGTCCCTCGCCACTCGAAGCTGAAATCAGGCACGCCATTATTGGGCCGGTGAGCAAATCAAGGATTCGTGTTGAAACCAGTGCTCCGTGTGTGGATTCGAGAATAATCAGAGCAGAAAAGAGTTTCGGGACTGCATCCAACGCCGCCTCTATCCACGCTAACCGTGCGGGGTCCAGAATGGATGCATATTGCCCAGCTGGGTTGTCGTCGAATGAAGCCAGTGATTCTTGGATGATTTCATCGAGTGTGAGAGATGTGTCTTCCTTGCAATTGATGATTGTACGTGCGAGAATGTCCGAGACTGGGCAGTAGTCAATGATCTGATCAAGCCAGCGCTGCTCCGTCGCTCCAGGCACTGGTGCCCTGGAGGTCAATGCTGAGTTCTGATTCGCAACCACTAGATCATGGAATGACGCCGGGAGCAAGAACACACCGCTAGATCTCTCGGAGACATCCTCCAGATGTAATCGAACTATCGGTTGGGATCCGCTCTTCGTTTCCTGGACCTCCTGATTATCAAGCTTCACCTTTTTCAAAGTTCTGAGTGACTCTTGTCGTCCAGGCGTGGATTGCTGAAGTTTAGAGGACAAGCTCGTGCCGATCCTGACTGAGCCCAGCTTCGCAACGACTGTGATCCAATCCAACAAAGGAAGTGTCCAGTAGCCAGGATCAGTACATCGACATGCTAGTTCCAAATATACCAAGTAGGCAGTACATGCGTACGCCTGACGCTGATGGTCTGGGTAGATCTCGTAGATGGGCTGAACATTGGACATAGATGGTCCGAGTCTCCCTCGCTCCCGCTCTTTCGCTACTAAGAGGGGCCTGTCGTTGTGTGTCTTTGAGCGGTGAAATCTCCTCAAGTCGCCTTCAAACTCCATCAGCATCTCATCCAATCCCCACCCCCAGAGAGTTGTAGCATCAGACAGATCAATAAGATACACCATAGCGGCTGTTGTAAGTCCGGACTGAATGCGCGAATGCTGTCCTTGTGCAAGCCGTCTAGACACAGCTGAAATTGGATCAATTCTAAAGTCAACCATGTAGCCTGCGAAATCGACTGCTCCATACAGAGCGTAGGTGAGGTTCATTCGACAGAACAAACTGAGCGATGCTTCGTTGCACACCGCGGCCAAAGTAGGGCTTAACAGCGCGTTAGGAGTACATGCCCTTGCCCAAACAGAATCTAGTTTGCTCGACTTGTACCTTGTTTCGACTTCAGAGAATAAGCAATCTGCAATCTTCTCAGTTTCGGTATCTAGAAGGATTTGCCCGCTACTCGCTTTCCGGGCCTCATACTGTAGTAGGCACGGCGTTTGGTTACTCAAGTGATCGATCAAGGCTGACACCTCCACCATGGATGCTCTCTCTGTCCGTCCAGATGCGTTCAAATGCGATTGAGCTAACTCTGATGCCAAGTCGGAGCAGCTAATCGCTGCGTAAAGTGTAGCACGATTCAAGACCTGTTGCCACGTTTCTGCCTGGGCTTCAAAGCTTGTTGGGGACAGACCACGTTTACTCCCCTCAGCATCTGTCACAAAGCGCAACAGTATATAAAGCAGTTTGACTAGGGCCGCGCGGTGCGCCGCCAATCGAACAGGAGACCAAGCAGCAGCGATGTAAGCTAATGCGTCGTCTATAAAGCTCCAAGACCAATGAGCGTAGTCCTGAACATCGGAGGCTGAAGCCTGCAGCTGCCCAAACTCATCAAATAACCCAAAATGCTTTTCGAGCCATTGGCCGACAAGAATCCGTTTAATGAGAAAACCCATCGGAAGTTGCAGCATCTTCTGTGGAGTGGCACATACGGATGCAACTGTTGTGTGAAGGGGTGGAAGCTTTGAAATTTTCATGCGGGCATGTGTTAATGCACGCAAAACCTCCATTGTTAGCATTCCGGGATCGCTTGTAACATCACGCGGAGATGTAAGCAAATCCGAGACATACTGGGCATTCTCAACCTTCCGACCATTCTCGAACTGTGCCATTTGGGATTCTTCTTCCTCCGCACGTACAATGCATTCGCAGAGCGTCGTTAATAGAATGGGCGCGTACGGCTCATCAGAGACTGCTGGTCTTGGATCTGACAAGATCCTTGCCGCCCATCCTGTTACTCTCCAACCTATCGGCATTCGATTTGCTCCTGTGGGTGGAGATTTCACCCAGACTTGATCAACAATGGAAGCCAAACCATGCTGCTGCGCCGCAGCTGCTAAACGCGTTGCGTCTTCATCCCAGTCCCCTAAAGAGGCCGGGACGATCTCCTGTGAAAAGAATGCGCAATAAAATGGTAGGGCAAAGGATTGAAGAACCCGAAGAGCTGGTTGTGGCATATTTAACAGCAGTGTGCTCAGCAATTGTGCTGTGGTGACTGCGTGAACTGAGTGAATACCGGCAACGACTTCGCTGCTCAGGCGTTGATAGGAACTATGCTCATCGCCAGGAACCGTAGGTTTGGGTCGTATGAATACGGAGGACAGAAGCTGAAATAAAGGTCGAATTAGTGGCATCATCGCCATAGCATAAGTGCGTCGTGAGTGTAAGGTCGTGAGAATTCCTGCAATAGTTGCATAGCAGTTTACTACGGTGTCTCGTTTGGCCGTCAGAAGCAGGGCCATACATGAGAACGTTATGCTCAGTGGAATAAGTGGCTTCGAACCCTCCTCGGTTATGGCTTGGACAACAGCATGGCCATGTCCGAAACATGTCGACAGGGCATTAAAGGAGTCTAAATATGCATCCAATGCCGCTGATAGTGTGGCTCCTTCGGAACTCGCGACCTTCGAACGGTCAACCTGTAATGTCAAGCGCTTGGCCACCTTTCCTATTAGGAACTCATGCAGTCCCTCGTCTTGAGCTTCAATAATCCTGAGCAGCTCTCTGAGCGCCACCCACGTATCACGTGCCACCGTGATGCTTCTCGCCGAGGGAGGACCCCCAGTGGCATCAACCTCGAGATTGGCCACAATCTCCAGATTGATAATCCCTAGCGCGAGGAGGACGAGTTCGGGCCAGGTGACGTGGTCAGGTGCATCCTCCCGCCAGTTCTCGATGACGTCAATGGAATTGCGATTTAGGAGTGTAACGAAGCGTTGCGCCCGAAGTGTGCCCGAGACGAGGTCCCGCAACGCATTGCGCCGTTTGGGAATAGACTTGCTAATAAGCTGGGCTCGAATATCTCTTAAGTAGATGTCTTCCGAGGATGACATGGCGCAGGTTGATCACCTTGCCGTTGCAAATAGTGTATCTCGTACTGCTCTACTATACCACGTGTGTCGTGCGCTAGATCCTCGCGTGGCTCGCCTCGTTTCAAGTCCCGACCGCAGCTGCGACTCAGGGAAATTTCACTAAAATTCGAATCTTGGACTGGCAGAAGAAAATCACCGAGGCTGGGTTTGGGGTGGGGTGGATCGCCTCCTTGGGTGCGATGCGCTGGGTACTTTGGGATTCACCACGCGGTGAGCTCCGCCCCCGCAGACATGGGGCTGTAACGCCTCGTTACGCGGTGCCATCGAACTCGCTGCTACTTCTGCTCCAACTACTACCACGGAGGATTAACTAACGAACTGATCATCGCTTGTTGTTAGTTTATGTCTTTTACTGTGCTGAGTGAGTGAGTGAGTGAGTTAGTGAGAGTGATTGAGTTGATGAATGAGTGAGTGATTGAATGAATGAATGGATGAAGGAATGGGAACACTTCGAGATCTTGACGAAGGTCGACAACGCGGTAGCATATATACACACACTACAGACATTCGGACAAGTACGTATTGTAACGTCGTTTGTGGGTGCAATGCGACCGAAGCTGCAGTCGTGACCTGGGCTCTCAGTGAGAAATAGCAACCAGGGAGTTGTCAGAGCGCGAGAGACCTTCATGATGATGAAGCGAAACAAAGGATGGCTGAGAGCAGAAGAAAACAGATGTGAAGATAAGGCGAGAGAGACTGTGGGGGAAGGGAAGGAGAAGCATGGTGGAAACACATGTGGAAACAGATGGATGAAAAGAACTATGCCAGCGCTTTGCTAGTGGTGTCCGCTTGGTTGGCTGCAGAACCCACTTCATAGTATCGAGAGTGTGTGAGCTCAAGTTCTAAGCTATGTAAATCGCGACTAGAGATTGCACACAAGACTAGTGGACTATTGCTATTGATACTAGACGAGGGCGAGCTCTCGCGCTCATACGCAACAGAGACTGGGCGGTTACTTGGATCCCTTGAGCTTGACCGTGGTAGATAACTGCTCCTCCTCACGAAGATAGGACTGGACCACTCGAATACGTTCGCGGAGTGCCGCGATCGAGCTTAGCTTCTCATTCAGAAGCGCTTCCAACTCTACAATGTACTCATCAACATTCAGTGTCTGCGCGTCAAATTGCTTGAGTAGTTCCATTTCCTGCTTAACCAATCGCATGCTGAGGTCAATATGTTCACGGTGGGCTTCGCCGAGCACATCCTCTTCCTCGATAATCTTTGCACACAGATCAGTGTGTGTCGCCTCGAGGTCTTCCTCCCTCTCATATGGATTTCGTCCAGTGCCGGCGGCTTTAGAAGGTTGTTGCTGTTGTTGTTGTTGTTGTTGTTGCTGTGGCTGGTGGTGAGAGGGGGCAAACAAGTCATCGTCAGCGGAAGATGGATATGCGAGCTCGCTGTGCGCACCTGCGCTGCTAGCCTGCGGCTGACGATGAGACTCGCTAACTGGGGCAGCAACGGGTAGCGCGCTGAGCAATTGTTGGTTGCCAGCCCGAGGTGCAACAGGTGACTGTCGTGCCTTTGCCGCGGCAGCCTGTTGGGCAGCGTGCTGTTGAGCCTGCTGTTGAGCAAGGTATGCAGCCTGCGCCTGAGCCTGAGCCTGCGCCTGCGCCTGAGCCTGAGCCTGAGCTTGAGCGTGAGCCTGAGCTTGGGCTTGAGATTGTGCCTGTGCTTGGGCGTGGTACTGCGATTGAGCATGGTACTGGTCCTCTCCCGCAGCAGCGGCGTTATAGTACTCCTCACCATACTCCTCATCGTCCTCTTCCGGTCGAGTTGCGTGTTTAGTACCACCTCGACCCATGTGAGGCATATATGCGTTCTGCCCTGAGCCAGGACCATCTTCCTTGAGCTCCTTCACACGATCTGCGTAGCGAAGCGTGTTCAGAGTGTGCTCAGCTGAATGAGAACTTGGGGAAATGTTAGCAATCATGACTGTCCTCGAGTTTCCAACGAAAGAGTCCTTCAGAACTTGAGTTAATGTGCTACCACGGAATGGCAAGTGTTTACCGCCTTGATCGAGCGCACGAATGCATTCTTTCAAAGCTAGTAGAGACTTGTTAATCTCAGCACCCTCAAGACGCGTCCTTCGGTCATTATTCGTGGTATCTGCAGCACGCTCCGAGCCAGCCAAGTCAATGAAAGAAAACTTGCCGTGCAACTTAAGGACTTTCCTTTCAGCACCAGTTCCATACTTCTTAACAGCGATCTGAAGAATAGCGTGAGATCTTGAAGAGTCGACGTTTGCACCGGTTACACCAGTTGAACGTACACTGTTACCGTGCGAAATGAGCTCGAGGAGTTCATCAACGCTTGTCACGAGAATTTCCTTCAACCCAACAATATTAACGGCCTTGTTTGCATCCTCACGTGCAACGAGCTTGTTGCGATCATTGAGCAGATCATACAGCTTGCCTCCGTAAATTTCGAAGAATGAAATCCAAATCTGCAGACCTTGCTCTCGAAAAGGTGACTGATTGATCAAGTTGAAAAAGTCTTGTGCCGCGAGCACGTAGAGACCATCTTGTCCACTTCGACCACCTCCGGGACCCATCATCGTAAAGGTTTTACCGGATCCGGTCTGACCGTAGGCGAAACATGTAGCCTTGCCTGCGTCAAGGGCGAAGCTAACGAGTGGCTTGCATGTGCGTTCGTAGATTTCCGAGTTGGTAGCCTCTTGGCCGAAGACCTCATCGAAGACGAAACGATGCGACTCGACGTATCGAGTCAAGTCGACCTTAACCTTGGGCTCATGTACGGTACAAACGGGCGCGTACTTCGTCGAAATAGAAATGATGTCGGTTTCACCGCGTGCTCTTTCCTTCTGTGAGAGCGGTCGCTTTCTGACTGCGACGCGGATCTTGCTCACATTACTGCTGGCATTGGAGTTGCTGGCGGCGGAGGAACCGACACCTGCGGCTGCAGCTGCTGCGCCACCGCCATATTCTGGTCCTGAACCACCATCGAGCCAATTACCACACGCAGCTCCTGCAGCTGCGGCAGACGCTGCAGCAGCCGCTGCGGCATCATTGTAGTTAGAAGCGCCCGCTCGTGCGTTGATGTACTGTTGCAGCTGTTGTTGCTGTTGTTGCTGTTGCTGCTGTTGCTGCTGTTGCTGGAGCTGTTTGAGCTGCTGTTGCTGCTGTTGCTGCCAGAGTTGTTGCTGTTGCGCCTGCAGTTGCTGCTGCTGGAGCTGTTGCTGCTGCATCCTCAACATCTGCAATTGCTCTTGCTGCTGTTGCTGCTGCCAAGCTTGCTGCTGCTGCCAAGCTTGCTGCTGCTGGTATTGATCATACGCAGCCGCGTCCACGGGTGAGGCGTGTTGCGAGCCGACCTGGCTCTGAGCACCAGCACCTGCGGCTGCAGCCGCCCCTGAATCTCCTCCATACGTCGCACCCTCGACCTTGGCCATCTCGTTGCGTACGACTTTGAGCAGGCGGTTGAGTTTCTTTCGATCGTTCAAGTCAGTGATACCGATCGCATCGATCTGAGCAAACGTGAGCTGGGCGAACGTCGCCTCGTTGATACCCATCTCGACGAACTTGGGGTAGAACCTCTCGAGGCCTAAAGGTTTGCGTGTTGAGAATATATGCGATCGATGCGTCGTGGATTGAGTGAGGACCGCAGGTATGTGCAGCACGAAAGCATACCCTCGGAGAGCATTTCAGGCATTGGAGATGCCCGGCAGGTGCTGCCTGGGAGGACTTCCCGGTCTGGCACGCGAACAAGTGGTCTGGCAGGAGCACCTACGCAGCCATTTCTAAGTTGGGTGGTGTGCAAGCAATCGGATCCCGGGGTGCACACATCAGTATGGGGGCCCAGAACTCCACACGCAGCGGGAAGGACGAAGACCCACACGGGATGCGGGTGAGATGGGCGCAAAACGTACCTGCAGAGTGCAACCAGAGCTGGATGCCAGCTCGCTTAGGTTCGGACATGGTGGCCTAGCACACCGGGAGAGAGCGGGATTCGTAGCTTAGTCTCTGAGGAGTCGGATCAGTAGGTCAGAGGCTTGGACTGACTCTCGCGTCGCTATCAAATCGCGCTGGAAACCGAGTCTGCAGAGGGTCCAAAGTGAAGGGTAGTGCAGGGGTGGAAATCTGAGTGAGCCCTGGGTCACATCGTGGAGATAACATACGAAAACGGTTGCACAGTGGTTGGGTTCCACGTCAATATTACTATTAATGCAATATGCTCCATCGTTCGCTCCCATTTCCCCTTATTTGCTTCCTAAAAAAAGAGCCGTTTTTCGTCATTTTAGCCCAATGCGGCTAAAAGGGAACTCGTCCGCTGTTACCATGGTCACAAACCACCCGGGCCTGGTCGCCGACCGTTGCTCACAAAGGCCGTCGAGCCGGGGTCGGGGGTGACGGAATACAAACGTGGGTGGATAGAATCAGTTTTCGACTTGCTCAACGACCGACTTTCGAGGGTTATTTGGTGGTGATACCGATGGGGCACTGCGAAGAGAACCGATTTGTGTGATTAAGAAGGAGTGGTAGAATCGAATGGTGTGGCGCGTAAGCCGAAGCACCCTCGGAAAGTCTGCGAAAACGACCCAGTACCCCAAACTCCGGAGACTTATCCCCGGTCTGAAGTGTATAAGTAGCCTGAAAAGCATGGATCTAACACTGGTGTGACTCCCGCAACTTGCTCCCGAAACAGAGTCTAGCCCGATGCCCCCGCAGAACACTGCAAACCTGTCGCAGTCGCCCTGCCCGCACCGCATCATCGATGACGCCGGCTCGGCCTTCGCGCTGGGTTGTGGTGGTGGTGTGGCTTTCCACGGTCTGCGCGGTATGTACATTTCGCCGAAGGGTCAGCGTTTCAGCGGTGCGATCCGCTCGATCGCTGCTCGTGCCCCGCTGAATGGTAACGGCTTCGCCCTCTGGGGTGGTCTCTTTGCGACGTTTGACTGTGCTCTGACGAGCGTTCGTGGACGCGATGACATGTGGAATCCTATCCTTGCTGGTGGTTTCACCGGTGCTGCACTCGCCGCACGTGCCGGTAAGCGTGCCATGGTGAACAACTTTGCTGTCGGTGCCGTGCTGCTTGCTGCGATCGAGGGTCTGAACCACTTCATCACCAAGATGACCTCGGGCGGTGCTCAGGAGAATGCGCTGGTTCAGAGCATGGACAAGGCCGAGAAGCAGAAGCACAAGCAGAGGATTAAGCTCAATGCCGATCCCGCCGCGACGGGCTCGATGCTCTCAGATTCCACAACAATCAACTTTGGTTCGTTCGTTAGCCCGACCTACAGCGTGGTCAAGACTGGATTCGGATCGAGGGACTACACTTTCTCTCGCGATTTCGTTGAGAATCGCCTGTAAATTAGTAACAACCCACCATAAGTATAAGCTACTACAAGTCTTAGGCTCAGTGAATTGATGATAGGAGTTGCGAAGAAGGATCGACGATTGAATGAGAGCTGCGATGTAAGGTCGCTGCAACCACGAACTAACAGCAGCTACAGCGAGTCCGAACCGCTCGCAAGTCGACGGAATACTGCTTTAACACACTCACAGACACACACACATCCATACCAGGAGGTACCAACCTCTCAGCCCACTTACTTAGCTTAGCTTAGCTTAACTTAGCTCAGCTTGTCTAGTTGTGCGTTATAGTATTCGTGCAATGGATTCATGCCCGTGTGTATAGTTCTTTTCCCATCATGCTCTCAGCACGCAGCAGGCTGGATTGATTGATCAATTGATCGATTGATCGATTGATTGTGATCGCGTCGGCGATCGAATGGCGCTTTTGCACTACATGACCAACGATTTTCCACGCGACATGGCGTTCATCAATTCGACAGTCACTGCCTGCCTCTGAATGTGTTCTGTATCCAATCCCATGTATTTTAATTCCGTTCTAATAGCATACGTTGTCATAAACGGTTTCTTTCACATTGTCATTCAGTCATACACTGCAAGTTTACGCATGAGAAACTGCGGCCACTTATTCCTCACAAAACAACATACTCTATGGATGAAGCGACATAATAGGAGCAGAGGTGGCGGGGGACAACGCATTCGACGTGTGTAGAACTCAAAGTTCACTCGCCAACTGGGCGATTCAATAGTTGGGAGCTAGGGTAATAGCCAAGATGGCGATAGTATGCGTGCTATGGAGTACTTGTGTGTGTGAATGAGGGCTCTCGAGCAAAACCTTGACGGGTACTAAGTGCGTCCGGGATTGTGAGTAGCTGCTCGAAGTTCAAACAAAAGTCATAGTCATTTAGTAGCAGCTTGAGATATTGAGGGGTGTGTAGTCTCCCACCTTCGTCATCGCGGCCGACTGACCTGCGAGCTGGCTGGGTGGCTGTGGGAAAACGCAAAAGCGAACAATTGTCGCTCGAAATGCATGAACTTCAATCGGACAGCAGAAGAAGTTGTCGTGATGGTAGTAGTGATGTGTCACAGTCGGACGCTCAGCGACTGGTATCCTCCGTGGTTGCAAACAAAATGCCTCCAAAGGCGAAGCGAGCGTCCACTTGCACGATGGAGGCGAACGACAACAACCACACGAACGAAGAAATCAAGTCAATTTGATCAGTCTTAGTACGGAGAATGAGCAACAGAATGGATAAGGGGGAGGGGTTTCAGTGTGTGGATGGCGAGTAATCATATGATGGTGCAGCCAAACGCAGGAATAAGGAAGAAAGCATGCGAGAATACCAAAACACTTTGATTTGTCACAGGTTCTGATGAGTTAGCATCCGCCGTGACGCTCGCTCTTCAGGCGATGCCCACGTCACGGACGGAGCGTACACAGATTCGTATAGAGTGCTACTACAATGTACCTTGTGTGGCAATGGATGGGTGGCACTCACTCACTTACTTAAGCGAGATTGCACTCAAACTGCCACTGAATGCGCAAACAATGACAAGGTCTGGGAGCAATGACAAGGTCTGGGAGCAATGACACATTGGAAATGCAACCTATCCAACGAAATGGTCAATTCGCGTCTCTTTGTTTCAACAATGGGTGCCTTGTGAGCATCTGAAAGCGATGGCAATGGCAATGGCGATGTCATTGCAAACAGCCAACAACTCACAATTCAAATGTCATTTACCTACTCCGAACTCACAACAATGTATAACCAATGACATAATTGAACAATCTGTCCCCCGATGCATTACGTAAGAGTGGAATTCTTACAACTCAGAGGTGAGGGCAATGGTGTTGCTGCTCGTCATTTAGGCGACAGTAGCAGTCTCCTTGCCGGCCGGCTTCTCACAAATGAAGACGTAGCCGGGAGTAATGAGCTTGCGCTTGCCAGCCTCAGTAAAGCTCTCGGCTGCGCCGATGAGCATTTCCTGAACCTTCACGGTACCAGCCGGGAGAATGCGCAAGAACTCACCAACCTGGAGTGCAACCTTGGTGAACAAGCGACCAGCGCGAGTACCGAAGAAGCGGCCACCAGTCTTGGAAACAAAGACTTCGTGGAAGGGAACGTCACCCATCTCCTCGAATGCATCGAAGGCACGGATGATCTTGAAACCGGCGTCTTGGAATGCCTTGGTGGTGCTAGCAACAGTGTTGCCCGCGCAGTAGCAGCCGTTGGTGTTGTCGATCTCGCGGATGATAGCACGGTGCTCAGGGTTCTTATCATCATAAGCATCGAGAAGGCAGTACTGTGCGGAGACGAGGCGGCAACCAGGCTTGAGAACACGGTAAAGCTCAGTGAAGGTGCGCTTACGGTCAGTGGAGTGCAAGGTAGCCTCGAAGTCGTAAATGGCATCGAAGGTGTTATCGCTGACATCGATGGAGTTGAAGTCGTTGAGGAGGAAATCGCAGTCACGGACACCGGCCTGAGCATTGTAGCGACGCGCACGCTGAATATGCTCGCGAGTGATGTTCACACCAGTAATGCGGGCCTGGGTGTATCGCCAGATGGTACGCATGGGACCACCAATACCACAGCCGACATCGAGAACGCGCTTGCCCTTGACATCACCGAGTTGAGCAGCGAACCAGTGCTCGTAGCGGAGGATGGCATGCTCGAATGATTCGCTGGCCCACTTGGGTGCGAAGTGGAAAGACTGACCCCAGCCATACTCGTAGAAGTCGGTGATGAGGTTGTAGAAGGTCTCAGTAATCTTGGTGTACTTCTCACGACGGCTGTCCTTGGCAGTGTCGGTAGTTTTGTACTGGCTGAAGAAGTCGTCAGTGACCTTGTCGAGCTTCTCGACGTGCTCGTACTTGAAGTATGGGATGTACTACAGTCGGAGAGGAGAACGCAGGATCATGGGAGATATGGAAGACGAAGGTGAGTTAGGCGGCGAAACACACCCTATCCATTGGAGAAGAGAAGTAACAGTCAGTGCAATCAGTATCGGGAAGACGCTCGTCATTGGCTTGTTGGGAAATACGTACGCGCACAATGGTGCGCAAGTAATTGCGGCAGGCAAAGAGGGTAACACCGAAGAAGATCCAGTACCACATATTGGATTGATTGGATTGTTAGCTAGAGCGTTGAGGTTATCACCATTGGAAGTGGGGTAAGTCGAATGGCAGATGAAGTTAAGATTAAGACGGACAGCCGCGAGGCCCAGTCAATATTCAGATACCCCGCACGAAGTGATCCTCGGCGCAGATCCACTCGTTTCGCTCCACTGATAGTTGGTCACATGCGAGCAAAGCGAACGTGCAGTCAGGCTCCTCCACAATTCCTGATCTGATTCAGTCTTTCGCTGCGGCGTCTTTCGTCGAGGTCCAGTTCACCCACGACGCATCGCGCGCGGGATGTGACCAACTACAGTCATTAGCAATCACACCCGTGTGAGATAGCGCTGCAGGACGTCCTGCGCAGTTCCGCAGATCGGCCCACGGCATGGTCCCAAACCCACGCTGGATGGCGAGAAAACGTGTTTCGAGACGGCTTTCGGGGCGGATCTCGCGTCGACACCGACACCACTGCGGGGGGTGTGTCAAGAATCGGATACCGCTCGGCGCGATCCTGGCCCGGACGCAACGCTCAGACCTCGGCGCCTTCGCAGCTACGGCGAAAAGCGCCCGCGAAGCCAAGGATCGAGGCGTCTTGAATTTGACCCACCACTTGTATCCAAGCCTGGCTGGGAGTTTGTGCGTCAAAGATCCAGCGTGCGCAGGGAGTGCTGTGTGGTGTGGTTGCCCCCATGTGAAGATCAAGGTATGATCTACGCAATGCATGCCACTCTGAGCGCCGAGCACTCACAGCACTCGCAATAACAAACTCCCACGAATCGCATCACGCAACAGATTTCAGGGTCTTTTCGGAATTCAAAACTCGAATTCGCGTGGCTCGGGATTGAATTCTGCATTCAGGCGCCGCGGCTGGCACGAGTTGGGGCTTGGGATTAAATAAGCAGACACTGGCCCTACTGGCGATGCCTTCGCGTGCGGCATTCTAGCCCAGTGACGCCCACGCTATGTTCAAAACATTCAGATATCACAGAAACGATCATGGCACATGCCTGTCGACGCACCACCCGTCTTCGCCTCAGGTCTGTCTGAGTGCCTCCTCGTGGAAGGCGATGGTGAGAGGGTCATCAGGCGTCGTCTTTTCATGCGTGGCTGAGCCAGACGGCTATGTGGGAAGTTCGGAAGTGACTGGAGGTGAGGTTAGCAACGAATCGTAACCAATCACTCACAGTCATCTCCAAGTCCTGTCAAGATCATGCGGATGGCTTCATTGTCACGGGACACACCGGAGGAGATGCACACATGTCTAACAACGCTTTGTGCGCTCATCTAGCAGGGTTTCGCTCCATGTCTGCAGCGTTGCGCTCACTGAGGCCCTGGAAACCCTCGCTCACCCACTTCCCGAAAACCCCCAAGCCGAGGCGAGTACACGCAACGTGAGATTCATAAAAGGCGTCTCGCGGTGGGTGGATAGAGCTCGCCCTGGAGAGTGTATGTGCGGGCCGCCGTGGCGTCTCTCCGCGCGCATGCGTCGCGGGAGGCAGCCGAAGCAGTCTTCTTCCAGTCGCCCGGCCGGCCGGCTGGAGTGTGGCGAGAGTGGTCTGTCCAATCCGGGCCAGGGCGGATGCCGCACCCGGGGGTGATGGAATACACCCCACACTAGACAAAAACCAAGACGAATCCTGGGCGCTTCGGAGCGCGATTTCGCGCCACTGGCCGCTGGAACTGCGCGGCCGACCCCGTCACGCGATCCGGTCCTGTGGGAGGCACTTAGAGCGCGCTGTCTCGTCGCCCAGGACCCGGGATCCGGCGCGAAAAGGACCGGAAAAGGGCTTGTGACGAAACCTCGTCGCTTGGGACACTGAACAAGATATCAATAGGCCCGGATTGGGGACTTGATCGGCCCTGAAATGCCGGTGGCTGTGTAGACACCTTACTCACACGCTTATTTGTCGAATCTCAACTCCATCTTCTATAGCTTACCCTCTCAGAGACACCCCGTATACCAACCCCTTGAGGCAGTCTCCAACCCCTGTTCCAGTTTCGCGCTGCTTTCGAGCCCTCTCCGCACGCGGTACCGATCGGCACTCGAGCCATAGATACATATCCCCGAACCACACATGTCAAGCAACAATCGGCGCGTCATTCAGTCAAAGGTAGGTGGTCCAGCGTGTGTTTGACAAGACGTTGAGACATGAGACACGTGTATCTGGCTGTGGACGGCTACATGCATGGACGCTCGTAGAAGCAACACCCTCTCCAAGACACGCGCGTTCAGGCGTGTAACATATCCCAGTATAAGCTCTACCTAATGCGTCCTCGTCTCCCATCCACACCCTTTTTCCCTCATCCTTTAGATCGTCCTGCTCGGTGACTCGGCCGTCGGCAAGTCATCCATCGTGCTGCGCTTCGTGAAGAAACAATTCTTTGAATACCAGGAGTCTACCATTGGCGCAGCGTTTCTAACACAGACGCTTACTCTGCCCAATGCTGTCGTAAAGTTCGAGATTTGGGACACTGCAGGCCAGGAACGATATCACTCTCTGGCGCCCATGTACTATCGAGGTGCAAGTGCAGCCGTCATTGCATACGATATCACAAACGCATCGACCTTCTCACGAGCCAAGGTTTGGGTGCGTGAGTTGCAGCGCCAGGGCAGTCCCAACGTCGTCATGATTCTTGTCGGCAACAAGTGCGACTGTGAGGATGAACGGCAGGTCCCCACGGAAGACGCGGCTGCATATGCTCGTGAGCAGGGCATCGGCTTTATGGAAACCTCGGCAAAGACGAATCATAACGTTCAGGAGACATTCATGTGGATTGCTAAGCAGTTGCAGGCGCAGCAGGCCGCATCTCGACCAAATGAGAAGAGCGGAAGCGTCACAGTAGACCCTGATTTGATCGACAATGCATCGAAACCAAGTGGTTGCTGCAAGAAATAATCCGCCTACGCAGCATCCATCGGCGCGAGAAGCGCAAGAGACTTAGAGTCTGAAGTATGGCCCAGACTTAGATGCTAACAAATTGATGGCATACGACCGATCAGTGAAAGCCAACAATAACAAGGATTGGTCAAGGACATTCACAGTGAATGCAGCGGCGAATGAATGAACACATTTAAGATGTGTAATTGGAGGGTTTCGTTGGATCGTATGTGGCTTGGCTTATAGTCGCCACTTCTCTGCTGGCTCTCCACGTTAGTTTAGCAACAAACTTTGACGACTGTCAATCTGGGAGACGTGCCAGACTGTCGAACTCACGACAAACCCCGTAAGGCCCTCAACGCAGACAAAACTCACCACATTGACAAACATAATCAACCTAGCTCGAGAGGAAACAGCAACGCATATGCCCATCAGCAAGCGCGCTGTTCTTCTTCCTGATGATGGTAGCTTATTGCATCGCGACTGAGACAGATGATGAAATGCATTTCACAATCCATTCACTTCAACGTTTACAACTATTCGGTTCATTTCAATCCAACTAGACTTCAGTTCAACCAAGCAATGGGAGGAGTCACAGCAGCGTCCCACGCGCTGCGTTATTTATTATGACAGTTTTCGACACTTTTCCTCACTCGTAGGTGGAAGCAAAGTCGTCGTATCTGCTCTGTAGTCTTTCCCAACAAGCGCAAACACAGTAGTACTTAGTCCTGCTTATCACCCTTGGCAAGACACTGCCCCAACCCCTCTTCATCCCCGCCTCCCTCGCTTTCCCCGTCCACGGTTTCAGTCAGCGAATGTTTAACAGGCCGAGCACACTGACAATAAAAGTGAAGAATGTATCGGTAAACCCTGATGACCAGTGGCTTTCTCGGCAAGATAAAAGGCTAATATAGACTTTATTCACGTTGCTCTCCGAGCCTACATTGCTGGAGTGTGCGCAAAGTACATCACAGTAACAAGCTTTTTCGTAGGAGTGATGGCGATAAACATTCGGTGGAACTTGGAGCTGAAACTTGGGAAGAGCTTCACAGTGTGAACTTGTGGAGAGGTCTGTGGTGGAACTGGCTCTGCTTGCTTGCTGTCTGCTGACACAGTAGTTTCTGGTGACTGCTCATAGACTGTTGACTCATTCCGAGGCGACTTGTTCTCGACCTCTGCGGACTTCTCACTGCCAGGAGCTAACGAAGACGTCTCTGATGCCGAAGCGGGGCCCTCTTGTTGAGTAGGCTTGGAGATCGTTTGGTTCGTTGCAGTAATGTCTTCCTGCTCCAGCTTAAAAGTTGCGCCCCTAAATGATGTCTTGCTTCGCCTCAGATTCCAATTTGACTTGGTCGACAAGCCCGACTTCTCAGGCTCGGCTTCTCCTGAACCCTCACTCTTTGCCTCAGACTTCCTCGATACGACTACTGGTTCTACAGCTCGCAGGGTGGCATCGTGGACGCGAATTGTGGTTGTTGCGGTTTCGATGGTTCCTGAGCTTGGATTCCTTCGAACTGCAACAAGATCCTTATACAGCCTCTTAGCAACTTCGATATACGGCAGCAATGTATCCTCGTTCTGGCACAACCCACTACCAAGCACGAGTAACTCGAACAGCTGCAGTAAGAGCTCTGCACGGAGGCTTTGTGGCAACACCTCCGCGAGTTCAGACTCAGGATCGAAAAGCATCTCCCTCAGACGATCCGTAATTGTTACACCATTGATAATATCTTCGGGTCGCTGGACAATCTGTCCATGTGATGGCAAGCGCTGGTACTCAACCGTACTAATGTCCTGCAGCCTCTTCTTCCTTTCCTTCTCCGATAGCTGTGCATTCGCCTTGTCAATATGTGCCTGTGTGATGACCGTCTTAGAATCTGACGAGAGGAGCGGGACGACCCAGTGGTGCGAGACACGAACCGTTCCGGCGGGGTTGGACAAGATGGTGAACTTGCACGCATCATTGACGATCTTGGATTCGTAGTCGACCTCTGTAGATATGACGCCGTGAGAATACAACTCGTCAAAGCACTCGATCGTAGTAAGCGTAGTGGGCACACGCGAGAAGGCAATCGTGGTCTGAGGCTCAACACCAACGACCTTGACCCACTGCTTGTCCTCCGTGAGCACCTGCGCCGCAGTTGAGTTGAGGAACGCTTGCGAGTTCAAGAGCGCGTCAATGAATCGGCCGAGCCGCTGTGGATCGGTCACGTCGAGCGGCTCGGCGTATCGAAATTTGGTAACAAGCAGGTTAGGCTCGACGCCCCACTTGGCGAGGAAGGCCACAACGGGCTCAATGTTGAGAGACAGAGGGAAACTTGCCGCGGTGACCGGGAGGAAGGTGAACTCGGTATTGTCATGGGTGTCTGAACTTTGCGTTGTGAGCACGCGTGTGGTCTGAAAATGTGTGCTACTCATGAAGACTAACGAGCTGGGCCTGGTTTGCGAATCACCTAATCGATCTCGCACACTGATCCCGCGATTTAGAGTTACAAATAGCAATATCCGTTTGAATGTCAGACACCCAAACTGGACGGAGACGGGTGGATGGGATCACTCGCCCCGCTACCTGCCGACGCAGACCCCAGTCAAGGGAGTTCACACGAGTGTCCGGAAACAATTATGCGGAGAGCACTGTCAGCTTCATCTCTGTCTGTCCCACGCGCGGCCGTCCCCACGACACCGAGGGAAATGACCTATGGCCCGGCAAATCGACAGAGATCCAGCCTGCACGTGGGTGTGGCATACCGATCCCGCAGTAGGGATTGAGTGCTTTCCTATGCCACAACGTCCCAGTGCATATCTGATTGTTTTGATCACTTCCACAAACTCCCACTTGATAATAATGCTCCTGTCGCGAGATCCCGTACCGCCCCAGCCACTGGCACGGCCTGAAAAAGTTTCGGCAAATCGACTCTGGAGGGTAATACCCACTCAGGGGTGACCGTGCAGATCCCCCTAGATCCGGCGTAGAACGATTGAAGTGCACGCACCGGACATGGGGGTAGCATATCTAGTCCAGTGGCTGGCTGTGTCCCGCGCTACCACCACGAATATTTGTGTGGCCAGTGAGAGAGGTTTGTCGCGTGCATTTTAGCCTGATCCGGCTAAAATTCATTGGCAAAGTCTGATTGATATTCTTGTCTCAACCGGAGAATCGAGCATGGGTGGCAAGCAGTCCGTGCAAGAGCACGATTTAATTGAGCGTACGTAGTCTGTCCGTCAAGGGTACACATCATGAGCATGTTGGCATACGCCTGGATTTCGAGCAAAACATGTGCTCACGCTTTCACTCCTCTGATGCACCCGCTTTGACCCCCTGATTTCTCGCGATCTATGATATGCTCTCGCATTCCAACCCCAACAGGATGTGTGCGCAATAGGAATAGACTGGGTGACATCTTTGCAGAGCTGGCTGGCTCACCATCGGTCAAGAAGATCTCCAAGGAGAAGTTCGTCGAGTTCTTCCCCTCTGTCAAGAAGGTAAGTATGAGGGCATTGGACGCGATTCATTGGGTATCCGGGCCAGATAGCATCGGCGAAGCGTTGTGGAATCCGGATGTACTCGCTGCTTTCCCCTTACTGGTAGGAATTGGATTCAACCCTAGGAATGGTTTGTCGAAAGACCCCTCCCCCGTTCTGACACGAATTGGCTTACCTGCTCTCACCGACGTGTAGCCCCTTCTGGATGGATACAATACGACGCTGCTAAAGTTCATCGACTTTGACAACAGTAACACAATTGAAAAAGCCGAATTCGAGCAGGGCATGGGTCTACTGCTGCAAAATGACGTCGACGTCAAGCTACTGCATCTTTACTATCTCATGGCACCCAAGTCGATCGAGATCGGCGAGGAGCTGGTTGTGCCCTGGCAGACCATCGGCAAGGTGTTAGAAGACTTTTGTGCTTGTCTGCGAATCCCCATTCCTAAAAACCCAGGTGGAGCGACACAAAGCCAGTTTATCGATTGGGTCAACAGCCACTCAGAACTCCGAGAATTACTTGGTCGTACACTCGTCTGCACCTCCATTCGCATAGTCTGCGAGCAGGTCGAGCACGCCTTCGTTGAGTCTCTGAATACGGACCTCGCTCCAGCGCTACCTATGCGACCTACAGCATTTGAGCAGCGGTACAATGCTTTGGCGGCTTTCTGGCTCGACGTGCTAGATGCTACACTGGAGTTCTATGGCTACCGCAAAGGAACGGGGGGTGCTTTCTCTGCGTCTGATGTCACAAAAACTGGACCCTCGTTGTCAGAGGGCAAGTCATCCAGCTCAGCCACAAGCCACCCCACTTCCCCAGACTCCAAGACAAGTAAATTCCATTCAGATGCCTTCTACTTCACACGGGCAGCGCAAGGATCCATCGCACAGAGCTCGGTGAGATTAAAGGATCTGTCAGTATTTGCGGCCTCGGTCGCTCCTCGTGGCAATGGACCAATTTCGCCTACTTCTCCAAGCACATCGACCTCACCCCCAACAACGTCAGGCTCGACAACCTCACCCACATCGCCGAGCACAACGAGTAGCAGTACCACTGTACGTGAGGAATCTTCCTGGACCCAGGCATTGCAACCCATTACAGAGCTTGCTAGCCCAGCGCAACGCCTCCGTACGCACGCTGAAGGCGCTAGAGCGAATCTTACCTCGAGAGATTGGAAGCCGTTTAAAGTCCTTCTTGCTGATGAGAGGATTGGTATGCCCGGAGATGAGATGTCACAGTTCCGGTACGCAGTTTTCTTCTTGTACAGAGCCAAGGCCACTGAATTGAACGACGAGTTGCTGAGACTGTGTGCCAACTCGATGGAGGCTGCAGCCGACCTCACGCCTATAGAGAGTGCGATGGAGATCCTCTCACTATACGGATTCGACGCAAGACAGATCGCGCGACTCCAGCGATTGTTCGTCACCCACACCAAGGCGGACATTGACAGCCTCGCGCAGCAACTCGTTGAATCGAATAACGAACGAGACGCCCTCAAGGGACTGGTGGCAGAGTACGAAGCGAAACTGAGCGAGAAGAAGAAGCTGGAGCAAGAAGCCATTGCACTCGAGAGCGCGCTTGGCGGGGCTCAGATCTGCGACGCGTACATTCGAGGCGAGGAGGAAGCAGATCGCGCGGCACAGCAAGTGCTCTCTTTGGCTCAAAAGGAGCTTGAGGTTCGTTCCCGCCAGCAGAGGAGGCAGGCTTCAGTTCGTGTCGAGTCGTCGATTTCGGACAAGTGTTGCACCATTGCATAGCGCCCGGAATTGCTTAATGTACATGCGCGTTGCCCTAACAGCGGCAGCGTATGACTGTATGACTGTATAACTGTATTAATCAATGAATGAATGGATGAGTGAATGAATGTCTGTGCGAATGTATGTATCTATGTATGTATATTGCCTGAAGCACCCAGGTAATGCTACCGTAGTCCTGCCCAACCTAGCCCTTCCGTCATAAACATAGGCCAGCACAGCGCATCTGTCCTCCCTGCAGGGCGTGTGCAGACCCTTTTTCATGTCTCCCGGCGACGTTCGCTGCGCGCGGCGCCTGCAACTGCAGTCAGCGCAGGTCTGCGGGCCCCGGATTCAAATTCGAATTTGAATTTAAGAGGGGAAAATCCGCAAGATTTGCACATCTCCGAATAGCCGATTTGGGGGGTTAGCGTGTCTAGCGACTTGAACAAAGCACCCAGGCTGATTGTACAGCTGGTATAATACTCGATACAATAGTTTTTTCAAGTCAGAACCAATCACTCGGTACCCGTTTTACTCAAAAACAAACTCTACTAGGCGTTACTTTGAGAATTGACCCCACTCTGCGACCCTTTTTCGCGCCGTTTCGCGGCATTGAAGGCGCAAGCGAGTCACAACAGCATCTGCAAAGGATACATTGGCCCAGTATTTATCGTTCCACACTGACCTTCTGATGAACTCTCGCTCGGGCCCCTCCGCAGTGACTACTGCGAGACTCGGCGTTTCCACCTCTCCCGACCCACCTGTGGCCACTTCGCAGAGCTCCCTTGCGCCAACCAGTGGGAGTTCGAAGCCCGCAGCTGGTGACAAGCGACGCGATGGTAAGATACAGCGACAAGCCGCCGCGACTCGCAAAGGGAACACGGACACAGGTGAACGCGCCCCGCTACGACCTCTCACAGCGAGCGAGCTGAACCAGAATGCGGACATTCACGTTGAGACCGGTGCGGACATACTGGACTCTGTAGGGACTGGAGCTGGAACTGGAGCCACATCCTCGGAAAACGCCCGAGTGGCAAGTGAGGGCGCTGGCAGCACAGCAGCGGATAAAAAGAACAAAACAACTGGAAACCGACTCTATGTGGGCAAGTCCAGAACTGTATCGGGAGGAGTTGGACAGCAGTCAGAACACGGCCAGCAGCATCAACATCAGCTCTCACAGGTACAGCAAACTCCACAGGCTCCGCGAGGAAGCGAAGGTGCCGCAAGCTCAACACCTCTCTCACTACCCAAACTGTCAAGAGTGGTGCTCCCACTACTGCCAACACCTGCATATCGAGGAATTGGAGCATCTTCTCGCATCCGACTATCGAGCGGCTCGACATCAGGTTCAGTATCAAGTGCTACTCCACCAACAAGGCGAAGAGCAACCCGAATCCTAACAAGTCCCATTGGAAGTGGGTTGCGCAGTTCGACCGCTGCACTGACTTTGGCCTCAGAGGCTCCAGAATTCGGCGACATTGTGAGGGCTTCAGGCCATGAAGCTGAGGCAGTATCCTCGGTAGTCTCAGCTATGTCTCCGATAGCACACCCTCCCAAGAGTCTGATCCGTGACTTGGCAGATGAAGACACGTCACTGCTGGGATCAGGAGGTGAGGCAGACGCATCAAGCGAGGTAAGCAGTGATGATCCGTTCTCCAGACGAGTTGCACGTGGCGATCCATTCGCATTTACAATCGACTCGAGAACTCGGAAGCCAAGTACTTTGGATGCAGCTGACTCGAAATCGACTGAATCACCAGCCGTCAGTTCACATTCCTCTGGCAACCACGATGAAAGCATGATGACGACTCTACATAGGGTCCAGTCGAGAACTCGAAAGATCTTCGATTCAACACTTGAAGATATGCAAGAAATTGAAGACGCTGCCTCGGTACTAACACAGTCAACAAAAGCTTCGCAAGACAAAGGGAAAACTGTACCTAGTGACGAGAAGAGCATGCGGTCTGAGGGCCTTGGAACTAAGCCCCTCCAGAACCCACCCCAGCAACAACAGGAGCTCTCAGTCCCCACTCCAGCCCTGGAATTGCCCCCGAGGGAACAAGTAAGTTCGTCTAAGCCTACTCAAATTCCATTAGGTAAGGCCTCGACAACTCAAGCTGCATCAAATGTGCGAAAAATTCCAAAGCGTCGCAAGCGGCTATTACCGAGGCGTTCGAGACGAAAGACCGGGACCTCTGCGGTTCCGCCTGGTCCCAACACGCAGCCTGCCGGAACACCTTTGACTATGCCCTCTCCACCATTCTCCACCCAGCAGCTGGCTTTGGGGCAGCTTCCTCAGGCTCCTCATATCATCCCAGCCCACAGCATAATCCTCCTGAACGGATATGGAGAAACACCTCAGATCATATCCGCCCAATCACTCAGCGCCACAAAATCGCGCAGCCGCGACCGAACAAAGAGGAGCAAGAGTCGAAGGAAAATTCATAGCCACAGCCGCAGTAGCGACGAGAGTGACTCTGAAAGGTCAGACGGACAAGACCGAAGTTGGTCGCGTCGAAGATCTCGACGCTCAAGGGCAGAAGCTGACAACGACACGGATTCAAGTGACTTGAGAGATGAGTCTTCAGAGGATGCTTCAGCTTCCGAATCTTCAAGCAGTTCAGAGATTAGGCGCAAGCGAGGGTTGACTAGGGGAAAGTCTCGTCTTAAGAAGCATAGCGCTGAAAAGCAGGAGACATCTGCGAAGCTGTCCCGGAGACCTCAGTTTCATTCTGATGAAGAGTTGCGTCATGTTTCAAAGGATATCATCGATGCTCATCGTCAGAAGCTTGAAATGCGAGCGGCCCAGCGTGCACTTGCTCGACGTCGTGCACTGGAGCGGTTCGCGCTCAGCACAGAACTGCCCTTTGCACAGGAAGTCAGTCTGGAACACATACCTGTTCATCGTGATGAGCCACAAAGCTACCTACGGATGCAGTACGACACACCTCCTCAAGGAGAAGCGTTTGATCCTGAGCTACCGCCAGACTTCACGGACATACTAGAGGAGCTACGCCGAGATCGTTTGATTGAACAACAGTTGTGGAAGACCATCCATCAAACCGACCCCGAAGATACTATGATCGACCGGCCTATGCATGTATCCTCGATGCCACAACTGTATGCTAACGAGGCTGAACGATCCGAATTCAAGACGATACTCGACAAGGAAGGGTCGATGGATGAGCCTGTTGGCAGCCGGAGTCAGCGATGGGAAGATAACAGTGCGATCGTTGAGGACGACAGTATGAACATAGTCGGGACACCAACAGCCTCTCCGCTAGTGCCTAAGTCAGCCCGACGTCATTCTCCCAATCCACCGAGCTACACTTCTACCACCATGCTGCATAGTCCAATTGTATCGGCAATCGAACCATCTTACACTCAGCATGAATCGGTGCCAGATACAGGGGATTTCATTCCTCACGATGTAGGCGAACAAGGGTTCGAACCAATCACTTCTCAGCCCCTTCGGACCTATTTGTATTCCGTCTTTGAGCCTGATCCAGTCACCGGAAAGCTTGTGCAAAAACAGCTTGTCCAGAAGATAGGACCTCCCCCCTCAGAAGATGAGTTGGCCAAGTTGCGAGCTCTCGCTCCCAAATCGAGGCGGAATTCGCTAAAGAATGCGGTGATGAAGACTGTTTGGAATCCCAGAGATATTCAAGCTCGAACTGCACCTATACAAACAGCTGCTACTCCTCCTACCCGAAAGTCTGCAGCGTCAACAGTCAAGCAGTCAAGGAAGGACAAGAAAGCAAACACCGTCGGTGACGAAAGAAAGGCTAAGAGGCGATCTGAACACTAGTAAGTCCATGCTTTACTCATAGTATTCTAGCTTAGCTCTGTACATAAAGGTACTAACTTGCACCATATCGCAACCATTTTACTTTTTACACTCTGCCGAATACGCAGAAGCGCAAGCTGCTCTAGCAAAGGTTCAGGTTATCGTCATTGTCGTCATGGTTGATCGGCTCTTCTATAATCGCGGGTGGCACGACTGCTGGCTTTTGATACTGGCGTTTCTCAGTAGTGGGTGCTACGCTCTGACGATGGTTGTTCAACTGATGTGTGCCTTCGGATTCAGGCTCAACTCCACCCATGCTCTTCCAATGCTGTAGCTCCGACTCGTCCCAGCCTCCCCAAAGGCCGTCACGGAGTTCAAATGCGCTATCCTGCTTAGCATTCGAATATAATTTCGCAAGCATGGTCCATTCGTCTCGATTTAGAGAATTTGGGAGGCGGTCATACAAACCGCGCTCGCTCAATGCGAGGATTCGTGAGCTTAACAGGATACGCGCCCCAGCTGGTAATGACAAGAATCCAATAACTGTGATCGTCTTTGTGGCATAGGGCGCAATAAAGAGTTTCAATACATAGTCAGCGACCCAACCACCCCCGAGCGTAAATACAACGGGAAGCCCCAGGAATTGCTGGCATACTATCGCTTCAGTGACCAGGGTAGTGGTTCCTGACTGCAAGCTGGGAAAATCCTCAGAGCGACCTTGCTGTACTGCCAAAGCCACAGCCGCTGGACTTGCCTGCGACAGACACGCCAGAACCGCCGCCGCATCAATAGTCGTTTGAATGGCTGTCGATCTGGGGAGCGGGACAGCCAGAAACCATGCATTAGCAATGTGCTCATCCGCCTTCTGAGCCACCTCAGCCCACAGCCCATTTGCGCTAGCAGGCGAGCTGAAACTCTGCGTGAGCAATATGCGTGATCCGAGGACAACCATGGCGTCTGCTGCTTGTGAGGATGGCACACAGCGGTCAAGCTCTCCTCGAGACCATGCGTGCTGGCGCTGATGCAAGAACCGGCGCAGTTTCAATGCAGTGCCATGGACATACGTTTCGTCTTCCAGAGAACCCGAATCGGTTTGCGCGACTTGATCAACAATAGTCATGACTCTGGCGAGACTCTCCATCTCAGCATGAGCTCGTTGCTTGATAGCGGCGGAGAAGCCAGTTGTCGCCGCTGCAAACTCAGATATAACATGATCTCGAATGGCAGAGTTGCACTCTTTCAACAGTTTTCGGTATTCCAGCACGAGTTGATCGAGGGGACCTTGGGTCGCCCAGTCTCCGCTTCCAGCATATGCGAGAGACTGAAAGAAGTTAGTCACGGCACGACACATACCTTTCGGTGGGCTGCGTGCCGCCTCTGCTGTGTACATTGCGTCATCGTCTGGGATTTCCACAGAGGAAAAGAGTAAGTCTGAAACATCCTGCGGTTCAGAACCAGGCACGTCGGCGTTGGGAATAAAAGATTCGTATATATCAGCAATGATATTGATGGCATTGCCAAGCGTCGCGAGGTGTACAAGGCGTGAAATATCCATCGATGAGAGGAGGTATATGAGCCACATTGGGATGTCCTTGGCGAGGTCACGACGGATTGTAGCAAGCCTTGCACATAACCTTCGGTGTGCCATCTGACTTAAACCCAACTGGTTCGCCAAGTATGACTCATCGTGCTCTTCACGCGAGAAACCGAATGTTCTCCAAACTACCTGTTGCATGCTAGAGGTTTCATCAGACTCAGAGGAGGGACCGAGTGGGGGCAACTTAAGGCTTGTGGCGAAGGATCTCTCAAATTTGGCAACTGTAAGGTTCTCGACCGACGCTTCTTGCATGAAGGGAATCAAGGCTTCAGCTGAGCGCCTCAGATACTCAAGAGCTCTAACCGCCAGTGCCTCGACATGGATTGGCTGCTCGCGGAGCGAGTTGATAAGCTGGATGACCTTTGTGCAAACTGATGTTATCGCCAAGATTCGGAAGATGCAGGCGTTAGGGTCCGTTGCCGAGGGCTCCGCGATATTAGAGCCCGACGCCAGGATTGTGCGCGCAATAGGACTTTGACTCATTAAAGCTCCCGATGGTAGTTGTAACTGCTCTTGACGATGCTCCTGAATCAATTTGGACAAACCAAACATTTTACCATGAGTCGTGCTTGAAGAACGCTTTCGCCCGGAAAACGCGGCTGCCGATGCTGACGCCGCCGATGATGCCATTCTTGAGGCGTGATACAAAATAGCTGTCGCTGCTGCTGATAATGAAGGCCGCGTAGGAGCCTGCGTTTCCGTTTCCTCAGGTATACTCTCATGTTCCTCAGCTGCTGCCAAAAGCTTCTGCAATCTCGATGCCATTTCCTCGACTGTTTCCCAATCGTCAGGCTGCAAACCTTCTGAGCGCATGTCGACGGCTGAATCTCCGCAGGCGTCACTTTGAAGCCATTGCTCCAGCAGATGAGTCGGTAGATCTGAAGCGTCGACTCGATCATACTTTGTGCTAGCCTCAAGGGCCTTTGATGTGGCAAGCTCGCCTAGATAGCTCGATAAGCAATTCTCAGCAGCTCTTAATCGCTTTTTCAGTAGCGCTTGGACGTACTTCAAATGATTCGCTAATCCATTCTCCAGTGAAAATGCCCTGGCTTCAACCGATGGTAACTCAAACAGCAGTTTTTCGAACATGCGGAAGTTGCTTTCCAGTGCTAGCGTCACGTACGGGAAGGCCTTTGCTTGAATCGACTGGGGATTATTCGCTTTCTTGGTGATGTATAAGACTGCCTTACCACCCCCAATAAACTGCCACGCGTTCGAGTCCTCGAGGGCAGATCTGAAGCGTGCTTCCGCGAACGCAAGCGCACCATTAATGAGTTGGGAAAAAGTAGAAGGGGATAGAAATAACGCTGACAGTCCCGGATACATACCATGAGTTCGAATTCGATCTAATCGTGCGTCTAGTGTGGACCTCAGCACAGGAGGGGTTGGGGTGAATGAAGCTCTAAGTGTTCCTTCGAAATCCCATGAAGCTTGGTGTTCAAGGTGTTCCTCAATCAAGGCATCAACGGAAAGTAATCCACTGAGCTCCTGGAAGAATGTAGGCATGTCCATCTCCATCCATTGGGGAAGTAGTGACGTGCGAATGACTCGAATAGCTGATGCACAGACCTCATGAGCAAAGTCAAACACAAGTGTCGCCTCATGGGGTCGGGATGGAATATCCGTATATGGGACGACTCGACTCGAGTTCATCGCAACCCATACAGATTGCTCTGCACCGGTCTTGTTGGTGTGAAGGATTCCCAAGCTGCTCCGACGTGATGCAGTTAATAGTGCATCTAGGAGGGGGGATTGTGCTAGAGCATAGCCCAACTTGAGGTGCCCGATCCCAGGACTGAGGATCTGGGCATCACCCTCGAGGATGACGCCATTCAGGCTCGAAGCGACGAGCTCTGTGTGATCGTCGTATGGGGCCATATCGAGCCCTTTAAAGAGCATGATGCCATTTTCATACTTGTGCCAAAGTTCTTTGGCTGTGATTGGAGATGGCAAAAGGGCAGGAACGATACCGCGTCTTCCAAACGCGATCATAATCATCGCAACGTTCAGGTCAGAAGAGATCAGTGGTACGTCAGAGGTCACGATCGTCTTAAACAACGAATAGTGCGTGCCAATGGTTTCTTGGAGATACTTCTGGACCCAATCTACGCTCGCGCCTTTAAATTCGGTCAGTCCAGAACTTCCAAAGAAGAATTCGAGACGAGACTGAATTGACTTGACAAATGGCTTGTTGCCCCAGGGGATACTCGATATATGGTTCCACGGGATTAAGGCCTGCACTCGTGGGTTCGGGGATCCATCTTGCGGCATCGTGCTGGGTTCGTTCTCGCTGTCATGAAGGGGCTCTAGAACATTAATGGCATTGGGGCAGGGTAGTGGCGAGGTCCCTTCTGCTTCTGCGACAACCGGTAGCAAGATAGCAATGGAATCAAACTGGGCAGGATCATCTGAACGAGGGTGAATAGCCCAGCGACACACTTTAGTTACAAAGATGGCATCGATCATCGCCGCGTGGAGGTTCGTAAGATACTTATACAGCTCTCGAATGGTCTGTGAGATCGGACCGTTGTCAAGTTGAGGAATTCTGCGGGGAGTGGCGGGCCACCCAATCACCCTGATGGCCTGCAACAACACTCCTTCCATAGCTGCTCGCAACTCATCGATTCGATAAACCACTTGTATCCGTAGCTGATTCTCTAATCGAAGTTCGAAGTCTTTCGCGGCACTGCCGGCAGCAGGCTTCGTCTGCGCTCCTGACGCTGACGAAGTTGCTGCTGGATAAGCAAAGTACGCTAGAGGTATGCTGCTCAGTTCACGCAGATTTCCCACCAGGCCTATCACCTCATGATAGATCGACGCGGCCTGCTGGGTCCATCGAGCAAACTCCGAGCCGAGTGCTGCATCAATCCTATACGTGCCATCGCTTCCACCACTACTGCCACTACTGGTACTGCTGCTCGCACAACGATCTGCGAGTCGCTTTCCCAGCTCGCTTAGCCTTGCGATCGACTCCTTGAGCTTCGAGCTTGCTGTGGAAAGAGCCCGAGCACCCGAGGCATACGCATTACTCGCTCTGGTGAGTCCTGCAGAGTGGGCAAGCGCCGTGAGAGCCGCGCTCAGCGCTTCATTACGCTCGCACTCGCTCTGCAGGTCAGCTGAGAGCTGAGTCAGGACTGTGCCTAGGCTCTGGATCGAGCCCAGAACGGAGCGCACGGGGTCCAGGATGCGGGCCCGCTGCTCGTGATACTTGTGTTCTTCATACTTTGCGTTTTCTCTCAGCTGGCTAGTCTGACCACGCACGGTATCCAGTGCTGACTGTGCGGTTTTGAGAGCCGACCTTAGGAGTTTGATTTCTTCGCGGATTTCGCGGGATCCGTGCTCTTCGAAGAAGATCCTGGTGGCGCTTTGAACGGCCTGCACGCAGTTCAGCTCGCTCATGCTTGCTGGACCGCGATGTGCTGTCGGCAATCCCTCAATTTGTTCACCAAGGCAAAGAGGGAGGCGGTCTGATTTTTTTTTTCATCAGGGAAATAAAAATTGGACAATAAAAAAAAAAAAAAATGAAAAAATTGAAAAATTCGAGCTGCGAGTACTTTGATCGAGTACTCGATCTGGAGGATCGCAGGGGGCGCGGCTGGGATCCGTCGCAAGGAGCAGACATGAGTGAGGGGAAGGACGCGTGGGAGCCGCTCGCCGGTCCCATGAGCATTGCCGTTGCGCTGAAAATCCTCGATCTTCGCGAGCCCGAGATTCCTCACTCAAAGTTGAAGCGAGCATACCGTGATCTCGCGCTGCGGCTGCATCCTGACAAGAACCCCGAGGATCCCAATGCGACTCAGAAGTTCCAGCAACTCCGTGACGCGTACGACCTTCTCTCCCGTGCACCGGACCCCATCATTGCGCCCAAAGATGAGCCTGTCAGCGCAAAGTCCAGCTCTGCACGATTCACTCATGCAAGGGGTCCTGGAGCTGCGGGCGAGGGCCCTGCACCAGGATCGGCACCGGACTGGTTTCGCCAGCAGCAACAGAAGCAGCGTGCGGCCGCGGAGGAGGAGCTTCGACGAAGGGAGCGAGATTGGGACGAGTTATTTCGTCGTCAGGCCGAGGCCGAGGCTGAGTTTGAGCGCGCGAAAGCGAAACAAAGGGAGACCGAGACTCGACGCGCATTGTCTCGAGAGAAGAACCCCATTTATCTCTTGGACTGGGCCCTAAGCTACTTCTTTGCGTCCGTTTCCAGTGCATATAATGTCACCGGCGACACCCATGACGCCTTCTTTACCCTGAACGAGACCAGAGCGACTCAGACCTTCTTGATTCATCTTGCGAAATTCGCTCAACTTGTGAGGCAGCAGTCGAGCCAGTTGGATGTGTCCGTTCTTGAGCAAGCTTGGACGCTGCTTAGAGGCGAGGGACTTGGCGTTGAGCGCAGAGGGACAATGTGCAGACTCGAGACAAGGTGGTCCTTGCAGCATAAGGAACTTGTTGACGAGTCGGTGGCACTGCTCGAGGAAGATGCAGAAATCTCGGTCCATTCGCAACCAGACCTCCTGGAAATCTTTGTGAGAACAATGCACAAGTCGCTAAGCAGTTTTGCAGAGCGGTTCCTTCTTATATGGCAAAGCTGGCTCGAGAGTCACACAAGCGGAGCAACTGTAGAAAAATCCATCATCTGGAATTCGAGCTATCTTGGGGCTCAGATTCCAAGCAATGACACTCTTGAGCAGTTCATGCCACCACTAATATCTGGTTTCAGGCATTTGATGCTAGCCACTGGGACAGCAGCACAGAGAGCGGCACTAGTAGCTAAATATCATTGCTTTGACTCGGAGCTCGTGAAGGGATCTTCGGAATACTACTTGTCAGTCGCGTGCCTAAGCGCAGCGCTAAGCGCAGAAAATTGTTTTCCTTCGAGGACACGGGCTTTACTGGCACTAAAAAAATTCTCACTAACGGGAGAGGTACGAGATTGGCAAGGCGCGATGGCGGATCTGGGAAGGGGTGCACTCAAGCTTGGGCTGCCTGTCATAATGGAGCCGGATCACTACTGTATAGAGCTACGAACACTATCACAGATGCAGGAGTTCGTTATTAAGCCTGCGCTTGAACTCACCACCGATTTTTTGGAGGCCTGGAGCTTGCTCCAGGAAGAAGCTCAGCTGTCTGACAATGCTTTCACAAAAATTTTCTTTCGCTTGTGCATCGAGACATTAAAGGGAAAGAAATTTTCTGGTACGTCAGTGACTAGGGGATTGGCTGTCTTACCTACAGACACTGAGGATGCATTGCTTTTCCGCACTCTTTTATTGGTCTATGCCATCTTGCCCGAATACTTCGACGGGAGTTCCCGGAATATTGCGCTGGTACAAACCTTCGATGATATTTATGAGTTCTATACCAAGCATCTCCTCGAATCCGAGATGGCCTCGCTTTACACCCATCTCCTTGGTGAGACCCTGTTCCAGTTAGCGAACATTTACAAACCAATATCTTTTTACCTCGCGAAAGAGCAGCCTGAACATCTCCTGGATGTATTTGCTCATGCCACTTGCCTGGGAAAGACCACGACCAATGCCTCTCTGAGGATGCATTACATGGCGATTATTGCTCATTGGCGAATACGTTTTGAGCCTAGACCATATCAAGCGGTTGACACAACGGATGCTTTCTTTGAGTCCATCGTGTCCTTCCTTCGTGTGCATCAGGAACAAAACCTGCCTGCAGAGGAATGGAAACAATACTTATGGTGCCTACTGGATGCCGATCTAGCTAAAAGGATGTGCAATCACTTCTTCGATCGTAGACAAGATGATCATGCACGCTCACTATATCGCCACTTACTCTTCTTGGCGTCGGTTCCCAACGATGCGGGGGACCACTTGTTAATGCCAGTCGGAATAAGTGAGGCTGGGGAGAAGCTTTGGGTACCTGTGCTAACCAAGCGAGAGGGCCAGCAGTACTTGCCCCAGGACCTCAATGAATGCTCACACGAATTTATTTCTTCTTTGTGCCTACCGTATTTTCCGGTGGGAAAAAATAAGTTGATGCACTGTGCCGGCGTTTTATCATCGAGTGTCATTGACCGGTGTGCACATTTTGCCGGTTTATCATCTCCCGTACTGCATCACTTGGTTGCTGTTGCTAAGACTACTGCCCCGCTCGCGTTGAGAGACCTACTTATATTGGTATTAGGGAGTCAACGTGGCAACCCCTTCTGGGGAAACTACGTACCACTCAATCTCAACGATTGTAACCTCAAAGTCACGCTACTAGCAACCAAAATCCTTGATCGAGAGCCCAGATGTCAGGTCAAATACGTTGGGCACGAACTGTCCGCAAACATATCAACCTCGGGTTACGTAGACCAAATACCAGCGACATTACTAAATTCACTCCTCGATCTTGCACGTGCGCAGTCGTCAATTCGCACCGCGACTTTTATTAGCCATCTCGCCGTCAGTCGTATCAATGCTACCACCTCGGAGCCCCTGATCTCAATTTTTCAGGCAATTCTGGATCACATCATTCCCGAGAGTAAGGTCGCTTCTGCAGGAGAGGATGAAGTTTTGCTGGTTCTGTTCTTGCTTCAAGCCTTGTTGCAGTATGAGCGGCATATTCTCGCCTCCAATTATGATCTGATGATGGTACAGCAGTCAGAACAGGCGCCGGTAGTGAGTCAGTTTGCAATGAAAATTTTGGACCAGATCATTTTTCCACTGGGACGGGTCCTGGATACAAGTGGACCAAACTCAGTCATATCCGAGCTCACTAAGCTTGTTGATGGGTATTTTCACTCCTTGCAATGGACTCTTTCCGCAGAAATCTTCTCCCGTGCTGAAAGCACCTTCCTTCGCAGTATAGCTCCCGAACTTGTTCACGAGTTTTTGGACCGACTTTATCGGTGCAAGCCAAATTCTGAAGAGAGGGACAGACCGTTTTTGGTGCCCTTAACTTCATGCGGTCACACAGTATGCACGAACCAGAGATGCAATCTGGCGCATATGGCATTGGTTTGCCAACTTAGATATGCTCAGGTTCAGGCTCTGCGCACAGGGCGACTCCAGGAATGGAATAACTTTGTCAGCTCTGTTCTCATGGCCTGTGCTCGCAAACCCCAGCTATCCAGACTTCTTGCTGCTCTTCAAGTGCTGAAGTTCCCCATTATCAAGAAACCTGAAGTTGCTCGTCCACATGTCCGATTGCTAGCGTGGCGTGATCGAAGGGAAACATTGATGCAGGTTGCAAAGGCAATCGAAGAAGCTAAGGATGTAGAGCTCGTACTCGAGAGCGATGAGGATGAGGACGAAGATGAAGATGAGGACGAGGATGAGGACGAGGGTGTGACTCTTGAGATTAAAGATGATACCTATGCTGCATTTGGTACCAGACCAAAGACCGATGACAATCTATCCTCATCTGGCAAGCGGCTCAAGCTTGAGGACCAGTTACGAGACAAGGGGTCGAAGGGTGACCTTCGATACATTCCTCCAGCCTATGCTTCGTCTGCAGTCCTTCCTGATGGTAAAAAGGCACTAGGGGCTATGCTTGATGTGGTTCTCCAGCGTCAACAAACGGAGCAAGCTCAGTCACGCGTACGAACTTTGATGACACGCGGCGCTTTGGTCCCTGAAACCAACAGCAAGCTGAACGAGCTTGTATCTCAGTTACATGGGAAGACAAGGGGCAAGTCCGGTCAGTAGAGCAGCACTTTGCCGAAGTAGGCCTGCGGGCTCCCAACTACTTGGGTGAGTTGCTATCTAGATCACTTGTGTTACCCCGATACGCGTGCTATACTTTTCCAACTCATCCATCAACTCACGGGTTCCACCTCTTCACGAACTACCTCAGCTTTGGTATTTATGTATAGTAGCATCTGTCTTACATACAAAGTTAACACACTTGGCGGGCTTGCCACTTGCAGCGGTGTGCGAGTTTCCGGGTTATTCAGCATGCTCACTCTTGAGCATACCCATCGTAAGGTCGATTCAGCTTCATGAAGTGGAGCTTGAAGAGACGTCACAATGTATAGTGAATACACCTGTATTCGAAAAGTAGTGACATTGGGCGCACTGGGATATGTATTTCCACGCAATTTGCGCTGGCTCACCATGCCACAAGGCGAACTGAATCGTCTACACACCCCATCATGCACCCCAAGCACGCCAAACCCCTTAAAGCGAAAAGCTGCTGACCTGAGGGTAATTTCCAGATTCGGGGGTGCTGGAATACAGGACCAAAACCAAGCTCGACCTGAGGAAATATCGTCGAAGATCTGGGTGATAGTGTGGGTGTTGGCCGCAAATAAGTCCATGAATCGGAAGATCTGTCTCGGATATGTGCAAGTAACCATGTCCCAACCTAAAGAATGCTGTTATCCGTGTCAAGATCCGACTCGTTACATCAACCAGAAGTCAGACGATGAACTTAACTAGCATCGTGAGCGTTTTTCTTGGACAAGACTCACACAGGCACCGACGATCCACCGCGCATTCGACTCATCTAGGCACGGTCTTATACCATGGGTCAGAACCAGTCTGGTATGGGACGTAATCCCTTCGGCCCGCCTGGAGGAAACCAGGATGGCAAGGGTCGTGATGGACAAGACAAGGTACGTGTTTTTTGCTTGTTTCCGTCGTTATCCAGTGCGGGGAGCGGCGCAGTCTCGGCTTGACCAGCTCAACATCTGCCGATCTTTTGTTTGCCAAGGCATACCAGCTCGCTAGATGAGTGAGGAGCACGGATCCTCTGGGTTTAGACCTTTCAGTAGAGGCAACATCGGAATCTCTAAGTCAGATTATGTGCAGGTTTTCGCACAGTATGGCGTAATTGTATGGTGTGAAGATCTATTAGTGCCTACACATCTCACTGCGTTCATTACTCACATCGTTTATGCCACTCCTACCTCCGTCCACTCCACACAGTCAAAGCGAAAGCCCAAGTGGCAGCCACCCAAGGCAACACGAGTGGGTCGCAAGCAAAAGAAGAAGGGACCTCAAATTGCAGACAAGCTGCCAACAGTGTTGCCCGTCCAGAAGTGCAAACTGCGTCAGCTACGGTTGGATCGAGTCAAGGACCTGCTGCTGATTGAGGAGGAGTTCTTGTCGAACCAGGACACTGCAAAGCCCAGAGAACAGCGTGAGAAGGAAGAGAAGAGCAAGGTAGAGGAGTTGCGCGGTAGCCCCGTTGCCATCGGTACACTAGAGGAGATCATTGACGAGACGCATGCGATTGTATCGATTGGTAGTGGACCCGAATACTATGTCAACATTATGTCATTCGTCAACAAGGATTTGCTCGAGCCCGGATGCTCCGTTCTTTTACACAACAAGACATCCGCCATTGTGGGTGTGCTCGGTGATGACGTCGATCCATCTGTGAATGTCATGAAGGTCGAAAAGGCCCCACTTGAAAGCTATGCAGATATTGGTGGTTTGACAAAGCAGATCCAGGAAGTCAAAGAAGCTGTAGAGTTGCCCTTAACACATCCTGAGCTCTACGACGACATTGGTATCAAGCCTCCCAAAGGTGTTATCTTCTATGGTCCACCAGGTACGGGTAAGACGCTTCTTGCAAAGGCTGTTGCAAACGAGACCTCGGCCACTTTCCTCCGCATGGTAGGCTCAGAGCTCATTCAGAAGTATCTTGGTGAGGGACCCAAGCTCGTACGTGAGTTGTTCCGTGTCGCAGACGAGCATGCACCTTCAATTGTCTTCATCGATGAAATCGACGCCGTTGGCACAAAGCGTTACGATTCGACCTCAGGTGCTGAGCGTGAAATTCAGCGTACCATGCTTGAGCTCCTGAACCAGCTCGATGGTTTCGACTCACGTGCTGAGGTGAAGGTCATCATGGCAACGAACCGCATCGAGTCGCTCGACCCTGCGTTGCTGCGACCTGGTCGTATTGACCGTAAGATTCTCTTCCCACCGCCGGATCTTAAGACCAAGCGACGCATCTTCCAGATCCACACTTCCAAGATGAAGCTGGCGCCTGATGTTGATCTTGAGGAGTTCATTCAGAGCAAGGAGGATATTTCTGGCGCTGATGTCAAGGCTATCTGCACAGAAGCTGGTTTGCTGGCACTGCGTGAGCGAAGAATGATGGTGAATCAGAACGACTTCCGCAAGGCTAAGGAGAACGCACTGTATAAGAAGAAGGGCAACATCCCCGAAGGTTTGTTCTTGTAATCATAGCTTTTGTTCTGGACTTCACAACCCGCAACAAACCGACCGCACACCTCCCCAACCATCCTTAGCTCACACGTACTCCTATCGCAAGTTTAATCTTTGTCTTAACAATAAAAAGATAATACTTTCAGCCAATTTGATGACCCTTGTGCATCTACCTATACATGTGTTAGCTGTATGACCAATCACTTGGTGAGAAGTTTCTGTGCCAATTGGGCTAGTTCATTGAGAGATATTCGGCCGTGCTGCTCAACAACACGCCTCAGCTCCTCGAACTTCTCATCTGCCATGTAAATATACTTGCCACGCTCATCTATCACGCCCGTTATGCGCTTTTCCTTCTCGAGCCGCGTCAGAAGGTCATGCAGAGCGGCCATCTTGCACTGAGCGATTTCAGCCAACTCGTCGAGGTGAACAATGCCCTCAGACCTCACTTTGGCGACAATCCGGTCGTCAATCTCTTTCTGCGTGAGTACATTGCTCGGTGACGTATACTCCTCCGTCAGATCCTCCAGACTCCCCTTCCATTGAGCATATAGCTCGGCCTTGGCCTCTTGCTCGGCCTGTGCGCGCTTCTCTTCTTCCTCAAGACGCTGCGCCCGCTCCGCCTGGCGCTTGCGAATCTCCTCTGCGGCACTTGAAGCATTCTTCTTGCGTTCCTTTTCCGCCTGTGCTTCCTCCTGTGCTTTGCGGTTCAGCTCTCGGATCAGCCGACCTCGCGACAGTCCGTTGTCATTCTGGATTTTTGTGGGAATTTCAGCGGGAATCTCGAGTAAGACCGGGTCATCAGACTCACACACCAGCAAGAATGCATAAACTGCAGCAAGACCCGCCTACGTACCTCGTTCTGCGGGGGTCTAGGCTCGTTCTCGTCCTTCTTTCCGCCCTTCCTCCTCGACCGCTTTAGAACTTTGAGCCATAGTAGCGCTCCCAGGATGACCAGCACGGCCAAATAGAGCAGTAGGACGGCTAGGTCAATCATACACCTAGAGATGCGGTCTTCAGCTCGCCTCACCGCGGCTTCGCGTCTATCCAGCCACGGTGCCAATGTGCTGTCAAGCCCGAAAATCCGGGCCAGGACGGATGCAGTACAAAACGGCTCTCTGTGCATAACAACCCGCGCGCTGAATCCAGGTAACGCGCGTGCGTGGCACTTAAAGGAGAATATTATACACCCCCGCAGCGTTGTGTTTGGTTGAAAGATCCTAGTGAAGCCGGGACAGCACTCGCGTGGGAAGAGATATAGGCGAAAAACCACTCAGACTGAAATTTGAACGACGGACCGGCGCTTCGGTCCCCATTGCACTGCACTGAGAGGAGGGCCACGAGATTCCAGCCCCAGGACAGTCACACAGAGCACGTGGACCCGAGTCCCGCTCCTGAATTCCCGTCATGGCCTCACAGGGACGCGATAGACCTCCAAATTCAGGTCGCTCAAGCCAGGAGGTTTCGGCGCGCAACCGTTACGAGCTGCCGCCGCTGACCGCGGCTGCGGCTGCGGTGGTTGCTCGTTTAGCAGCTGATCCGCCTGAGGTTGTGCTTGCTCGGAAACGTCGAGCCCTCGCTGCCGCGACTCCCGAAGCACTCCCAGAACTTGCACAACCAGCACAGTCAGGCGCGGAGGCGGACGCGGGAAATACTTTGATCGGAAGCGAGTCACGGCGCGCAGGTCACACCGCCACAAGCTCTGAGCACACACAGGAGGAGCTTTTGTATCCTTCTTTTGACCCGTTAAAGTTCGAGCTCGAGCACTTGAGCCCGAAGCCTACGGGAAACAGTACCAGCAACAGCACTGCTGAGTCGAGGACAGCTCAAACAAAGCGGAGCATGAGGCCACCACACTCTACAGGGCTGAGGGAGACACGCATGCCGCCTCCGCAGCCCATACCTTCGACAATGACTCATATTTCGTCGTTTGGGCAGTTAAATACTGCGACCAAAGACTCCGCGTACGATGGGGAGCAGACTCGAGGCACTTCGCAGTCAGGAACTATAACAGCTGTCCATCCCGCAAGTGAAAAACCACGTCAAACCCCCGAGGCGGCTGACAACTCGCATCGCCCCCAGGAGCAGGAATCAGACTCCAAACGTAGGTTTGAACCGAAAGTTCGCCAGCTCTTAACCCATCTCGACTCATCGGCCGTCGCAAAAGGCGTCCGAAGTATAACAGGTGCATTTGCCCTCGAGCCTGCAGCGGTCGAGCAGTTGCGGCAGATAGATGGTGTGGCCCACCCTAGCAAGTTGCCTACATCAGCAGCTAGTTCGGGAGAGAGCTTAAATAGGTTTACAATTCATGTAGGACGCCCGTTGCCAACGGGGCCGTCGGAGTTGCAAGTCCTGCAGCAGAGTTCACTTCATCATGACTTCGTGGTGCCTGATGGCAATGCGGATAATTCGACAGGTGCGCACGTAGAGAGTAACCAGAAGACGTCCTACTCTATCACGTGTGTTAGCAACGCGCACCTTCTAGGAGCACCAGCGGTCAAAACCATTCATCAAGCCGTCTTGCGGAGTCGTTTGACCGGCGCGGCACTTGGAGGCACACCATCCAACAAAAACCATGGGCCTATTGACAGGATATCACTCGTCGCATCTCGTGAGGATGTTGATCGCATGTTTGCCTTACGGCTCAATGCAGCCGACTGTGCACTTCTGTTGAATGTTTGGGAGTCGGTGGGACGACGCTTCTCGAGCGCTAAGGAGTTTCTTTCAGCAGCCGCAGCCACAATTGACGAACTGTACTCCCTCCTGGTAGGCCGCTTGGGCGTCGCCTTGGTACCTCCAGATTTGGGATGCCTTGTTGACCACCTTATGATAGACGAGACGTCCACAAAGTCATTCAAAGTTGTTCCAGCGCCATCCCTGCCTGCCTCGAACTACGATGACAACTTGCCCAATAGTTCAGATCCTCGTCATTTGTCACGGCAATTTCTTGAGCTCACACAGGCTGGAGCACTTACAGTGGATTACCTGCGTGAGTTCTGGCTGCAAGGCTTTGTTTTCCCAAGCCGAACGCACCTCGCCTTGGCTGTTCGCGCGAGGCATGTATCCGTGATGAAAACCAAGCGCGACATTCTGGAATTCCTATCGAGGACCGACTCAACCATGTACCCCGATCATTATCGCTGCAATCTCTTGAACCGTGTCTCAACGAGCCAGGTCTTTGTCACACCCGAAGATCTTCATCGTTTCTTCCAGTTCGAGGCACCTGTAAGCGAGTCTTCCTCACCTGTAGAGTCGTTATCCTATGAATGGAGCTCAATATCATTTATTGAGCGTAAGGTTGAGACCCTGTTGCACGATATGTCTACCGGTCCAGGTATGGACTTGTGCGGTCATTATGCGTTGGTGCACCTTTATTCGCTGAATGCTTCAGGGCGTGAGTTCTCATCAATGGATGAGATTATTTGTGCGGTCCGCGCAAGGCATCGTGCCTGCTGCACACCTATGCCCTATCGTCGTCCGAAAATATTCAGCGTGAACGGTGCAACCCCTGCTTCATCCAATTCACCTTCGAACACTCTGATGGAGGTTGTCGTATCCTCTAGAGGCATTGTAAAGCCATTGGCGTCTGAGAACGACATGAGTCAATTACAATTGACAGAGTTCTCGGATCGACTGCTATGCAAAAGCCCCTTGCGTTGGACAGCATCTACAACAGCTGCGTTGCTAAACATCGCTCGGGATCCGAGCCAAAGCTATGACAAAGCAGATCCAATCTATGCTGACGTTGAAGAAAAACTCGCCGCAGAGGATGATATGAACCCTCCCCAGATCGACGGTTTTTTGGTTGATCTGACGCAAGAACCAGACCTAGATGTTTATCTCGTGGGAGAACAGTCGCTATTGCTACCATTTGAACCTCAAGACCCACTAGACGCCTTGCGCACAGACGACAGGCAAGATGAGACCAACGTCGAAAGTGGCCAAACCCCAACCGTAGTAGAAGGTCCGCAGAGCTTTGCATTCATGATGTCGCAAGCCGGATCTGACACTTCGAGTTCTCAAAGCCTTCATTCGAAATATGCTGAGCATCCGGCAGGACATGCGGCGGACCAAATATTGGATCTCTACTATAGAACAGACCTGATCGCGCCGGACGCTGTACAAAGCGCCACAGATCATGCTCGTTCGTTGGCCAGTGCAAGTGAGGGAGAATCACGATTTGCTCGGCTGCCGCTCTTCTCCAAACCTTTCCCAAACGGTCACCCCTTCATCCGAGATTTTGCGACTGAAGGTTCTGTTGCACGTGTTCGCTCAGCAAGCGCTGGCATGCCGCTGAATCTCTCACAGCTTGACGCACTTCTTGGAGCCGCAGGCATGAATCTAAGCCAACTGCGGTTACACTTACGCTCCCTATGGTATCATTCATCTCCGTTGACCCGTCGAAGAAGCTATCGCACACTCTTGGAGCAAGTCCGCCAAAGTCAAGAGGAACTTGAGCAGAGGGCTCGGGAGGTGCTCCACTTGCTCAATTCCAAGGGCTCGCGTCTTTTGCCCCAGACCCAGAAGCCTGTGCAACTGCAGAGGGTATTGACAATGTTTGTCGATGTTGGGCTCGGTCTCGACGAGCAGAGAGTGATTTTAAAGATCATTCAGAGTTTTATTTACCTCAAGCTGAGTTTCCCAACATTTGAAGCGCTGACAGAGCGTGTACGTGCGCGAGTCAAGGCTCAGGCGGAGCTCCTGAAAAATAGTGCATTCCTGCTAAATTCTGATTTGGGCGGATGCTGGCTGCTTCCGCAATTCCGATCTTTTGGTCACCTGGCGATACAAATGCACAAAACCATTCAAGATGCTCTGCGTCTCCAAGAAATTACTCAGGCAGGTGCGGTTGTATTCCCTCTACTCCAGAAGTTGATCGGTGACGCAATTACCAAGAGATCGAAAAAACAGTTGTACAAATCCCAGAGCCCTGAGTTGAAGAGCCTTTCGAATGTCTCAATACTTTTCAACTCCATAGAAGACCTGGCTAAAGCGCTTGAGGGGCCCAAATCCATCCATGATAACGTGCTATGTCGGACGTGGCAGCACGTTCGAGACAAACTAGTGCGGCCTAGTGAGATGGGTGAGGTTTCTGGTGGGGCGTACTGGTCTCCGGACAAGGCAGCTTCGTTTGAGGAGCTCACAACCCTACTGACAACGAATTCAGACTGCAATGATGCGTCATGCAGGGCTGAAGCCTTGGAACTCTGTGAAGAATTGGGTGAATCAGCTGAGACAATCTGTCCAATCCTCAGACATGCGCTCGAAACGGATCAGGCCTTCGCGACATTACCGTCTTTGATTAGCTATATCAAGTCCACACTGGAGCGCTATCGGGATTCGATGAGCGATGCTCGGCGGTTCCTCGACAGAAAAATTTCCCAGTTAATTCAGTATGCACCAGGGCTCGCTGAGCCCGACCTCATTCGGACACCACTCGCACGAGTTAACAAGGCGAAGCGGACGATAGTCCGAGGGATGAGTGCTCACCACCATCTGTCCCACATTGCTGAAGAGACAAAGCAAAGCCTTTCGATTACGAGCGACTCAGACGCGGACCCCTGGTACGAAAATGATTTCATGTTGCCCGCCACTTCTCAACACCAGGTGCCAGCTGTCAATCCTGATTTGCTTGTAGTTATCCACCTCGCCCATAATTCAGGATCAGGATTTGCTCTCCATGAGAACCTCCAAAGATTGGACACAGGCGAAGTGCTAGATCCTATGCTAGTGAAGGGTATCAGAAGAATGGATGGCATCACTTCAACTGCATCTCCTACAAATATTCTTGCGGTCCTACTGCATCCTGAGTCCGACACGGGCAGCGCTCTATTAAGCCAGCTGCTGAAGCTCCACACGGATCGGATCGTTGAACTGCAGAGTAAGAAACACGCCATTCTTCGAGCCCTGCGCAATCCATTTTGTCCTATTTTCCCTACACGCGCGAAACTCAAGGAGTTACGGAAGCATTTCGTCCCGGGTGGTCCATGTCCCGAAGCTGCCTGGCGCGATAATTTTGGACTCGATAATTATGTACTCTCCGCCTCGCCACCTCTCGGGGGGAGTAGTTTACGTTGCCCGTTGTCGAGGACCCCGAGCACACATACGCAGTATTTCCTTAGCCTTGGTAGCCTTAGTTGTGTCTCCTGGGTGGGTGACTATCTTACGGTTCACTCCAATCTTGGTACCGGGCTTAAGGATTCAGAAGTTGCTGTAGCATCTCGACCTGTATCGGTCGAAGACTTGGTGGTTGCACATCTGAACGTGAAATCTCCCCTCTATCAACTGCCTAGGTCCTCCATCACGCTCGGCAAGTCCCTCTTTGCAGCTCGGTGGTTTGCTGAGCAGCTTGCTTGTCTGTTAAACGTGCGACTTGTTCACTGGGAACCATACGAGCGCAACGCGGTTGTGACGCTTAGTACCTCAGCAAGCCCTGACAAGGTCCGTCACCTCATCGGGCTGTGGGGCAACCAGGTGTTCAAAGTGCCCAGCTCCACGCAATTGCCGGTGGCAATGCCTTCCATTATTAGAGCTGATTACATAGGCTCCAATGAGAGTGGTGGGGACGCCCCACTTGAGGCAAACGTGTTCGGGCTTGGGAACGCAGGTAGCTCGTATGGCGAGATAACTAACCTTTTAACAGGAGGATCGGGAGTCCTCGGCGACTCGCGATATTATGAAACGATGTTCATCGCATCGCGCGCGAAGGTCCCGACTTCACCCGTAATCAACACGCATTTCATGGTGTTCCCCAGTAGCTCCGTCACTTCACATTGTTCCCAAACGACTCTTGATGCGCTCGCACGCGATGCTTCTCGGTGCGTGGATCGTTCGATGCTTTCGAGACTATGCGAAGTAGTTACAAGAGCCGACGTCTTTACATTGCTCTCCTTAGTGCCTGTGAATACGTTGAGTGCAGCGACCTCCGAGGACACCAATAGTTCGGACCGAAGCCCTACATTACTAAAGCAAAGATCGATTTCGCCATCATTTGAGTCCTTTGAGGAAGAGTTGGGTGTGAAGACTCGACGTGGTCGAGGCGCAGCTGGCTTTGGTGCAATCGCAAACCGACACTTGCAGACATCATCCACGTCACTTACGCCTGCTCACGAAAAGCAAGCTAAACGAGAGGTGAGACATCAAGCCTACAGTTTGATGCCAGCTACCTCGTTGCTAAACCGATGTCTTCAGGGAAGGTCCGCATTGGTATCTGTGGATCGCCACGTGGCAGCAAGAGCTCTCGGCACCATCCAATTGCTGGAGGAAGTGTCTGTCATTTCCACAGAAATCTCACGGGATCTTGCCGCGTTGCTTAAGTCAAGACCCCAATCATCTTCCCGCTCGACATCGGATAATGCTTCGTCATCGCCCACCTCAGCCCTACCATCACCGAAGAATGTGAACAATCAGCCCAGCTCCCGAAGCTCTGACGTCCAAACCCTGCGTTTCCCCATAAGGGAGTTTGGCCGCTGCTATTTAAGACCTGCCGGTGTATGTGGCTCAAATGGTAAGCGCCGCTCGATCGGCCTAAGCCTAACTCAGCTTCAGTCGAGGATGAGGTGCAGATCTAGATTCGATCCTGTCACTCTCTCTAGGCAGCGTGCAAACCGACCCCTAGCCTTGGGATATCCGCTTCTATCTTCGTCCTTTAATCGGTTTGGAATTGCAACTGGCGGAAGGCGCGGAAATCGTGTCTCATTTGCTCAATTTCATACTGAATTGCTTCACGAGCAGCGCCTCCACGAGCGTCGCTGTGCGGTACTTGACTATCGACGAAACGAGCAGATGAACGGATATCGTGAACTAAAGCAGGATTCACAGCGAACTTTCGTCGTCGTCACATCCACTGAGTACATTTTCCGAGATCCTCCATGGCCAGGGCGATCTGAGGTGTACAAAGCGCTTGAGAGCCTTCAGGTCACTCAAAACTCTATAGTATCGCCATCAACGATCGCAGCGCAGTCGCAGCTACATGCACTCGGGCAGCCACAATCGACAGACACTATACGATCTTACTTCCAACTTCACGACAGAAGATCCCGTCGCATTGCGCATTGGCAGTTCACGCGAACCCTTGAGGGGTATATGAAACTAGGTCTGCGACAGGGAAGGTATCGACATGCCCCTGTTTCGGTTCGTGATAACATCTTTGGTTTTATACCATCCAGCTCAGGGTGGCAGCCAACAGGAGCAGCACCTCGATCTCAGCTGCGAGGTTTCAAGCCATTCGCTGATAGATTGTTCCGCTTGAGTCACTGGTGGGGTGCAGGAGTTCCACTCTCCGCAAATAAGCTTTGCTTGTCAAAGCGAGACTACGATCTGAACCTCGCAGACCCGACTGATTGGGCCCCACCACGACTAATTAACTATTTTGGGACGGGTAACTTGTGCTTTAAGTGGGTCCCCAAACCCGAACGCCATAGTCGCTCAATGACTCTAGCGGCACATGACCTACCAACAAATCGTGTGCGACGACTCCGTTACCTCATCAAGCGATTCGTTTCGGAAGTTGAAGGAAAGTCTCATTCCTACGAGTCGAGCGAAGAGAGTGATGCACCTACAGGGGATTCTTTCGATGCGGTTCTGTCCAATGATGACCACTTAGACAAAGCGATATGGTCAGACACTACTCCACTGTATCAAGCCTCGCCATTGTCCTTGCTCACGCGGCCCACGTCTGGATACACCAAGGCATTTGCGGATACGGAGAGTAGTGTTGATTACCTACCATGCCCGTACGAGATTCTGGATGAGCTCAATGCCCCAGCAAGTTATTCTGCAGAGCTTGGCCGCGCTAAAGCACAGGAATACTTCGGGGCGACTACGGTTCTGAGGCCAAACTGGAGACATCTCATGTACGAGGCGCTTGCTGCATGTAACAATGACATCGACATTCTTTGCTTCGAGCTGGGCATGCTCTTCCGCGAAAGGGTTGCTATTGCCAATCCGTCAATTCTCTCAACAATTCTGGTGGATCGGTGCAGGTCGTCGATGGGTACAATTGAACGGCTAAGTGCTGACCCGAGCTCATTGAAATCCTCGTATAATTTAGACGACCCCGCCGAGCTGCAAGACGGCATGAAGCATTTATCAGATCTTCACTTTTTGTTGACTAGAGCCAGCGTTAGTGAGGTTTCGCACCCGGGTCACCATCCTCGTTTAACGCTTATTCCGCATGTCAGTATGCTCGGTCGAGATGACTTCAAGCAGTTATACTACTACAGCCAGGCAGGACCGCGGATTTTCCATTGGCTCCGACATCTACGTGCACGTGGGTACTCATATCCGTCCCTACTATCCTTAGCGTCTGCAATTCGCGCACTCGATGCACAATGGCTTCATCGTTCGAGTATACTGAAAGGTTACATCCAAAACCTATCGGAAAGTGGAAGTACATTGCTTTCCGCGCCTGCTCAGATGTTTGGAGCAGCGGCAAGTGGCCTCTCCGGCTTCGTTTCATCTGCGGGATCTCGAGCAGAATTTGATCTGATGATTAAAAAGGTGAGTACGCTTGTCGACTTCACCACTGGTGCAGAGATCCTTTCAACCATCATGGACCTGGAGCGTGAAGGCAAGCACTTTGCAAGTGCTGACGGCCTTGTGGAATATATCAAAACTCGTGTGATCAACGGGCGATCAGAGTTAATGCAGCTGCTCCGAGTTTCGTTATTATCTTTAATTAGCTTGGACGGTCGATCATCGATATGCAGCACGCATTCTGGCCGACCAAGTCGAGCATCTCCACATTCAGATGCGCCAGGGTTGTCGGTAGACGACGATCTTCTCCTCTCCGAACCTTATCTGAACGCGCTGATTGATGCGCTGCTCTTGCCATACTTTGAGTGGGCGAGGTTTGTACCATCTGTCAATATCGTCGCAAGTGACTATACTGTGATAGAGGAAGGCAAAATGATCCCTATCCGAACACCCTGGCCACTTCCTCACCCATTCGCGCCTCGCAATCGAAGCGTCGCCATTCCAAAAGATGCTATGGCAGAGCGACAGGTCTCAGAAGATCTTGTGGAGCTCATTTCAGGCAACCCGTTTGGAACATCTCCACTATCTTCACTGCAATTGAGACGCGATATGTCTCACGTTGGACGACACTCCAAACTTTGCATGAATGATGGCTTTGCTCGGACCCTGCAGGCGCTAGAGTTCCCACCCACCGCAATTTCTGCCAGTGTTTATGGTATATCTATCGATACCTGTCAACCGCACGATCTTTTGAGCTCTCAACACGCTGGCGCAGATGATACAAACTGCTCCTGGTTCCCACATCTCATGAAGGCAGCAGAGCTGTGCAGCGATAATCCTTGGTCAGTCCGTCAGAACATTGTTGGCCCATGCACATATTCTGGCGCTGCTATTGTCGCGCAAGCTTCGGCCGCGGTGGAGAAGGCATCAGGACAGCATGCTTCGCCACCATCATCATCCACTTCCTCCTACTCGAAGAAACCTCCGGCTAACCAACGCAATCCATTCGCATTCACTTTGGCCGACTTGCAGGCTTTGCATGAGTATACCCAAAACTCTTCTACAATATCAAGCGATGAGCAAGTCCGCCTGGCACAACATGTTACGCGTTTTTGCGATGTGCCGTCGTATGAGTCTCTCATCTCAACCTTGCGTTCCTTCTGTATTCAGCGATTATCGTTCCCATCAGTCAATCATCTAATTTTTGCTGTGCGTGCCGCGCGAACAAAAGAGCTGATGGAACATGCAGTGGTTGCGGATGCCCTCGTAACATTGGGACCCAAGCTGTTGCCATCCCTAAGTCAGTATGTATATCTGGCGTACAATACGACTCTTGTACAAAACCAGATCCATGTTCTCTGGGAAGGCATCAAATCAGCGACTGACACCATCAGAAGCCTGTCTAACCCTCTTCAAGGTGAGAGTACCCCGCAAACCATTCCAACCACTACTGCTGCAGCAGGCGGGAGGGTGTCATTGCACGATCCCTCCAGTAGCTACATCTCGCCACTCGATCTGCCAATATTCGCACTCTTGGACGCTAGAAGGCTTGCACATCTAAGCAAGACTAAGGGTAGGGAGCTGCGTCACATTTTGTTCTCGCTCGCAAACGAGGCAGATCCACGACATATCGAAGTGGTGACAGAAGGAACTACAGTGTTAACTGTCACCGAGGCATTAGTTCCACGAATTGCTCTAACAGCTGAATCGAATTCGCTGGCCTCACCTCTGATGCCACACGCACAATCGGAAGGCAAGAGCGCGTGTAAGTCAGCACCTACTATTTTCGCCTTAGCCAATCTTGTTCGAGCAAGTACTGCGGAGTTATCGTCCCAGCAGAAGTCGGATATCCAATTTCGTCACTCATTTTTGGAATTCGGCCATCCGAACTCACTGCTGTCACGACCGCTGACGTCGATGAGCATTAGAGATATTATGGCCCTTCATAGTACAAAAACGATTCTTACAGAGGATCCACATGATGTTACATCGGGCTCCTTCGGCAAAACAGACCTGTACGCAGAATTCTACCGTCTCGGGCTTGATCCTTCACTGAGTCAGTGGTTGTCTTCAGCGGAGAAGTTGTACGTACCCACACCTATTGCAAATGCTTCAGGGGGATTATCACCTGACGAGGCGCCTCATTCTGGTGAGGAACTGTTGAATCCCGCCCTGCCGCTTGCAGAGACATCTATCGCCAAAAGATTTATTACAAGGATCGTCGACGAGGGCCTAACGTATGTCTCGAGGAATGGCGTACACGCTTCTCTACTATCTAGCAACAGGGCCGGGACAGAAAGTGATGTTGCAGCGACCTCACGGCATCTTCCATTGCAATCACAAGCGCAAGCGGATAATGTACCTTCTTCATCGGATCAAGAGAACCCATTCGAGTTTACAGAACTGGCAGACCTTGTAACGCGACAATTGCTCCTACCTGCTGTATCCGGCGATGAGCGTCGGCTTTGGATACACTTGAGTTTCCTCCAAAAGGAGGGGCGAACATTTGAATCACCTCAGCGCCTAGCAAGCGAATTGGCATGGCACCATCAAAGGTGGATGCATGAGCTTTCGTCCTTAGCACTAGGTTTCCTTCGTCCCGGCTACACCTGCTTGTTGGGGGGGCTTACTTTTGTGCTGGCAGAACTCACTGAGATGCTGGATTGCAAGGACTCCAAGGCCAAGTCCCTTTATGAACAAACTCTCATGGAGTTGAACTCTCTGTACAACGCTATGCCTGTTCTTTCAGGTAGGCCGTTAGAGTTCAACCCAGACGGATTTGAAGCTCTATTGCAAGAAGCATCGAGATGGGTGCGAGATGCAGTGCTTTCCTTGGCAGCTTCTCAGCCGAAGCTAGACACGGAGTGGCAGTTCTTCCGGCTGCTTCAGCGTAAGCCGAAGCAATCTGATGCAGTGGGTGAAAGCTCTACATACTCAAGGGCCGCGTGGGCCAGTATTCAATTGGTCTATGCGTCACGGCGCATGATGCCAGAGCTGAGAGACAACACTTCGCCCATGAAGATCTTCAATGCTTTAGTTAACAACTTCATTACTGCATGCTATGACCTATATCGAGACACCCTGTCCATTCACAGCGCTGAAGGTAAGTATTTAGCTCCAGCAGTAGCAAGCATCGCAGATATTGAACGGATTATGATTGAGTCTGGAGCCGGCTTCAGAACTGCAGAGTATCTGTCCGCATTAGTCTTAGAGAGACATGCACGAATTCGCAAGCAAGCCGCCATTCGACTTGCTACGGGAAGTGCCCTTCAAGCTCAGGCTTTGGGACAGGTTCAGCGTCAGCGCCTGCATGACTCGATACTCAAGTCACGCTCAAGACTACTCCAGAATATCACGAGTGTTGTAGCTCAGTCTCCACAGTTGCAACAAGATTTGGCTGGTCTCACGGCGGCAACTAAGCATCAGAACAGGCATGAATCAGGATCATTTCCATTCTCCGGACTTTTCGCACGCCATGGAGATTCCCAGCGAATGCGCCTGGGCGGCTCTGGTAATGCTGTGCTTCCAGTCCACCTTCAAGAGGATATCCTGTCGCTTATGGGTCAGCTTGATTACGAATCCGCGGTTTGCGTCGATAGATCTCTTGTTGGGTCAAGCCTCGTTGTAATGAAAGCTCCTCAGTGCCACCTAGATTCTGAGTTGCATTCTGGTAGTCCTTGGCTCCCATTTGACCTAGCCACTGGAGCACACATTGACATTAAAGAGGTTGATGGAGAAGTCGAAATACGATTTAGACCTCAAGGCGCTCCTTGGCCCCCTGGACACATGATGACCATAGACCAGCCACTGACTGTGTCACAGGCCATGTTTGACCTCGAGATGGAGCTGGCCCACGAATTTGGGCTGGAAGATCTGCCGGGACAGACGGATTCCTCAGTTAAGAGCGCAGGATTTCAGCTCACAGTCGAGAAGCTCATCGAGGCAGTCAAGTCCATGCATTCTGCCTTCTTAGAAAAGGAGCTCCAGATAATCGAGGATCGTCTGCTCGAGTGCTTCTCCGATCCTCGCTTTCCCCTTCTATACGCGGACGCAGTTTCTGGTTACGATTCGTCAGAGCTCTCTGCAGCCCGCGCTCAGCATGCTAATCGAAAAGATATCCGCCGGAAACCACATCCACAGACTGGTTCCCGCAGGAGATCTCATTCAACATCATCACTTCAGGAAGATGATGCTTCAGACAACACGAACCGAGCCGGTGAGAAGGATTCACCTGATTCGCCAAATCTTTATACAATGCCTGAGCGTCCTGATTCTCCAAGGAGTGAGGAATCCATGAAGCGTGGGATGGTGACGCTTGATGAAGCTGGTGGGCGTCCAGAGCGGAAGCCAAAGAGTCGCAGTGCGCGCTCAAGGATGTGGGGCTGGCGTCACGCGCTCGCGACCGATATTCACCTCGCAAGACTCTCTAAGTCGCGGGACACGTGGGTATTCCCTGCCATCTCACCTTATGACTCAACCCATGTTCCGTACGACTCGGATGACTCAGATGATGATGAGCGAACAATGGGCTGTGGCGTTCTCAGTGAACAGAATTCGGAGATGATCGCCGGCGAATCGAGTTCTGGTACGTCCATCTTACGAAACGCGTGGGAATCGTCTGGATCAACAAATGAAGAAGATGGTTCCAAGGAGCGCAAGACAAGTCCGAATATGCTATACGAAGATGTGATCGAGCCCACCCCGCTCACCATTGTCGCTATCCTTGAGGGAAGGACAGGGCGACTTGATTCAAGGCGAGGAGGACCGACTATCGGGGCAGACGCAGAAGACATGCCGTCCCTGGTGAGTGAAGTGCACAACCTTTCTGCGCGCTTTACGTACGCAGACATCCGTGCGTTTATCACAGACTTAGGTCCCTCCCTCGCCCTTCAGTCCCTAACTACCATCGCACACATTTGTGCAAACCCGTTCATCTTGCCATCTGCCGTTCTACGCTCCAAACAGGTTGACGGGAGTCCAAAGGAGGATGGTCGAGCAGCCATTTCGGCCAGTCTCACCACACTTGGTACTGAGTCAATAACGTCGACATCCTTAAATCCGCTAGTCGCCTCACCATGGGTAGCACCTTGTCTAACCTTGAAGGAGTTAGCCCTTAGAGTCAAGCAGGCTGCACCGATGATCCACAGAGTACATCGGGACCTTCATCTGGTCCTGAATAATCGGTCACATCCTGTTGCAAAGTATATTATCGCATTACGGAACGTGTCTAGAGTGACGCATTTGAAGCAGGGCCTAGATAGCATGCTCGGATCGGACTATCAACAATTGTTCGTGTCGCGAATGAGGCATCTGCCTTCACCGAATGTAATTCCACTCTTCCGTTACATCGCATTTTCTGAGGAATCAATGGCACCTGAGGTGAGTATCATGCCATCAAAGTCAGGTCTAAGGTATCTGACCGTAAGCGATACACAGCGCATTCTTCAGGGCATGGTGGCTTGTCAGAAGCCATTTGAAACCCTCTTCACAGTTCTAAGATCCTTCAGCAACGGTGAACCAAATCAGTCGGTTACAATTGAAGCCACCATTGCAGCCTTACGCCAGCGCGAGAGAAATGCAGCAGAGCAACGCGCAAAAGCGAGACTCGCAGCTGAAGCAATCCTCTCAGATCCCCTATCACCCGTTTTGGTGCTCCCCACCTTACCTTCGTCGATTTGGGCAATGGAGCGCCGAAACAAGGAGATGCTGCTGCGCACACGCAGGGACGTTGCACGTTCCTTGATTGCCAACAGCTCGAGTCGAAAACGTAGGGGCTCTGTCTCATCGGAGGTGTATCCTGCGGATGACCGATTGGATGGTGTTCGTGATCCGGAAATGGCTGCTTATGACATTCCTCGCAACACCGGCCGACGCTACAGTCAACTCGGCATTTCGGATGGTAGGTTGAGCCCAGCCTTCTCGGAAATGAGTGACGTGAGTTTGTATTTTGCGGCGGGTGGAGGACAACAACAACTCATGAACCCGACAGGACCGAATGCAAACTTGGATGCAATGCTCCGTAATTCGGTTTGGCGTCTGCTGTATGAGCAACTACCGCCTCCTATTCCCTGTATCCGCGTGCATGCATCGAACGCGGCTCAACGTTCATCTTCCAACGAACAGTTTAGAGCAGCGTCACCAGCGTTGGGCCAACCAGCTATATCCCCGTATGTTTCGCGCTCGAGTTCGCCAGCACCTGATGCGATGCATCGTGGGCGCTATACTCCACCGCCACCGATGCCTCTAAGTCTAGCGTCGACTCCTCGCGGCAGTCGTCGCGACTCAGTGATGTCTACGATAAGTTCACTCTCAAGTGGAAACAGCGTTGAAGGCTTCGCTTTCGGTACTTCAGCGAAGCAAATCATCGAGAATCATTCTAGGGCGATCGATTCGGAAGAGCACGAGGCATACCTCCAAGCCTTTGACAGCAGCGAGAAGGCATATGCAAGGCTTGTCGAGTGGGAGCAGAGCGGGGGCTTCTTTAAGCTTCACGAATACTTCCCCCACCTCACGGCCGACGGGTCAGAGGCTGAACGCATGCTAGCCCAGAGTATTACTTCTCTTAAACAGTGGAGGCAGCACCCTCAGCATGAGCTCATCGCGTCGTGGCTTTGGCCTTCGCTTTTTGAAAGATCTCCAAATTCAGCGAGTTCAAGCGTCTCGGCCTCTAATCAGCGCAGCTCTGCGGTTTTGAGCCCTGCGGTCAGTCGAGGGGGAGACCAGGGTAAACCTGCAACTGCGCTGGCAATGATTGCAAACAGCGTCGAGTTACTCGCGCCAATTCGTTCGTTCCTGGCGTGGAGAAACCAAAGACAAAGGATCCGCATTAGGAAGAGCGCAGCCGCACCTTGGTGTCCTGTGTCCAATCCTGAGTACTTCTTCATCGACAACACTGACGCACGCGTTCTTGAACAAACAGGACTGGAGATACAAGCAGTAGATGTAGACAGCGATAACGCGCTCACTCAAGCCCTACTTGCTGCGGCTGCAACGCCGAACCAGTACGCCGGTTTAATGCTACCATGGCTCGAGAACCAGGCCATATCGCAGCGGTTGGCAAGGCGAACGCATCGAGCGATTGGCTGGGACATGCCGCATGGGGGCGAAGGTAAGAAATCTAGGCGCCGCCATAGAAGGAGGCCTGCTCGTACCGATACGTATCTGCCATCCGCGGAGGTGTTGCTCTCACCAATGGAGCTCTCACAACCCTCCTTACTTCGTAAACCAAGCACATCCGCCAGACTTGGAACATACCCATCGCATCTATCAACACCTGACCGCATTCCTTGGAGCAGAATGTCGCAAGGAAGTAGTGGTAGCAGTGCCTCGCCCCAGCCCTCGCACAGCACTGATTCCCAATCAAACTCTTCAGGTTATTCGATGGCCAGTTCGGTGCTCCATGCTCCAGCTCCAGATGACGAGCTACTCACGAGGATCGCTCCGCAGGCAGGTACTCGTACAGATTCCCTCCTCCTGCTCTCGTCCCGTGCTTGGTGCTTACGTCTTGTTAAGAAGACTTTAGCAATGTTAGCGCGCGAGGCGCATTGGGCGTTACAGCTGCCGACGGATGCAAAGACATTTGAAGAGGCGAAACAGCGGATTCTTAATCGTTTGACCTTACTCCTTCATCGAGCCAAGTACTACTATCTTTATGGAGAAGAAGAACTCAAGGCAGAAGATGCCGGGTGGATAACTTCCTCACGTGGTAGTTATGCATTCACATTGGATTTGGTACCGATTATCTCAGCCTTAAGATCCGAGCGATCTTCTATTTCACAAGAGACTCGAGAAAAGTTCCGATCAGAAGAGATAATGGGCTCAGATGTAGAGTTGCCATCAGAGGCTATTCATCGACTACTTCGGTCAGTGATTATTAGATCATCGCAAGATCCTTCGTCTCACAAAGTTTGGCAGCTTTTGCGCCTGGCTCGAATGCCAAATATACGACCGCTTATGCTTGACAGGAGCATCGAAGCCTTGGCTCGACTTCACGCACTCACATTAGCGGCTGCCGGTCAGATGCAAATGAGGCTTAACCGCGGACCTTATGCAGCAGTTCCACACCTCCCTGATGATGATCAGTGGCCAGACAATCAACGACAACACCTCGACATTTCGTTGATACAAGGTATCGCTCTTCGAGGTCTTTCCTCAATCGAAATGCCTAGCTTACAACCCACGATGTTCGAACTGGATGTAAGCCTTATGTCGCTTGGCGGTTCTCCTCTTTGGCTGCAATTCACTACAGACTTCGTCTGGTTGGGCTTTGATTTAGACATCCCCAATTCCATTCCAAGCAAACCTCTTGCACAAGCGCTAGTCGCAGGCAGAGTCCATGTCCCGTTTACTGCTGACAGTAGGTCTTGGGTTGTCCGTACGCCGCCAAAGTTCCAGGCTGAGCATATTCTCGCACACCTTCCACTATTTTCCACGCAGCGTGATTCGTCTACGACGCAGCTTCTCTCTGCACTCAAGCTTCTACAACAGCTTGCCGCGTTATCTGAGGTCTCCCTATCGGATGATCTGCACGATTTCCAGACGGTGATGCGTGCTATCTCGGGCCATTCACCCACCCTCACAAACAAGCTCGTGCCTCCATCGAAGGGCGGCTCCGATGCTTCGCGCGTGAGCGAGGAACCCGCACAGAGCTTCAAAGCCTTCGAGGACCTCCTGCAAGGCTATGAATTTGTATGTGATGTCACTCAGCTAAGAACAAAGCTCGAACCAACTCCGGATTACGTTATTCCTATTGCTGCTTCGCTGCCAATGAGCCGGTTCGCACCGCACACAATCCTTGCATCGATTCTTCGAATGACAACACCTCGACATTCCCTAGAGCTCTATCGTGAGGTCTTCATCAACGACACATCTGAAACAACATTACTGGCTCACAGACTTGCTCGTGCACCACATGGACATCCTTACTTAACACATCCTCCCTGCTCGAAAACGGACGCGATGAACGCGTTTATCAGCGGTGGGGCTAGTCCTATCGTGTGGGATCACATCTCTGTGCTGCGTTCGGGAATTTCGACTGTGAGGGTAGTGACACCCACTGCAGCACATGAAGCAAATCTGACACTATTCGCCTATGCATGCGCTTGGGCGACATCTTCGCTTGACTCCAATCCATGTATTCCCAGTATCCCCGCCATTGCTACAGCGACCAGGTCTACTCATGTGACGTCACAGCCTCTACCTCAGCGTCAGTTGCTTAACCTTGATGAACTGCGCAAGGCGTTGCGAATGTTGCATGCATCACGCAGGGCCCAACGTGAGTTTGTCACACGCTTTCTATTCTCTCCACAATGCAATCTTTTCCAGCCGATTCTTGGTAGTGTGAAGGTATCCACCATGGGTGAGATAGGCCCCGACGCAGCTGCACTGTCGCAATTGGAGTCTACAAGTGGCTCTAACGCAGGTCATGCGTCCATTGGGGTTCCACAGGGACATGCATGCTCCACTCCATCGCAATCAAGTGCATCGAAGAACCCCTTACCGTACATAGCACAGTCGTTGTTTTATCGGTTACGCATCGCCCGCACTCTGGCATTTTTCATTGAGCAGAAGGTGCTGAGCTTCATTCGTAAGGACTTCCCCGTTGATCCGCACATTTATCTCCAGTTAAGAGATCGCAGAAATCTGCTACAACGAGCGAAATATGCATTCCGGAAACTAGTATCAACGTGGCAGGTAGAGCGCAAGAATGAGCAAATCGCGAGCGCGACTACAAAGCCTGTTTCATCCACACCCATGGAATATGACAGCGACGATGAAGACCTCACCGCACTTTCTCCTCAAGATGCATCCCGCTTTGAACAGTTCAGGACACACCATGAGAATAGCAACGTGGCCAGCGGCTATTTTGCTGTGGAGGACGATCGTCCCGATTATCTTGGATTACCCTCCTGGGAGAAGAGAGTGAAGTTATTGAGCGCACACATTGACTATCCTGTGACTTACTTTAGGCGGCAAGCATTCTCGAGGTGTCATCAAACAGCACCCGACGCAATAGCCGTATCATGCTGCTGCCACTCGGGAGAGAAGTCGTGTCTGATGAGTCAGCACTGGAGCAGGAATGAGGAGGCTCAATACGAAGTTATGCTATGCTGCTGTGGCACGGTATGGCAGGGTGAGGATCAACTGATTCTCACTCACGAGGATCAACTGGTACTCCGGCGACACAGAGCAGCAACCCGCCGACTTCGCCGAGAGATTACTTTTGGATTGATGACAATGGAACATGCCCTCCAGGGGCGTGAGCATCTTCAGAGCGCCGTCAAGGGTGCCCCGAACGACGCCGCATCGCTTTCCTATGTGATGTCGCTCATTCGTACGTACCCGGATGTAGCGACGAAGGCATTCAAGACTTTGGAGACGCTTCGTACCAATGTGCGTAAGCTCAAGCCTTGTGTGGCTGCTTCGAACGTACTTCTCCATTTGCTCGAAGCCGCGAACAACAGTGCCTGGGCGCATGATCCAACCATTTCACTCGACAATGTGCAAGAGATGAATGAAGTTGAAAGCATACTCGCTGCTGTTTCTACCAATGGACGGTCCGCAGAATGGCTTCGGCCTATCGTATCGAATTGCTTGGCTGTTGCAGCTCAATTGAAGCGGTTGTACAATGAAGGTATCGCGCCGGCTAAGGCCGTCCTCAGGTACTTGTTGTCAAAGGAAGGATTGCAACTCTTCGATCGTAGTAGTCCGAAAGGAACAACATTCACATGGCCTTTGCAGGTGTCTCTTGACATCGCAGTGTACCTTATGCAACTTTCTCATTGCTATGAAAAGACCGCGCCAAAGCTCTCCTTGCTCTTTGAGCTCCGTCGATCATTCAAGATGCAGAGCCAAGAACTACCATCATCTAAATTGCTAGCAGCTCAGACACAGGACCAAAGTGCACATGCAGATGCAGCTAGTGCTGAGAACCAGGTAGAAAGTGCGTCTCCTGCTCAAGCAATCCACGCAGCTAGTCGATCCATGATTAGCCTCCCAATTGCAACCTTTATCTCTGGATCTGACGCCCAGGTTGCCTCGAAGTGGATGGCAGAGCCAAGTCGGCCACTCACAGATGAGGCTCTTTCTAGGCTAGCCCAAGGGTTCACAACTCACGAGCTGGTCTATCAGGATCTCGTCACGGTCGAGCACCTAGCGCTGGCTCTCTGGGGATTGAGGACATATAAAGTGGCTGAGGACTACGCTGACATCATTGACGCCTCTTTCAAGCGACAGGCGGCTGCTGCGCTTCAAGGAGCCTTCGATTCAACCTTAAACCTTGCGGAGCTGGATGCACCGAAATTCAGTGAGCTGAGTGGCTTGGAGGACATGGCCATGGGTTGGGCGATTGAGGAGGCGGACGATGAGAAGGAGAACGTGAGTGGAAGCTTAAGTACACACGAAGTCGGAGGTGTAGCGGAGCCATTAAGTCAGCTTCCTCCCACTGAAGGCCGTGCTCTGATCGTCGACTCAACTCACGGCACGACTACGACAAGTGCAGCCGCCACCCCCAGAGAGTCAAACTCCCGAAACCAGCAGTCGTGGCGACCATATGGTCGAGGGTCCTACTCCGCCAGATCCACGCCTTCTCGTCGATCGTCGCAAGTTGGTTCCGAAGCCAGTGGAGACACAGCAGGTGTGACGGATGATGAAGAGGCGGACTACGACTACTACGGAGGATCCTACGCAGATGTCGAAGACGACCCCAATTCCGCCATGCAAATGTGGAACGCCCTGTCAGGAGACTTGCCCAATCTTGACTTTGACCTGTGATGCGAGCAACAATTTCGATTTGCTTGATATGCCGAATGAATGTTTGTTCACAAATAAAACCCTATTTCACTCTCTACATTAGTTGTCCCACCCCGTGCGCCCGCGCATGCCCCACGGCCCCTCTACTCGACACGCCCCAGCGCGGAAACCCCCAGCTGAAGCGATTGTGGTGAGCCCGTCCCCCGTACCCCGTACCAAAATTCCAGCCAAAATTGGAAAATTCTGAGCGTCGGTGCGAAGAGATATTTCTCTGAAAGCGTGGGTTGCTGCGAGTGAGGCCACACGGTTACACCGGATAATGATGCAGAGTAGTGTAGTAACTCAGCAGACGCCACATGGCATCTGTAATTGCTTCTTGCAGTGCGCTAGATTCCCTTTTGTTCAAGCCCAAGATCCGGAACGACCCGAGTTTGGCCAAGTGATATGTGAACGGTGCGACCGGACGTACCCCCAGCCGGAGGCGTTCAACATTGTGCAGGACCTTGCCGAGCAGGGTAATCCCGACGCGCTTCGTCTTCTCGCGGGGCTGGACGACCAGGGTTTCGCGCAGATCCCCGATTTCCAGAAGATGTATCTTGCGTGGAAACAGGGTTCGACGCTGGCTGCATGCAACATCAGCAACACATTTTTGCCAAATTGTGATATCCCAGGTTTCTACGCCCCGGACCAGATTGAAGCGAGAATCAAGGAGGCGTCCAAGACCGATCCCTTCATCCTAGGGCTGTATGCAGGTGCATTCAACTCGGAGATTCAGATCGAAGACACCTGGCCGGCTTTGGCCAAGGGCGTCGCCAAGGTGTTTCGGACTGTCAGTAGTCCAAGTCTGCTTCCCCACGCGTACACCCTGGCTCACATCAGCGGAGTCTCCATCCCAGGACTGGACCCGTTCTTGTCTCGTGACTATTACTCCATGGCCCCGTCGAATGCCGCGTACTTGTTCGATACACCGACCCTTAGCAAGCTTGCCGTGATTCAACCGAACTATCGTCCAGAGCTGCAGCTCGATTATATCCGCGCGATCATCTATGGTCGTAACGGACTCAAGCGCGATCTCGGTCGCGCCGAGAAGCTGCTCAGAATCCAGACCGCAAGCGCACTCAGACTGACCGTTGTGGACAGATTCGCTTTCGTTGAGCGAGCCATCCTTGAACTATGCAAGCTTGCTGACGCGCAGTTTTTGTACCGTGTTAAACTGGCCCTGAAGCGACACGCAGAAAGTCCTACTGTTAAGGCGCAATCGGAGGCAGGTGGTGACAGCTACGAACCACTTGATCCCGCGTTCCTTGCGCGCTTGAACGCCCACGTGATGGCGGGCGATGCGTTGCAGGCCGCGAAGGCGATGCAGACTGATTCCGTTCCAAGTCGCTTCCGTGTTCCCAGCTTATTGAAATTGCCACCACCTCTACGAACGAATGGAGACGATGTGTACGCCTTCAAGATGTCGCTCTTCGCTGCTTCTATGCGACCTGCTATAGATCTCGCAAACGAAGACCTGATGACATATATGCGCGAGGTCATCCAACCCTGCTACCTTGAGGATGAGCACGTCCACTGGCTTGTCATGCAACTCATGTACGGATGCTCGGTACACGCGACTCACGCCATTTCGGTTTTGCTGCCTGTTATTGAGAGGGGACTTCCTTCAGTCGGTTTGCCACCGCTGCCAACGACTGCTGTTTCATGTCGTGAGGCACTGTTTGGGGGTAATGGTGGAATCCAGGTCTCGACAGACTATCTTAGTCAAATCGCGAGTACTGAACATTCCCCAACATGCGACTTTGGGGACGAAATGAAGCGAGCCGAGAACCCTCTTACGCCTTCTGAAGTTTTCGTAAATGCACCCACGGTTGCAGTGAATCTCATTCGCAGCGCTCTTAGGAAGTGGCTCTCACCTGAGAGCAAGCCATGGCCGAACCTCCCATATCACTATGTTGATTCAGTTCTTATCCAGAATATCCTCAACATGCCTTTTGATGCTCACAAAGGACCCACCTCGGCGCAAGGCCCTTTATTTGAGATGGCTGAATCGAAGCTCATGTGCTCAGCAGTATGTGCCATTGCCCACTTGTGCCGAGCGGCATCCGTATGCTCCGTGGGTGCCTACGATCGTGAGTACATCCAGGTGCCTGGTAGCGGACTTGATTTCGATGCGGAAGACGCCCGAGTTCTGAAGGCTACCGTCTTGAGTGACAGCGAGCTGGAGACCATGGCTCTGAATCGACTCTCCGAAACTAATCCTTCTCGGTCGAGCCCCCTTGAGCAGCTTATTGCGGAGGCTACGAAAGAACTCTCGGACTTCTTCGATAACCCTGATACGGAGCGGCGTACAATTGAGATTCCAATTCAAAAGATCTACACAATTCCTTACTGCTACATAGAAACACACACGGAGGACCACTATGCTCTTCATATTGCCTGCGCCAATGCGGGATGTCCCTGCCGCCGGCTCCACTTCTTGGAACCGGCCCATCCTTGCGACAAACGCACTGGTACCCCACTGTCGGAAGAAGAGTTTACAAAGCAACAGAAGCGGAAGGAGCTAATGGCCCAAGCACTGGGTATGTCGGTGCCAGGAGAATGGCGAAAAGTGGATGAGACTATTATTGGGAGACCTGACCCGTTCGCAAGTCTGACCAAGTCCGAACAAGCTGCAGTGCTTTCACTGTGCGGGGAGGATGCGAAGCCTCTGCAGACTAAGGTTCGCAGTAGTCGATGCGAAGCTGTTCGCCGAATGATCCAGTCGGTACTTCCAGAGTGTCCGCTGCCTGATGATGCAACTGAAGTGGGACTAGCGCAAGCTGTTGAGACGTATCTCGAAAGCAAAGAAGACCGTCCAGAATCGCTCCAAACGCTCGGCAAGTTCGGCGAGTTCTTGGCGTTCAAGCGCGGTCTTTCCGGACCAATGACCCAGCCGTTGGCCCCGAAAGAACCTGTGCTTGATGTCGTGAGAGAATTCATCCGAGATCGCATAGGTACAATGCCGGACGAAGAGCTCTATCGACAAATCTACGGCCCTTGCGAGGACATTGTAGAGACCGAAGTCACTAATCTCCAGAACGCCATTGGCGACTGGCCGTTTGGTGTTGAATTCTTGGATGAGGAGTTCAGAGAGACAATTGAGAAGTTTGAGGCCGCTGCTGCCGCCGCAGCACTAGCCGCGCGTCGGACCGCTAATGGGCATGAAGACAGCTCGGCTCCTGACGCTTACGCTTTGGTCGCAAACGAGAAGTGGGAAAACGTTGCAACAGTGAGCTTTGCCCGGATCGGGGTCCCCATTGAGCGCGTTCAAGAAGGAGTCAATCCTACGGACTCGCGCAAGTTCCCACTCCCTGGCTTGGAGGGCTCGCTGCTCGACATCCCCTGTGAGATTGTGGTCCGAGGTGCGAATGCCACGGCACGTAGCGCACTTGTTGATAAAATAATCCACAACGCAGCGGACCAAATTAGATCTGCAGCCGCGAAGTCCCTCCCTCACGTAGATGTGCAGGATTTGCCAGTGGCGTACTTCTGCTATGGCAGCGAGACTCAATACTTCTCCGCCGATCCGAATGTCACACCTTTCAGCCGATCAGGTTTCGCGTACAAAGATGAATGCAAATTCAAGGAGTTCCTTAAGCGCGAAGAGGCTGAAGCAAAAGAGGCCGAGTTGAATGGAGATAAGTTCGCAAGGTACAAGCTCGCCATGAAGCGCGCTAGCAGATTTGTGCGGCTAGGGCTTCATCACTATAAGTGTATGATTTGGGAATACCTCGCTTCCCCAGTTGTGAACCAAATCTCACCACCAGAACAACTCGAGCAATTCGCTCGGCTTATTGAGCGCTGCTTTGAAATGGTTCCTCGCGTCTATCGCCAGGAAGCACAAGCTGAGCTTGCAACGTTCCTTGCTGACGCGTATCGTGTTTTCCCCAATTCACCCGTTGGACTGTTTACCGAGTATATTAATTCCGCGCATTTCTGGGAAACACAGGTTAACCTTCGATACACGCACCCCATTTACGACAATTCATCGATCAATGCGAAGGACCACGGCAGTAAGGCGTGGGGACATGTTTATGTTGGTGGCCGAGCACGAATGCCCGTTAGTTGTGCTCTGGCCGAGCTTGAATTTATGCACTTAGCAAAGCTTGGCCAACAGATCATGTCTTCCGTGTCGTTTGTTCGCGAATCCCTCACGGTGCCGCCGTTGGTAGTGCAGCGTTTCCTCGAGCGTCTAACTTCAAACACCGAGTCTGCGCATAGACTGAGACTCAAGCATAGCTCCAAGTGGGGTGGATCCGGTTTCTCCTGGTTCTCCGCGAACCCTGACTTCGCTGTCCCTGAGAACACCAAGCAAACAGACCCATTTTCTACCTTGAACGACAGCGATTCATCTGAGGAGAAGTCACAACGCCAAGTGGGCCACCTAAGCCCGAGCGTTTCTTACTGGAGGTCGGCTTTGTCAGATTCCGGTCACGCATTCAATTTCGATGAGCCCCGGTCAGCCAATCGACTGCCATATTATTTGCTTCGACTCCCCGATCCTCCACAGTCTTCAGCCATTACCTTCATGATGACCGAGGGATACAAGTGGTACGAGCCGGCACAGGCACAGGTCCAAGCAAACACTCAAACTGACAGCCTCGCTGCTGTTGCGGCCATCAAGGATGGGTTTACGCTCTTCCCACGTCCATCAGAGCGAGCTCTGGCATCTTTTGGAGGAACTCAATTTGTCAAGAACACAGCGTGGTTAGGTTACTTCTCACACATCACAGACACAACGCCAATTGATGTGCTTTCTGCACAATATGGTCTCGACCCTATCTCCGCGCTTGCTCGCCTGACGATTGGAGCCGTAAACGGTGCTGCGGTGGGAGTTGCGCAAAAAGCATACGCTTGTAGGTTGATCCCAGGCTTGGACAACCCCAGAGATACAGATGATGCAGGCAGCTTTGACAAGCCCTACCTAGTTTCTGAGAGCTTCAAGAGCAGAGTTGATGACTTGATTCGCGCTTGGTCGGACAACTCGTTGGATTTGGGCCAATGGCCTTTGCAGAGCGAGAAACACGGACTTGTAGAGCGTCCAGCGTTGTGGTTAGCGCGTTCGCAGTTCGTAAGCTCGCACTTACCACCTGTCGGCTCGATTGCAGACGGCGTGAGCGACCGCTGGTTCTTCGAGACGTTCGCATCAGATGCGGTAACCATTGCCCAAGCGACCATTAAGCTAGTCTGGGAATGGAGGCAAATGAACGCTCGTAAGCACAATACCGAGGCCCTGGCCCTTCCAAGGCAGGCCAATCCCTGTCGTTGGGATTTCCAACTTCAGAACTTCTTGCAAATGCGAGACCACGTTGATTATTTCCCTCAGTCCGCAGTTCAGCCGCAGAGCCTGGTCCATCCGAAGGTTCTCGCGGGCAAGGCAGCAGAGACTGAGCTACATGTCATTGGAGATGTGCAGGAAGTGTATCAGGATACGATCAAAGCGTTTGGCAACCCTTACGATGATCTCCCTGAATCAGCAGAGGTTGACAAAGTCATGCTCGTGCATGTGCCACTTTACATGCCAATTACCCTTCTGACCATGACAATGTCGGGCGAACGCAACAAAACATTCCAATTTCGTCACTTCAGAGCCGCTCTCTCGATGCCTATTATCACTCCCGATCCATTCATTGCCGCGCCCCCCAGCTTCCCAATTGGAGGGGAACAGGAAGATGACCCTCGCACTCCAGTGTTCTCGGCGCGCGAGCTCTACTCACTCGTTCAAGTGCTACTCACGCACTTTTGGTCACTCTCTCGTAACCTTCTGCCCATTTTCCCCTTTGCAAACAATTCTCCTTATCCACAAGCCCTTGTCTCATACGCAAGAGAGCTGATGATGGGACTGACACTGTACAGCGCACTCCATTCAGATGTCAACACACTTGGAAAGGTTCAAACACAGTCGAAGCAACTACTTGGAAGGATCCACGGTCTCTTGAGCCACCTTCAGCAACCCAGTAACCGCCCAGCCGCGCCAGTTATCATGACGATGTTCATGCCCGTGCTAGAGTGCAACATGCGCTGGGAGCAAATCGACCTTGCAGTTGCGCACCTTGCAGGACATGTCACTACAATGGAGAGTTTCGGTGCATATGAGCATGCCGCACTTGTCAGTTTGTTGGAGCAACTCCCTGGTCTCATTCAAGAAGTCAAACGCCACAACTCGTCTCCCATCCACCGGCTCTTAGCATGGGGTCGAAAGAATATGAAGGCGATTGCATTGGGTGCCGGCGCGCTTCTAGCAGCCGCTGTCATGTATCCACTTGCACGTAACTATCTCTCCCAACAGCCTTGCCAGGACGAGGAGGATGAGGAGGACGAGGAGGAAGATGACGAGTAAGACGCTCCCGCCAAACCACCCCAGTCTCTTGATAGATCCCGTCTATTTCTTCAATCCATTGGTTGTTTTTACAGTTTTGAGCGATCGGTGTCCGATCGAGAACCCTTTATTACTCGTTGAGTGCTTTTCATGACGCATATCCATACTGTTACCCATACATCACCAGTTCGTGGTACTGTTGATTGCACGTGCGCAGGAAACGTCGTAAACCAGTGTGTTGGAAGAGGTTCGTTTCCATTTCGATTCGTTGATTCGTTGATCCGTTGATTCCTTTCGCATTCATATTCCCTCTAACACGCCCACGGGACTGAAGTAAGATCGAGGCCGACTGGCCAGGCCTGCATCGCGAGTAACTCGGCCATTGGGCCCACCCAACCTGCCCAAGGCTGCGCAACATTCCAGGCCAAGACCCCGGGAATTTGAATTTCGCCCCCCTCTCAGTCCAAGATTCTGACAGAAATCCGCCTCGAATCTACATTTTCTGGGGTGGGATATGCCGTGACTGGGCCGGGGATCCGCGGATCCGACAGGATGAAATGCATGATACCAAGTTTACGCGTTGTTTGCACTTGATGTATATCCCAACTTTCTAGTCCATATGGAGGGAAAGACCCAGGATTACCTTTCCAGACCGGTCATCGAGGTCCGGAACTACATCAACGGACGCTTTGTGGAGCTCACCGAGGAGGAGCGAAAGGATGCCCTCGATGTATATAGTCCAGCCACTGGCGCTGTGATTGCCCGCGTGCCCCGTTCAACATCGAAACAAGTGGATGAGGCCGTGAGGGCTGCCAAGGCTGCGTTCAAGGCGTGGTCTGCGCTCTCGGAACGAGAAAGAGCAGATTATTTGGAGAAGATATCGAAGCGGATTGCTGAAAAACTCGAGGAGCTCGCCGATATTGAGTCATATGACACGGGTAAGCCGCTTAATCTTGCCAGAACCGTGGATATCCCTCGCGCACGGGATAACTTTGCGTTCTTCGCGGGTCAGATCCGACACGACTTCACGGAGGCCCATTCCAATGCAGGAAGTGGACCTCTGGCTAGCCTGAACTACACACACCGCTCCCCTGTGGGCGTTGCCGGCTTGATCACGCCCTGGAACCTCCCGCTTTATCTCCTAAGCTGGAAGGTCGCACCTGCCATTGGATGTGGCAACACGGTTGTTGCTAAGCCATCAGAGCTGACGCCATTGACAGCGAACGCCCTCGCGGAGATCTGCAATGAGATTGGGCTGCCTCCTGGCGTCTTCAATGTTGTTCATGGCACCGGCGCAAGTGCAGGTCAAGCACTTGTCGCTCACAAGGATGTTCCTCTCATCTCGTTCACCGGTGGTACTGCCACGGGAGCTATTGTGAACAGCACTGCAGCGCCACTCTTCAAGAAGGTTTCGTTGGAGCTCGGCGGCAAGAATGCGACGGTCATCTTTGATGACGTCAATCTGGACGAGATCATGCCATCCATCGTGCGCTCCGCCTTCGCAAACCAAGGCCAAGTGTGCCTGTGCGGATCTCGCATTCTGGTACATGAGAAGATCTACGAAACCTTCGTCGAGAAGTTTGCCCAAGCTGTGAAGACTACTCTGATTCCCGGTGACCCGCGTACTTCCAATTTCGGTGCCGTAATCTCGGCTGACCACATGAAGAAGGTGCTGTCTTACATTGAGCTGGCGAAGCAGGAGGGTGGTACCATTGTCTGCGGTGGCAAGCGTGCCGATCTGCCGCAACCCTTTAAGAATGGCTACTTCATTGAGCCAACTGTTGTCACAGGCCTTGCTACGGATTCCCGCTGCGCTCAGGAAGAAGTTTTTGGTCCATTCGTGACAGTTCACCCATTCAAGGATGAAGCCCAAGCGCTTGAGATATGCAATAGCACGCGATATGGTCTTGCGGGTTCTCTCTGGACTAACGATCTAAAGCGTGGCCACCGCTTTGCACAACAGTGGGAAACCGGTATGGTCTGGGTCAACACATGGCTGCTCCGAGACTTGAGAGTTCCCTTCGGTGGTGTCAAGGATAGCGGCTTTGGTCGTGAGGGTGGACGCTATGCATTTGAGTTCTGGACGAATCAGAAGAATGTCTGTATTAAGTTGTAATGTAACTCCTTTACATGATACACTATTAGTCGATTCCCATCCTACCTGGTGTTCCTAACAATCTGGTCAACAATTGCTCGTCTATCGCGTGCGATCTCGTCTGCAAATCGAGCTCGCGTGGCCTCGGACTGGACGCGGTTGCGACTAGCTTGCCTTGCGTCGTCCTGACTCCTTAATACACTTGCTTGTTGATCCCATTCTGAGTTGACATTTGTCGGAACATAAGTTCGTTGCAGTTTGAAAATGACGGCTCCTTGAGGAATAATACTTTGCGAGCTCACTGCAATTGGGCTGGGAGGGCGTTGGCCCTGGGATATGGGTGCCGTCTGAGCAGGACCACTTGGTCTTGACGGCACACCAGGCGTGCTTGCCTGCTGAGGATATGATGGTGCCTGTGGTGGCGTTACATGAATCGGCGTGGAAGATACACCAAGTGGTGGATTGGACGGCAGCGTTTGTGAAGACGAAACATACGAGGCCAAGGGGGACTTGACAGAAGGCTGGTCGGCGCTCGACTTTGGCATTAACAGACTGCTGTCGGATAAGGAGACCGACGCATCCGACCGGCTCGAAAGCGGGGAGAGGGTCGACGGTGTAGCAATTCCTCCGTTAGCCGAGATCTCGGATAAGTGAGGCGAGGCGACCATGGCATCGCTGCGTGGCGTTGCAAGCTCGGCTCCGATCGGACGCTGGACCTGAGTCGCTGCTGCGAACATCGCTCTGAAGGACTCAGCATCTGGGCTCGAGAGCTCAGAGACATCAGGTGCAGCGGACACACGAGAATGCGGCTGATCGAGATTGAGGACGAATCGAAGTGGCTCGGCGGTAGTCTTGTGTTCCTTCGGGCTTTGGGAAGCAAGGGGCTCCTGTTGCTGTGGCAGAGATCCGAATGGTGCGGTGGTCGTAGTAACAAGGGGCATTGGTGGCCCAAGCTGAAGTGGCTTCAAACCTTGCGGTGCACTTGGTTCTTGAGGTGGTCCTACGAAAGATCTCTGGCTGTCGCCAAACTGATGTAGTCTAAACGTAGGAAGATCTGTATACTCTTGTGGCTGTGCGAATTGTCGTGGCACCTGAATTGCTTCGGGACCGCCTAAATCCAGCGGCTGCACCGGGGGACGATACATGTCACTATCTGTCATGGGGACATGTGGAGACTCGAGATGAAGTGGCTGGATTGGCCCTTTGCTCGAACCTTCCACTCTTGAGGACCGTTTGGGACTAACCCGTAACGGGAGCGACCTCAAATCATACAACATGAATGGTGTCTCGTCTGGCATCGCAGGCAATGCGCCCAGTTTCAGAGGTTGCAAACCCTTTTCACGCAACAGGTCTTGAGGTGCTTCACCAGAGACGTGAGGTGCCTGGGGCTGAGGGAGCCCCGGCTGGGGTTGAGGCAGACCACTTGGCTCAAGGCTTGGTGCAAGGAGTTTTGGCCAGAACGGTTTCACTGGACCTTCTTGAGGCTCGAGCTCCAAGGGCTGAACTGGGAGGCCAGTCGTTACACGTCTGATTGGCAATTCTGGCGGCCAACCAGGGGCCTCTTCATCAAGCCTATGAGGACGCTTATTACGTAGCGCACGCCGCACCGGGAAACCGGGTTCCTCAAATCGTAACAGCGGGAGCGTACCTCCCGCGGGTGTCTCAATGAAGTCCTCTCCGAACGCTTCTCCAGAGCGTCGCTGAGACGGGGAAGGTGGGAAAGTTATGATGCCTTGAGGAAGCTCGTGATTGATATACTCTTCAATTGCCTCCTGCCCTGGGAAACGCGAGGGCTCCCACGGGGGTTCGTTATCGTCACCTTGCTGATCACCACTATGTGCTGCCCAGTAAGCTTTGAGGAGTGTGGAGAGTGCATAGGATCGTGGCTGCGCGGGAACCGTAACCCAATTCCCCGTGACAGGTTCACGGATTTGCACCAGACCAGGATCTGATTTTCTGTTGGGAACGCGCAACTCCAGTGCTGGGAACATGGTACGTGTCTGCTTGTCTGGACGCACATCATCGACATGCACTTCGGACGGTCCACCATTGAGCTGTAAGAGCGGATATGCCACTGCATGGCGGGCTTTGAGGGATGCAACATCAAGCGACCAAAGTGAGGAGGAGCTAGGCTGTTGCAGCTGAGCGTTCTTGAGGGACTGTTCATACTTAGCACGCAGTCGCTTTTTCGTCGCTTCATCGAGTCTCTGTCTCTCCACTCCACTGCCGACTTCTGTCCGCGCCGTGTCTTTCTTCTGACGTCGATGCGGATTCACTGGGGCATACAACAACTCAGAGCTGCTAGGAGTTGGCAGGGGAGACTTCTCCAAAATGCGGGCGGTGCAGGGGGGCTCAGGCGCTTCTTCTGATTCGTCAAAGCCAGCGGAAGCTCGCTGCGCGGCTTGAGTTAGCTGAAGCGGGCGTCGCGCAGGAGCCTTGGTCGGGGCTGGCCGTGTTCCTCTGTCTCGCCGAGCGTGCGGCTGGATTCCGTGACGAGAGCGCTCTGGGTGGTTGGCGTAAGGGTCTGAGAACACAGACGCAGCCTCGACATCAGCATCGGAGCCACCTGCGTCGGACTCGGGATGAGACCTGGCCGAGTGTAAGGAAGATGCGATATCCGCAGCCTCACGACCTGGTGCAGTCGATGTCGAGACGAGGTCGATGTCATCGAGCGGGTCCACATCCCGGCTGGGCTGAACGTTCCTGGGCATCCATGCCGTGCCCTCAGTTTGTGGTAAAGCGAGCTTGGGGACCTGAACTCCGGCTGCAGCACCAGAACTCTTGACAGAGTCCGCAGGAGTCAGGGTCTTGGGGCTATGTGTTTGCTGGGGATATGTATGTTGATGTGGCCTAGTGCGTCCGGACGCTGCGTGAGCATGTTCTGGGCTAGTGTGAGGCTCCGGCACGGGATATTGACCCTCATCGGGCCTGATGCCAGCGGAATCCCCGAGCTCACTGTCTCGAAGAAGCGCTTCAGCGAGGTGCTGGTTGAGGGTTTTGGCTGGTTTCTCGTGGACAACCTGAGATGCAACCGGGGCAGGGCGCGAGGGTGAGCCCGCAGGCTGCTGCGGTAGGGTCACCTGGAACGGGTTCGACTCGCCAAAGTAGTAGTGGTGGTGATGTATCTGAATCACGGGCTGTCTGGGGTCGGGATTATACATTTGCAGCGCCTGTGCGCGGAGCTCGGCCCCGCGTTCGGCAATCCGTTGCATTTATGGATACAATCCGTGCTGCGCTATCCAACGGCAATTTTGGCAGACGCGTGCACTGGCTCGCTCCCGAGATACGCCCACTTGAACAATCTGTGCGATCTGTCCAAATTTCAAAATTTGACCGACACCGGGGGTGTCGGAATATTTACGCGCGAAAAACTGAGACAGGTTTCAGCGCTGCGTTCAGGGCGTGGTGCGTGGGAGTGCGAGCATATGGGGTCGTGTGCGGTTGTGGAGAGTGTTCAGGTGGGGAGCTGCATGCGTGCAACCAGAAACAGACTAGGACTAATGTGGTATGACCTACTCCTGAAAGACCCAGGGTCGGACTGAAACTGGGCTTCGGCTTGCATCGCTAGGCTGGCCATGCACCGGCTCACGGAGCTCGTGGGTCCGGCTAAATGCCAAAATGAACAAGCACAGCACCGGTTTCAAGCCCCCGCTGGCATCGAGGTTGTAGGCGAAAACTTAGAGGAAGAATCGGCATTTAAAGTCAGGTCAGAGACTCAGAGACCAATCATCACAACTGAAAATGTAGCTAACTGTAAACTAACTCTACTATGTGACGTAGAACTTGCCCAGCTCTGTGGGCACTGGAGAAGAAGAGGACCTGTCCGCGACGTGGAGAATCTGTTAATTCGTAGCGTCAACATGTGCTAGGAATTCGATACCCTCGTACTTGATGTTACCCAGGTGGAAGAATGGGGGATCCATATAGATGTTGCCTTCGAGATCAAAGATGGTGAGCTTCGTTTCAGCATGCGAGCCTACCTCCTTGGACTTAGTCGCAATCATGAGCGAAGAGCCAGGCAAGCGGGCGATCGATGAGAAGCCAAAGTCGGGTTCATGAGGACCTACTGTACGAACGTCGACCACTTTGGTGAAGTCTTCATTCACCAGGATCAGCAAGTTGCAGCCCAGCGTTTCATCCAGAATATCGTCAAAGGGGATATTTTGCGAGCACTTGCGAGGCAAGAACACCCAGAGCTTGGCAGGTTCGTGCCACAACACGGCCTCATGACTCATGTAGCCAGGGTACGACATGTTGGTAGCCTTGCGGAGCATTTGGTAGCGCGGTCCCCAGTCAACGCTGAAGATGCGCCCCATGCGGTCAATGACTTTGACCCACTCCGCGCCGCGCGCAATAATCTGCCCGTTGTCTGTCCATTCCTTGCCGTGACTACCAATGTACATGTGGTCTCCATACACTGTCATCCACTCGCCCTTGAGGGTTCGTGAGGAGTGACCGTCGCCATCGGCCAATACGAAACGAGGGAACACAGCACCTGTGCTTGGCCGAAGAGCATACACCACACCCGTGTAGTCGCACACGGTATAGTATCCGTCGTTCCACCAAACTATATCTGAGAGTTCCAGACTGCGATTATTGGTTGCCATACTGGTTGTGGCCTGAGTTTCACCCACCAACTCGACTGTGAATCGATCATCTTTGGGTGTCTTCCCCACGTGCGTGCGTCGGATCACGCCGAACTTGATAATGGACCGCCACTGGAACTGTTCAGGGTGTCGCGAGGCCTTGTCAAGGTCGGAAACGGCGAGGAACTCGAAGGTGTCGCCGAATCGGAACCTTCCGTCAGGCGTAACTAACTCGGTACGGCCCTGGGAGTACTCCTGCGTCCAGGTCGGGTCGCGCGTGAACATGAGCATCCAGGAAGACGCGAGAATCGACCACACCGCGATGGTTGCGGCGATCACAAATGTCACAATGGGTGGGGTCATGGGCCGGATGCATCTTCGATCCCTGAGCGCACCTGGAGCAAATGCTTCGGACGTTGATGCTGCTACCGTCATGGCAGTTGTCTAGCCTCCACACCCCACGCCGAGCGAGATATCACGAATTGGGAAATATGCGAAGCAACGGAATTTTCCAATTTCATCCACCCTCCCATGGAATGCCGAGAAGAACCCATGACGGACTACACGACGACTAGCCATGAGTACGATGAGTGCGCGTGACAATGAGACAGGTTTATGACATCTCGGCTTATAAACGGGTAAATTCGCCGATGATTCCGCGGTGGAGCTGCGGCAGTACTACCAGCACTCACCCACCTACTAGTTGAAGACTATCTATCAGATGGCCTCAGGTAATGCAGTGCTGTCACTAGAGTCGCAAGGCCAGCCATAATGACACCATCCAGCTTACTTGGGATGAGGCAACTCCATATTGAGCTTGATTCAGTGCTTGGAGAAGGGCTGAACTTACTCAACACCATTGAGGTGAGGAACGGGTTCTGAGTCACCAACACGCCCTCTGCTGCAGTGAGCCGGTCTGCTCCAAACAACTCTCGCATCTCATCTGGGGGTGGGAGCGCAGGGAGTGGCTCGCTACTTGGGTTCTCAATCTCGTTTAAGACTGCCGCAAGTGGGATCGAATCTGCTGCGAGCATGAAGTCGACATCTCCGGAAAGATTGGTCAAGAGCGTGGCTCGCTGCATGGGATCGTAGTTTTCACCCACGCTTATATCAGGTTTTGGATTGGACCGAAGCAGCTCCGAGATTTCCATCGATTCGATGGCCTCATTGAGGGGTTTGGATAAGATATCTGCACATTGATCCAGGAGCTTTCCGTATCGGGATTCAAGGAAATACATATGAGATAATAGCATTGTCCTGTACAACGGCACGTTTGATATCGACACCAAGCGCATCCTTCGACGCTGAGCGCAATACATTGCCCAAATGCTCTGCGCAATATAGTACTCTTCTGAATAGACCGAAGTACCATAAGTCATCATTGCATACACCCATGGATAGAGAACTTCGTACTCGGCCGTGCTGGGCGAAGTCGGTGAGAACTTGCGTTGATAAACAGCATCATAACCAGCTCCGTCACCACTCAGCCGCTTTGCGCAAAGCATGAGTATTTCCCGCATATTCACAAATGAGAACTCATGGAGGGTTGAAACCCGCAGCCCGAGAAGCAACGTCAATGGGCACGCTTGCTCATACTTCATGTATCGAGTGTCAGGTTTGTACGCCTGTTGGGTCATGATGCGCGTCATCACCTCAGTGAGTTGGTCAGCAATATCGTGCTCCTTTGAGACCTGCATATGCACGTAACGAATGAGGGTGCCAAGCGGCTCTATAATTGATCGCCTCAACTTTAGGACTTCATGCTGGCTGCACTCAAGGTTCATGGCGCGGTAAGCTCCATACATACGAGATAGGCTATCATAAACTACCCCCAAGCGGTCGACCCGGTCTCTGTAGACACCGGTCCATCCTGTCCTCAGCGTGTCGCTAGGCCGAAATTCTTGAAGAATCCGTTGGCGTAAACTGAGACTAGTTGATGACTTGCATTGGCCACTCGCATCGCGCTCCTCTACCTTGTGCGGTTGGCCCAAACAAGACGGATCAGGAAGGCCAGCGAGCTTGCGAGTTTCTTCAATTGCTATTGCCGTCGACCAATAATTCGGCAGAAACGCGCTATCATGGATCCATCCACAGATACTCTCTCGTGCCAGAAGCCCAATAACGCGCATCTGTTGCGAGATCTTTGCGACCTCGGGGTGTAGATCGTATGGTTCAGGCTTACCTGACTTGAGACGGTGTGTCTCATGCAATAGAGCAATACGAATATCCGCTATTTCCGTCCAGGCTGGCAAATAGGTAATATTGTGGGCGTTATGGATCGGTAAGTCGAGAACAGGATGAATAGGCTCTCCTTTGTTTTTCCCACTGGCGACCTCGAACAGTCCAATTTGTGCCGTTGTGGCATAATGATGCTGGGCCATCAACTCTACGATCGGTTTCGCGTAGTTGACTGCTTGCGGAAAACGCTCCAGAAGAATACCAAGGGAAATCAAAAACTCCTGACCGTATGAGGTCAGTTCAACCTTGCGGTTTCTACCCTCTTGCTGAAGTGACCGTTGTGATTCAACCTCTTTCGAGATAAACTGCGTATATGCGCTGTCGGCATTCCGCCCATACGCAAGCAAATACATTGTGTTATTCACCTCGGGTAGAAGCTCTGGATGGCTCTTCAGGAACGATTCGCGCTTTTTTACATTTTCCCACACCGACCTCATGCGAGTGACGGATACCCCCTCTCCAAAGTCACGGAGCGCAGCGAAGATCTCACTTGGGAATACTCTGTTCCGGATTGCTGCGTGAGGCAATACTAGGAATTTCGATGCTAGCTTCTCGCTTTCCTTCCCGCGCCGATTCGGAATCCGAGACAAAATTGTTCTAAGCTGAGGTGCAACGTACTTGAAGTCGACGAAGAGAGATGCGCGTGAAACAGGCCAACGTGCCTTAAACTCTTGGGCACCGAACACGCTTGTGGCATAGTCAGTCTCCGTCAAAAGTGTGTCTCGAGGCATCGTTAACGCTGAGGAATTGGGAGGGATGGAGATTCTGGCAAGAGCTTGGGTAAAGTCCTCCATACAGATCGTCTCGTCAGCTTCACGGTTGCCTAGTGTAGTGAATGCGTTGAATGGGTTTGTTGTGACGAAGTCTAGCCATGGCCGGGTCAGATCGAAGCTGAGCGAACGTCTCATCCACTTGAAAAACGACGCGCTCGTCAGCGGAGTCTTCCATATGAAGTCTACTTCTTGCTCTGCATCTTCGTTGTACGGGTCAACGTCAAACGGATGTGTGGCTGTAGTGTTACCCTCATATGACATCGAGAGAGGTGGTGGGGCAATCAGATACGGCGTTCCAATTGCTCCTTCGTATTCGCGACGCCGTTTTGCGGCAAGGTCTGGACCATTCAGTACATCCCAGAGTCTAGCAGAAGTTGATGCCGAAACAAGCTGTACCATAACTTTGCGCTGAGAGCTATTTGTAGCCCATTCCAACCCTAAGGATTTGAGTGACGTTAGGAATGGTGATAAAACTCTGCTCATCTGGATCGGGTCCTGACAACGAAGTAGCCATTCATACTGAGGGACCGGTCTTCCCAGTAGCTCACCAGCAAACGATAGGGCCTTTGGTGGAATGTCTTTGCCAGACGAGCAAAGTTTCGCCAGTGCTTGAATCGCCTCGCATTGCGCCGCAACCAACAAAGCGCGGGCACTCGCAAACATAGATCCCCCTGTGAAAGGTCTTGGGGCAAGTGCGTCACCTCCATAAGGTCGTGTGCTATGTAGAGGATTCGCGAATGAAGAACCGATGTACGCAAGGAAACCAATGATAAGGAATACGTTCCAGTCTGACATTACGGGGATGAGAGCGTGCGAAGGATCACCGGAAATGGGCTCACCCCAGGTAGCCGCCGGCCAGTGTTCGCTGATGAACTTTCTATAATCCTCAGCCGTGAGCCGCTGCTGATTCTCCAGCTGTGGCATGGATTCAACCCATGCATAACAGAGTGGAAGCAGAGATGTGGCCATCATTTCTGCAGAAGCGATGTCCCTTGCAAGTGACATCACATGCGCCCATCCAGCCGGCATATACTGATCTTCGAAACTGGAGGGACGGCGATTGAGCGTGCTCTCGAGATGTTTTTCTAGCTCCTGAACTCGGCGAGAGATTGCGGATGGCGAAGCATCTTCGGGAAGCCCGGCCTCATGTAAGATAGCCGTAGGGAGTTTGAGGAGTTGGGAATATAGCTCATCCGCGCGATTCGAAGGCTTGGAACGGACTCGGTAGCTGTAATGAACGACTTTGTCATTTCTCGCCTCGTCATAGCGCAATGCTCGAAGCAAGTATCTGAGATAAAGGGTTGGCGTAGAGCCGCCATCAACATCTTCAGCAAATCGCCGCACCATGACCGAATCGGGAAGGAAATGAGCGTCGCGATGCCGCATCGCGCTTTCACCAAATTGTGGTTCAACAGTTGTCCATCCATAGGGGCAGGTGTCTGGGGTCACGAGTGAACCGTAAAAGGGATCCACACCCTCTTTAGGTTTCTTCCCTGCACCTGGATCGTCGAAGGAAAACATGGGATAGCGCCGAAGGTTGCGAATCACGGGTCTACGATTGACGAACAAGAAGTCGGCATGATGCAGGGACTCGACAGATGGTGACTCTAGGACAGTCTGCGTCCACGATGGCACTGCGTATATCGAACCCGTCGTTCTTGAACCGCTAAGATCAAAGCGAGTTGCAATATGAATCCCGGAATGTACATTTTTCACTCCCGTTCGGTTCACATAACGGACCTCATCCTTCGCCATCTCTGGCGAAGTGGTTTGGTCTGATAGTAGAAATGATCGGCGAACAAACTCACGTGCAGTGCGACGTCGCATCTCCTCTCGATGACGATCAAAATCAACTTGGTCTAGCGGGATGTCAATGTAGGGATCCAGCAAGAGCTCGAGCTCAATAAGCAATTCGTGCAACTCCTCCGTATTGCATGAAGGCAACAACCGCATTGCATCCAGTCGCTCTTTAAGCTTGTCATTACGGATTTTGCGTCGGGTAAGTGCGCGACATACGCGCTCCTCTAATTCTCGCAGACATTGGTCATATTCTGGAATCACTATCTCCTGTACCGTGGTAATATATGCCAAAGCGACCGTGGGGAAGTTCGAATACACGGCAGCGTCTCGCAGTATTCGGAGTCCAAACCTGCCAAGCGGCTTGCAGTCGTCAGCTGCGATTGCAACATCTCCAAAGTATTGGTGATAGGTCGCTTCTGCTCGTTCGGTTCCTGGTACGCTTGTTGGATATTGATACGGCCGAGAACCGATCGCACTTACAATTCCGTACACCATAGGAAATTCATGCGCGCCATGAACACTTTCAGCGAAGCCAAAAGCCCGAGAATCCTGCAGGCGAATGTCTCGAAGTTTAGCCAATGTGGGTGGTATTGAGCCAGTCTTGGCCATGACGTGGGATGCCGTAGACATGGCTGTCAGGGCTGGTCCTGGATTTCGGAACAATGCTCGCACAATTTGTCGCACTGCTTGAGCTGCTGCGGGCTCGGTTAGGCACGAATAGAATAGAACACGAAGTGCGGACTCAGGTTGTCGAAGACCCAAATACATTTGAGCCCATCGGAGCCGATTGTGATGCCATCGTGCCCGTGCACAATGAATATGGGCACGCAGATGTCGAATGGATTCGTCGCCAAGGGGGAATTTCAGACACATCATTCCCAGGTATGGGAGGAGTGGCATAAGTTGGCGACGACCGGTGCGACCCTCCAGTAGCGAGTGGCGCAGATAGGCCGGATCAAGCTCAGATTCGGGCGCTAGCAAGGTAACCGCTTGATTGAACTCATCAGGAGTACCACCCAGTTCAACCTCCATGACTTCGCTACTCTTCTCTTCGATTCGGTTTGGGTCTTCAGAACCAACCCAATAGGAAATCACAGTAAGCTCATGCCTGATTAAAGCGTTGACGTCGTTGAACGCATACAACAAATCCGAACCATCGTCTACGAGGCAAGGGGTGCCTGTTAGTGCCCATTCGATTGAGGCTTCAATTTCATATGTGTCGCGACCGTTTTGGTCGGGAGAATAGCTTGTTGCATATGCGAGATAGTACTTAACCTGTTCCTCACTGGTGATCGAATCGAGATCGGGTGAAAAGAACGTTCCGAAAATCACCTGCTGCAGTCGGTGAAGAAGAATAGGACCACTTGGGGCGTTGAATTGATCCGCTCGATCTCGGTATGTGGCAGTTATCGTGTCGCGGAAGCTTCCTTCATGAAGAAACGCCTTCCAAGACGAATGTTCGTTGCGCTGATTAAGCATCGTAAGCATCATGGTTGACACTGGCATGATGTCTGGGAGAACATCGTCTTTCATTCCCAATTCCAATGCAGTTTGGTAGCATGCGGTCAAAAAAGCCGGTTGAATCTCCCCATGCAGACTGGAAGCATCTCCCTCCAGCTTGGGATTGAAGGCGTGGTGTGTTCTTAGCTTCTCTTGGACCTCCTCAAAGCTGGGAGCCTTCCTGGAGAGCGTATGTCGAATTCCGGCTCGCAACTGAAGACCAAGTAAAATGCCAAATCTCACGAGAACATTACGAGGGTCGGAATTAATCTGTCCGCAGAGGGTTGTGAGATCCTGTGCGAATTCCGGCTCAACCTCTGAAAGATGCGGTGAAATTTCTGGAAAAGTGAGTACGGGCTGGAGGATACCCGAAAGATAAACGCGATTTACTTCCGAATCTCGGAAGATACGGGACATGAGTCCGTGGGGCTTGTTGAGCTGAGGGAGACTAAGGAAGCGAGCTAACAGAGCTTTACGGACCAGGCAGAGAATGCGGATTCCCATGCGCACTCTGACAAGGTCAGGGGTGTCCACAAACCTCAGAGATTGCGATGCGATCGTCAATGCTTTCGAGACATCTGGAACGTGGCTAAGTTTGAGGCTCTTGGGAGCCTGAAGGCAGACACATCTACCTGTGGTACCACAAAGACTGCATGCCGCCCACTTGGGCGCAACACACCATGGCCGCGGAAACCTTCGCAGATAAGGATGAAGTTCTGTTGCTTCAAGTAAGATGCCCAAGTCCGCCTTTCTGTCGCCATTCACGGAACTAAGCCGTGTTTCAATCATCGGGGTGAGTGGGTTCTTCTGAAGCACTTTGCATGCCGCTGCAACACAGCGCAGGGATGACGAGTACGCCCACTCTGTCGTGAGCCGCCGCTGCGTCTCAACTTCACGACGAATTTCTGACAATAACGCTGTCTTCGCAATGTGGCGCAAGACAGGAATACTCCAACAGTCCCGGTGATCCACCAAAGCCGACAACAAGAAAGCAGACTTCCTTTGTGAGGTCGCCTCAACAAAAGCGGTTTTAATTTGCGCATCAACATCAGAGTCTAAGATCATTGAAAGGTACTGAGGATGATTTTGGGTATCAGCTAGGATAGCTCTCACAGTGTACTCGGTTTCGAATATTACGTTAGTATCGTCATCGACGGGGGATCGACTCACCTTGACAAATTCATCGCTGTCGTCCAATATGCTCGGGTCGGTAGCATTCTTTACATCAGTAGCCATTGAGGCTTCGTCCTTTACCTCCACCACTGTGCTTTCGAACTCCACACTCTGAGGAGATGGTGATTTGACCCCAATGCATGCTGTGGGTGTTCGAGCCTGCAGGGGAGGTATGGATGGGAAAGAAGGAACAGCTCGACCTAGGATTAGGCCAAGAGCGTAGTAGAACGTAGCCCCAATCGAGCCCGCGGGCAACGCAAGTTCAAGGCATCTAAAGAACAATGAGCTGTCGATAGGATACAAGTTACCGTACGCGTGTGCGGTGAACAAGCAGTTCATGATCATGCTCGCAGTACGCGCAGTGGGGTCTAGATCGATCAACCAGCGGTAGCACGTCGTGATATCTGGAAGGTATCGGTTGCCAATTACATAGTTTGACGTTTCCGGCAGGTCCAAATTCGAGTCGACCTCATCATCGAAATTGAAAACTTCCCTGTGAAGTGTTGTGACGGCAGCTGCAGCAGCAGCAGTGCCGGAACCGGTGCTATCGCTGCTATCCTTAGGGCATGTCGCCGAGTCACTTGGCTCTCGGCCTTGTACAACGACCGGGGAAGTGAGGGTTCCCACAATGTTACACTGTGCATGCAGCTCTACGAGCTCAACATACAGTTCGATGATGCGTTCCGAGAGCGGCTGCGGCACATTTTGTGCCATTCGTAGACTTTCTGCGAGGTTCATTCTACGCTTGATTGCATCTCGTTCGTCGTTAATGAGTGCACGATCTTGATCCTCCTTACCTTGATCAGCTGAGTTTCTCTCTGAGTCCAGCCCAGCTTTGGTTCCGTTGCTGCGCTGAGTATACAAGGGCTGATTGCGTCGACGCCTGCGAAGCTCATTCAAAGTGCTGTGCTCGTAGGACAGATAGGCCTTGACAAGTTGCTGCGCATGTCGAATGCTAGGTAGCCTACGGCGCAATGCCTGCAACTGCTCAATCTTGTAGTCCGCCCTGCGAAACAGCATCTGAGCGGCATGTACGAATTTGGACAACTTAAGCTCCTCAGGATGCGTGATGCTCTCGAGTCGGCTGCGCAGCTGTCGCGCACGCAAGAGTTTTGTCTGGCCATACAACCTCAGGAAGTCGTGCGCAGCGGGTATATCATGGAACAGCATGAAGGCCTCATAGAGTGCATCAGCACTGAGATCAACACTCTGAGGCAGGCCTCGTCCGTGGAGATACAGCATGCCCAGGTTGCGCAGCGCCTCGCCACTGCCTCCAAACAGCGTGTACACCCGCTCATGGTTCGGTCGCGCACCCAGTGCACGCAGTATATCCCGTATGTCATATTGGTTTTGGCATACGCGGCAGGTGGTAATGTAGACGCCCTGGGTGTCTGACACTCCGAAGAGTACCTCGGGGACGCGAATGCCGCCATAACAGCACGCTCCAAAGCTCGCCTCAAGGCTCTCCATCGCAGTGCATATACCCTAGGATTCACTCACAAATCTCGAATTCAGTCGGAATCTGCGGGCACGAAAAAATTGCATGCAACCGAATCAGCGCGATTTAACCGCATCCGGCCAAAATGATTCCAATCCAAAGCTGCTTTCGATCCAATATCAAGCCTGGCTTGGCACGCATCCAGTGGGCAACGCGGGTCGATGCGAAACGAGACGAGTAAGGACACAGGCTTCTCTCCATTGCCGCGTCTGGAACCCTGCCGCACCCACCCCCAGCGGAGCTAGGCATTGCCTGGAACGAGGGTCTTGGCTGAAGCGAGTAGAATCACAGGCGAATCACGGGGCAGACACACTATCACATGCAACCAACGGTGGCGACGGACATGGGGCTGCCCCAGTGGGCATTAGGCGCGTGCTTGTGCCTCTTCGGCAGTGCCACGGCCAGTCTCGGCATCACGCTGCAAAAGCGGAGCCACAACAAACACGCCGAGGCGACGAACTCGAGCGCACGGCGGCAGCACTATCAGGCAGATCCTGACTTCATTAGGATCGATCACACTGGGACCGATCCGGGATGCGTTCGCACCTCGGGCGCTGGAATTGGCATGGTGGCAATGGAGACGGCGAGCCGATCCGCCGAGTCAGGACGAACAGCTGCGGAAGAAGAAGCGGAGGCACGGAGTAAGTTGTACATATCTAGGCGGTCGTGGCAGATTGGGTTCTTGATTTATTTACTGGGCCAGGTCTTGACCATGACTTCAATGAGCCTCGCACCTCAGTCGTTGATCGCTGTCTTGGGCTCATCCTCGCTCGTCTTCAATGGGTTCCTCTCTCCCATGCTACTGGGTGAGGTTGTTACAAACGACTACGTCGTTGCGTGCATTATGATCATGGGTGGAGCTGGACTCGTAGCTTACGCGTGCCCTCACAACAATCAAACTTACTCGTTAGAGGAGCTCGTTGCCCTGAGCGCTCATCCAGCGGTGAAATGGTTCTTTGGAATCGCCGCAGTTTGTCTCGGAATCTGCTTCTTCCTTCGATACTACTTCCGACCCTCACCGACACTCGATGACATCCCCGAGACAACTGCGTCGAGAAGACACTTTGCGTTGCTACAGGCGTCCACGGCGCGTGCCCACTCTGCTCGACTGATGCAGATGCAGGCACAAGCCCCCAAATTCAAATACGGATCTATCGACGACCTCCACGTGTACTTCCCGGATCATCCAGACTCAGACGAGGAAGACACGGACCTTGAGTTCCACGCAGAAACATACAACGGTGAGCACAACCATCCCCGTGAGTTGAGCGGCCCCAAACAAGGCGAGAGTTACGAAAGCTATCAAATGTCCGATCCTGCGGGAAGTGGTCTCCACCAGCACTTTGACTTTAGAACGTCACGAACTGGGTCATTACAGTCGGATGATTTTGCACGCAAGGTCGTCGAGTCGCAGGCTACCAGCGCGCAGATGGCAGCTCTTGCACTAGTTGCGGCAACCATCGCAGCACTCTGGACCTCCTGCTCAGTTCTACTTGCGAAATGCATCGCACAGCTCATCAAATCTGCCTACGTGAATCAGTCCATTACTGCGGTGCAACAGCACCCTGGTACTTGGACCATCCTTGCCGTGTTCACAGTCAGCGCTCTCGGAAGTGTGCACTACATGAATGTTGCACTAACCGAGGCCCCGGCTATCTACGTTTACCCATTCTATTACGCCCTATCGACATCTCTCACGGTAGCATCGGGCTTTATTTACTTCCAAGAATACGCTTACATGTCGACGTTCAAATTGGTTGTCTTCTTCACTGGACTCTTTATTGCAATTAGCGGGACGAGCTTTGCAACAGCATCAGTGCCAAACGACACGTCGAGCCCAATGACCGCGCCGACCGTGTCGGCCCCTGCTCAGCGGGACCTAGGCTTAGACAGAGATGAGGACACGGACGAGAATACCAACTGTGTCGTGGGATTTTATCGTCGTTTTATCTCTCGACCACTGGCATGGATCGCTTACAAGTTTGAGCAGTGTACCGCATACCTCTTCTACCGGCCAACAGCTGATATTTCTGATCTGCAACAGGCATCAGAACAAAGGCAGTCGAGCGAGCGTGGCGGCCTTAACATGAACGACGTAAGGGATATTCCTCTGCCAGACCTTGCGCGCGCCTCGACATACGAGACGCCTGCGATGCAGCGGATGCCATCTCTGGTTGAATACTTGGAGAACAATCCGCTTGCTTTGGGCTATGCCGCACTCAACTCTCCAGACGACTGAGACCTGAGTGGATCTGTGCACTTGCTCAAGAGAGAATCAATTACGCAACTGTATTGTACATTAATAAAATTTGACACCAACACTACCAACTTGCAGTGTTGCTTACATTTACCTGCATACTCTGAAGCCATGCTTCGCAGTACTTCGGCTGTCTCACCAAGCTGTCTGGTTTGGACTATGTTTAGACCGGACCTGGCTATTGTAGGCGAAAAGTGTCAACTAAGTCTAGAACAACGGATTCTAAATCTGAACGAACATGAGGTGAGGTAGCGTCAATTTCGTCCATATCATCCACCTCGAGTCCTTTCGGGTTCAAGAGGGTCGCTGTGGAGAATGCAACACGAGGAAGCGGTGAAGCGACGAAGTTTGAGTGATTCATGGTATTCTCATTCTCACTACGCAGCGTAGTCGCGAAAGTTAATGGCGGCGGCGTTCTGGAGAGCAGTGGATCGTCCCAGTTGACCTGGACTCGGTTCGGCTTCGCTGGAAGCTCATTCGTGTACTTCAGCAGCTCCGTTTCCAAGAGTGTGATATACGCCCGCATTCGATCCCCCTCCTCTCCCAGCACAGCAATGGATTGGCAGACTGATCTCCAATCCTCACGTACGCTTGCCAAGCTGCTTCGGAGGGCCTTCATCTTGTGTCGCTCCTGTTTATAACGCTCACCAGTTTGCAGGAGGTCATTACTGATGGATTGGAGAAGACTGAGCACTTCGCGCTGAGATGGTGTGGGAGGCTGACCATTGTTGATGAGAAGCTCTGCGCATTTGATCATGTCAGCAGCCTTCTGTGCAGCATCACTCTGACTAGTAGTGACATCCTCATCCTCTTCACGCTCACTACCCTTCTTGGTTGGGGTTTTGGGTGGGGCGGGTGCTCTCGGAGTGGAAGCACGCGCGGGCAGTGCTGTGGCACGAGGAGCCACCGCAGACTGTCGAGTTTCGACACGTCTGCTTGGTGGAGATGGAACAGAAACTTCGCCTGGATGGCTTGAAGTATATGGTCCAGGTGTTCGACTTCGCCTGACATCTGGTCGGAGGACTGGTTGAGCTGCCTGTGACTTGGCGGTGGCCGATTTGGACTCAGGCGCCGGTTCTCGTGGAACCTTGACTCTGAGGCTTGAGACAGAGATCTGTGGTGAGGTATCTTGGCGAATTTGTGACGGAGTAGGTCTTCTGCGCTCTGCAGGTTTTTCTGGTCCTATCGAAACCGAAGACGTAGAAGGCCTCGAGATAGGCGATGAAATGACAGATTTTGGCTGTCCCGTGGATGCTTCTGCGCTTGTTAGTAGTATGGGCGCTGGAGCCTCTTCTTTGCCCTTTGGAGTCTGGGTCTCGATGACATCGACAAGGGTGGAGGAGAATACACCCTTGCGACCTATGGGCGACACACTGGGAAGTAAATTTGCCTGCGAAGCAGATCTCTGATGTGCGCCCAGTCGTGGCACGGCATGTTCGTTCTTTGAAGCAGTTCTGGCGACTGGGCTGTCGAGTGGAGTGCCTCCATAGAATTCTCGCACACTCTTGACCTCTTCGTCCCCTAACGTACTCGATACTTTTCCACTGCTGCTTGAGTATGATTTCGAGTCGTCATCGTGCACTGAAATTGTGCGAACATCGGCTAGTTCGTTCACACTTCCCGATGCGACCGATGGCAAATAAATAGAGTCATCGAGTTGGTCGAGCTCCAAGTCCTTCACTTTAAAGTTTGCGAACTTGGAGGACTGAGAAGATTCGGGCTTGGACTCGACTTGTGGAGTCGTGGGGACAACCTGAGGTGATTGCATCATGGGCGAGTTGGTTTGGACTCTTGCAACCGGAGCAGAAACTGGCGTTGCATCGGATGTTGTCAGCTCGGTTGCCGATCTCCTGGAAGGAGTTGCGTGAGGCTGTGGAGTTTGTCTTCCTGGCACGAGATTCACAATCACGCCAGCAGGGGTATCCCCAAACAAATTATCGCTGGTGAAACTAGATCCAGCTGCCATGGAGATGGAGGCCCTTGGTGTGCCCGCGCGGGATAGCGATCTAGGGGTACTTAGAGGGGCAAGTTTGAGAGCGTGTGGAGAGAGTGCGTCAGCTCGCATCTTCCTTAGCTCCTCTAACTGTTTCTCTCGAGCAGCCCTCCTTGCGAATAAGGTGCTCAAGTCCTCATCTTCTTTGGCTGGGGTCGAAGGTGCGTTCTGTCCGCCACTCGCATGGCTCTCAGCCGCTAGCTTCGGGGAGGCCAATGCAGCACCAGTCTTGCTAGACGGAGTGGCAGGGGTTGCAGGGGCAGGCTGTAATGTGGTGTTTGTTGGAGTCTTGGGAGCAGGGCTGATAATGGAAGCTGCCTCAGAAGACGGCTTTTCATTGGATTGCGTCTCAGCAGTCCTGGCTAGAGTGGAGGAGTTCAGAGCTGGCGCGGCCCCAGTGGCAGCCGACGTCTTCGAGGGAGTTTGAGGGCGTGGAGTCGAACTCTTCGCTGGGGCAGTGGCGGCGGTACTGGGCTCGGGAGCCGCTGTTGCTGCAGCTGTTGGGGTGGCTGCGCTGGAGGCTGGTGTTGCACTCCGGACTTGGGCCTGGCTCTGCACAATCGTCATCGCAAGCTGGTTGGTCATGGCTTGGAACTGGGCTGCCTCGGGACTTTTGGGGTCGATACTGGGAGGTAACGGAATGTTCGCAGGTTGGGGCTCTCCACCCGAGTTACCCCGCCTGAGTTGCGCAATGACATTGGGGAGAGCCGCCGTGAGTGCCTTCGTAAGGTACGATAGTGACTCCGTCAACGAGCCGCCCTTGCTTGGAACCGCTGTGGTGCTCATACAGAGTTGCTTGAGGATTTCCTTCTGGCTCCGCTCGCGCTTTACTTGCTCCTGTGCGAGTTGGAGCTGTTGTGCAAGGGTAGACAGCGCCCTGCTGCGATCCACCCGCTCCTGCTCTAGCTTCTCGAGCTCGAACTCATATCTGTACTTCAGCCGTCGGATATCGTCCTCATATTTCCGCCGAATCTCGTCGAGCACGGGATGTTCTGCTGCGGATTCCTGGGGATTCGTGGATGTCTCGGGGTCCGCAACCGAAGGCGCTGGCAGCTCCTTCTGAAGGGCACCCTCCAGAGGCCCCAGGGGCTCGTCCGACATGGACACGCGATCGAGCTAACGGGTGGGCCGGCGTTTCGCCTGATTTGGCGGGTGCGTGGGAGTGTCTGCGGTATTTGTGGTAATTTTCCTTCGCAGTATGGGTGCGCAGTCGCGTCCCTCCAATTATATCTCGGAGATTCTTCCAGGTTCGCGAGATATCTATTACTCGGAATTGTGCACTTGGACTCGTTTTTCCGTTAGTTCGGGGAGAGGGCTGGATCTCGCCCGCCACCGCGCCCCTTGACCAGCCTGCACAGCACATGGACTATCACTACACTACAAACTTGTATCATTTTTATTTTGGGGCGACAGCGCCGAGTGGGCCTTCTTCGAGCGCGATTCATGTGTAACGTATAGTTCGGAGGTTCTTACATTCGGCGCCTCCGCCGGATTGCGCATGTTTCTTGCCCTCAAGTTTGAGTATTAAATACAAAACACCTGTGTCCCCTTGTATGCCCCGGCGGCCAGCCGTGTCACACACCATACACCCGCAAACCGTGCAGAGAACCCAGTCTCCAAACGAGCTCAGTAGTGAGCTCGAACGAGGTCGGGGGTGATGGAATGGGTTTTCTGGCACCCCCGGTTGAGATCAGAAAAGGGTGAAAAGCTGCATAACATTCGGGGACCCAGAACACGCGATATGCGCATTGAACATGGGTGAAAGTGCTATGAACACGCATGATACTGATGGATCTCTCACACTGGCCCTATCTCACTCTGCACCTGACCTGTAGATGGAAGCAAAAACGGACAAAACGTTTGGCGAGCTCTGGGTAAGTCGATTCTCCTCGTTTCCGTGGAATTTCTGGCGGTATACTCCGTGCTGTGACGTGATACTACTGCTGGAAGCTGGACGCGTCGTCCTACATACGCTGACGCGGCATGAGCGGGAGATTCTCACTCATAGCCTCGAAGTGACCTCCAGAAGAGCACGCATCCGTTAACGGCCGCTGAAATATCGGCGTGTGCCAGCAAGTTCGTGAGAAAGGGGGCGACAACACGCAGATCTGACACTGCAGTACAATGTTGAATCTAACAGAATCGTCAAATTTCCTGACAATCCACCCCTCACCCCTCTTCCTGACTCGCTGTATAGGACAAGTTCGACCAGGTGTACAACCGACTAACTATGGGTCGACGTGATCTCAAGGTGTACTACGAGATGTGCGCCGCACGTCAGGCCGCTGAAGAACGCTACGCCAAGGACCTCGAGGCTTGCGCAAAGAAGCTGACCCCACCCTCGGTTAATCCAGAAACTAACACAGTGTCTGCTAGACTCTTGGATATCAAGGATCTGATCATTGAGCAATCTCGGCGCCACAGCATGGCCGCAGCGCGTCTCAAGGAGCTGCTGGCGGAGCTAGACCGTGAGATCAAGGACATCAAGCAGGTCAAGACGAACTTTGCCGACACGCAGCAGCGACTGTTCAAGGATCGTGAGTCGAAGAAGCTCGCGGCTAGCAAGGCGAGGAATCAGTACGATGATGCCGTGGCTAAGGCTGAGTCGTGCGTCATGGCACTGCAGACTGTCTCTTCTTCCGACAAGTCCTACAAGAAACTCGACGAGGCAGTGCAATCCGCCAAGCGCGACCTTGAGAACAAGCACGCGGCTTACTGCAAGGCTGTATCTGAGTGTCAGCAAGCACAAAAGAAGTACGCACAGACCGTTGATGAGATGCTCAACAAGTTCGGAGAACGTGAGCGCGAACGTTTGATCTTCTTCCAGAACCAGTACGCAGCGCTTCAGGCTCTTGAAAGTGACCTCTACACCTTCGGTACCAACGAGGTCCTTCCTCGACTTAACCAAGCCCTTGCAAAGATCGATGTCCATGGTGACCTTCAACAGTTCATCAACGAGCACTACACTGGCCAGCTTCCTGAGCCCCACGTTGACTACGTTTTGCGCAAGTCCCAGCTCGTGGGTCACTTCGGCGACCATGCCTTTGCTGTCAAATCCAAGGAGCATCTCGCTGAGGAGGAGCGCCTTAATTGCCAGCGTTATCCTCATGCGGCTGCAGCTCAAGGTTACCGCGCCGCACCCGTTGGTGCTAGTGCCGCTGCTGCCCACCCTGAGGCAGCGCTGGGTGCTTCGTTTATTTCGCCTGTCGCAGGAGGTGCCGCTACCGGAGCAGCTGCTCCTGAGGTCAGTCCGGCTGTTGGTGCTGCTGCTGCTGCCGCCGCAGTGCCTGCAGCTGGCTCAGGTGTGACCGGACTTCCTATCAGCACGGCTGGTCTTCCTACCGCTACTGCGCTCTATGATTATTCCTCTACCGAGCCCGATGACCTCTGCTTCAAGGCGGACGACATCATCTACCTCGTGTCTTGCCGACCTGAGGATGAGTGGTGGCTCGGTATCATTGGCGACAAGCAGGGCAACTTCCCACGCGATTATGTCCGCCGTAACGAAGTGGATGGAAAGAAGCGTGTGCAAGCCATGTACGACTTCACTGGTCAGGCTGAGGATGAGCTGACCTTCCGCCAGGACGACATCCTCACTGTCTACCGAGAGGTCGATGAGTGGTACGAAGGATGCGACACAACGGGCCGTGTGGGTATGTTCCCCAAGAACTACGTTCGCGATATTTAAGTGTGTAAGCCGTCGACTACTATCGCCTGTAAATATGCAGCTCCAAGCTTGGTGTTTGTGTGCCTGGGGGAGAAGCTCGAGGAGGGTGGCTTGCCTACATCCTAGATCCAAATGTACACGTATCCCGGTTAGATATTTATGCCAGCCCCCCCCCCCATGCCGATCTACGCAACCAAATTACCCCTGACAATTCTTCTTCATTATTTTACCATCTGACATGCACGCAAGCATCAGAGTGGCCACCACTTCGATTGTATCCGGAGTCGTCGCGTTTATAAACCCCGGTCCTCCTGGTCTTTGGAATTGTAATTCTGTACATGCACGTGTGGCCAACAGTCCGACGCACGTGGTGTGTGATTGTCTCGCACATCACGATCCCAGGCCGATCCCCCTGTTCGTCATCTGGTCACGCATGCGTCGTTGACACCATCATCGCCACAGGCCAAAAGGATACAGCCACCACGACACAGCGGTATTGCTCCTTCTGAAGATGATGGCTAAGGCATTGTTGTTATGACTACTCCCTTGGTGTCCATGCCGTGTATACCTCTCACCCCTCTCAACATATGTATTTTTATTTGATCCTACTCAATCTCTAATCGTACTTTCGCATAACTAGAACACTCTTGGTTCGACTACTCGTGTCTCTGTCGCGCCACCAGTTAATTAGTAAAAGCCCATCTCTCGTAAATGAGGAATGCTTTACTGCGCAGTCACAACAAGATCGCAGCTCATCACAGGGACTCCTCGCGTGCAGGAGTTTGGATGCCTCGCAAGTGTATTGCTAATGTACATGGGGGGTTATGTAGAGACTCCTTGTCTGAGTCGGCTAGGTGACCTTTCGCTTGCCTTTTGGGGCGTGTCCAGAGGCGTCTGTGCTCTCGAAGCGCCCACGTGCGCTACGAGAAGTTGTGGCAAGCCCGGCATCGGCTGCTGTCAAAGCCCCTCGGTCTGGGCTCGCTGCGCCGCCCGCGTCATAGTGGTTAGATTGTCCTAGGTACTGAGCCCTCCTCCTTTCCTCCCTGACTTTCTTCGCGACGGCGCTGATCTTGCACGTGGCAACGAGCGCAATGGCAGCAAAGGGAAGGAGTGTCAGCGAGAGGCACAGAGCGGCGAGGCTGGGCTGCTCGATTGCCCACGCCAGCACCGAGTCTACGAACTTGGCCAGAGTGAAGAAGAAATCGGCCCCAGATGCAGACGATGGGGGCTTAGTTGGGTCCTGGCCGAGTGGCTGCTGCGTCGCATGAGGGTAATCCGCACTCATATGCACTTTGCAGGCACACTCACTGACCCAAGTACGAGATACAGTATATCAGGAAAAGAAGGAATCTCACTTTTGCCACCTTCAGTGTTTGCTCGATTTCTCGCCGCGACGCACACTTGCGACACGGAATGAGGCGCAGACTGATTTTCGGTGCGCTGTTGCTCGCACTTCTTGCGGTCAAGCACGTCTGGGCCGGCGTGCTGACGCAAACGGCACCTCCCACCTCTCTCACTCTTTGCGACGCGGCACAAGCCAAGCTCGGTTCGCTGTACACGCTGGGCGACGATAACTTCCGAAGGGCGGTGCTCGACGTATTAGACTACCGTTTCCCAATCACGCTGTTCCTGAAGCCCTCCGACGAGTCCATCATCTCAGAGATCTTCGAGAGGGTATCAAAGCCTGAGTACCTCCTCACTCCAGAGGAGCGTTCTCGCTTCCGAAGTGAGCAGCAGCGCCACCCTCTGCTCAAACGAGTCCGAGGCTATGGTCAATACTTGACGCTGAAGGAGCTGGCGCAGGTCTCAGCCCCACGACCTGAGGTCTTGAAGGAGATCAAGCACTGGCTCGCCCGTCACCTTACCCAGGACATTCCTGGTCAACAATCACTGGAGCGTGGTGGGTCATTGGAAGAGCTCATCCACCAGCTCCATGCCGCCAAGTTCCTCCGCGCTCCCATCCAGGGCGACGGCAGCATCGTCCAGCTGCGCCTCACGTACAAACAGATCGAACGCATGTTCGATGGCGTCACGATGAACCTCTGGTTCAGTAAGGACTCTAGCCTTGGAAAACTACTTGTGAACGAATCCTTATACGATAACGCGAATGTCCCGCATGCAGGCCGCCTTGCACTTCTTCAGAGCAAGCTCTCGCGACCAACCCTGCTTCGAGAGATCTCGAAGAACTCAATCCTCATCGGCGCAATGGAAGACGACAGCATTGATTCTATTGGCTTGCGAGGATTCCCCATTGAACTTGTACGTGAAATCACACTCGTACACGGGCTCCGACCAAAGTTCAGGCACTACCTGCGAGGCGTTGCATCTGGCCAGCCGGTTCCTCGCCTCCGCCATCCCTCTTTGGCCGCGAATGATGATCCCAACTGGACTCCAGCAACTCTGTGCTCGTTCCTTGGATTCTCATCAAACGCACTTGTGACTGCTCGTAATGCGCAGCTCCCACACGCGCAGCAGAATGTGACGGCTCAATCTGTTTTAGGGACCCTACACCAGACGTTCATCGACTCGGATGTGGAGGTGTTCGTATCGGCTCATGGTCTACCAGCGAACGCCAAGATTATTCGCGGAGGCGACTCCGATGCTGGGGCCGACAACGGAAATGAAGCTGAACTTGATGTCCAATGGATTCTTGCAACAACCTTTGGATGTCCGGGTGCACCCAGTGATGGAATTTCCACCTACTTCTTGTACTTTGATGGATACTCTGCCTTCCTCGATTGGATATCGTACATTGCGGCGAATCCTGAAGTTGGTCAAGTTCACTCCGCCAGTTTTGATGATATTGAGTACTCGGACGATCCGTCCTATCGCGCACAGCTCAATAATGAGTTCAAGAAGGCTGGCGTTCGAGGGTTAACCTTACTCTTCGCATCAGGTGATGAGGGCACGGGATGCCGAGGAACTGGTGGCCGCAAGTGCAACAAATTTGCTCCTGAATTCCCAGCCTCTTCGCCCTATGTTACGACAGTTGGAGGCACGACTCTTGTTGAGCCTTACTTCGCAGCAGAGGCTCAATCGCGTGGCCAGGAGGTTTATGGTAGCTATGCATCCGGTGGTGGGTTCTCCGAGGTCTTCGCTCGTGCCGACTACCAGAAGTCGGCTGTAGAGGGCTACCTAAATCTTGCAAAGCAGCAAGGTAAACTCCCTTCATCGAGCTATTTCAATGCCTCTGGCCGTGCATACCCAGACTTGGCTGCGCCCCTGCAGTACTATCCAACCTACATCAACGGCAAAGAGCGTCAGCAAGCTGGAACTTCGGCTGCTGCGCCTGTCGTAGCTGGATTGATTACTCGCCTCAATCTTGGACGAGCGAAGAGAGGTCAGCCGCCCGTAGGATTCGCCAATCCTTTAATGTATTCAATTGCTGCTCAGGACTCGAGTGCATTCATCGACGCAATCGGAGGTCATAATGATGGAATTCCAATCGATGGAAGCTGCAGTGATGACGGGTGCGGACAAGGTTTCTACGCACTTGAGGGATGGGATCCTGTGACAGGACTTGGAGTCCCTCAATTCGACGTCCTGCTTAAGCATGTTCTTCGACAAGATCTGTATGTTGTTGAGAAGTAAGGTAAATGTCTAACTTTCGCTAACTTTTATTCTGATTGTTCTACATATTCCTTTGTTGTCACATCTGGCTTAATTGCCCTTATTGCCAAATATGCCTTACTATACCACCCGCTGCACAGCTTCTGCTGTAATAAACCACGCCTTTGAGCGCTAAGACTATGTCCTCAAGAGTTCATATGATCACTGTTTGGTGTTGTGGCGCGGCTGTGTACTCGTCTGCTTCTTGGATGAAGATACTGATGATGACAGAGACGGAACCGTGATCGAAGAAATATGGAGCGGCGACTCAAGCATTTCAAGATCACTTACTCGAGGTTGAGATGATTGGGCATCGAAGGCTGCGACTGATGATCGAGCAGCAAGACCATGAACGATTCTACCTTTGGTGGTCGGGGTGGAATGCGCGAATTGACTTGAGGTTTCCGACCCAGGGGCTTTACGTATGCTAGGAAGAAGTAGCCGATTTGAGTTGGAAGTAGGGATTGCTCCGGAGACGGAAGATGCATGTGGTGGGAAGTGATCGCTCCCTGATGCCGCGAAGGAATGCATGCCAGGACTTGCGGCTCCGCTGCTACGCAAGTCTCCTCGAAGATTACCGAATAACTGGGCCCGGGCCTGTTGCACAGAGGCGGCCAAAGATGGCGACCCAGGCGATTGACCCACGGCTGCATCCGCATGAATACCTTCCGGCAACTTTCCGATGGACGGGTATTCGTCTGATGCGTCCGGACCAGACGACGTTCGCTGGAGGGACACATCAGGATTGCTCTGTCGCCCAGGAGTAGCACGATGACTTCCGAGCAAAGTCGCAAATGTTGCTTGACTCGAAGACCGCGGCCTTTCATTAACTTCCTTGCGGCGATAGCCTGCGCCTAGAGATGAAAACGGAGTCGACTCCCTTATAATCTGCTTACTGCCAAGCGATAGTTGCTGTTGTGGAGAGAGAGCTTGCGCGACTCCTCGTTCCTCGGAACTCGAGACGCTCCTGCTCGTGGTATCTGAAAGCGTTTCTTCGTAAGAGACGCTTGACATCGTTCGAGTTGCATCATCATCATCATCATCATCATCATCATCATCATCATCATCATTCGGTATCTTCGGCGTTGTGTTTCGGATAAATGTCTTCAAAGTGGAACACGTATATCGGCGCCCCGTTTCTGTCACCAGCGTGATAGCGAGTGGGAGTTTCTGTGGTGTCAAGGGCACCGCCTCTTGTACTGAAGGAGACAATAATGCAGATGGTCCAGCTAGTTCACGCACAAACGTGAGGATCCCCACATCAATAGGCAATGGTGTCGAGGTCACAACGAGCTTGTGCGACGACAAAGCGTTGCTAAGCCCCAAAGTTGATGTTCTACTTTGGTTCGGCAGCACACCATAACGAAGAATGGAAATGAATTTGGCCTTCATGTCCGCAGCAAGCTGATTATGCTTTAGAGCTCTAGCCTGATCGAAATGATCAAACAAGTATGGTGCCATCGGGCTGTGCAGCACAAACGGGGTTAGCAGACTGAGCAAGGGGATTTCGCAACCCCTTTGAGGCTTAGGTGCGATTGGCTTTTGAACCTTCTTCACGGCTTGGAGCTTGGGAATCGACAAGGCTGTGGACGAGGGAGGCCGGCTGAACCACTGCGGGAACTCTCGCTTTGGTTTATCATCGTCCGTGTCACTATCGTCTAATACAGTTCTTCTGGGTGGTTTTCGTGGTCGGAACGCCTTCCCAGCGTGACTCGCAGCTGGGGTAACTGGGTTCACCACTGCTGAAGTAGTCGAGCAGTTAGCATGCCTCAATCCAGCTTGTTTAGGGTTGGCTAGCACCGCAGTGCTCAGTGGCACAATACGATCATCTTCGTAATCTGATCGTTCTAATGGGGCATCCACTTCGAAGTCGAGGTCTTCAAGAGTAGGTTCCAGAGCTTGATCATCAGCTGTCATGTTCATTGCGCGCCCATCTAGCTCATGTGCTATATCGTGCGGGTGCTCCATGGTACCAGTTGACTTGTCATCTACTACCTCACGGCCTAGCTCCTGATCCGAATCTGAAGCGCCGACGCTCTCTGAGTCGGCTTCGACATCATCATTATCCCCAAGTTCGCATGGGAACGCCATGTCTGCTTTCACCGGTTCGTCGCCCTGGAACCATATAGGGTCAGCGGACATACGCTCCTCGTCCAGTCTGGCAGCTGGGCCTTGCTCTGCGAGTGATGCAACGCTTTTGGGCAAGGTAGTCTTGAGAGTCGTAGGGTATCTAAATTTCTTGAAGTGCTCGAACACTGGCTTTGGTAGGCCGTTAATCGATCTTGCGGTCTTGCTCTTAGCCTCCACCCCTTCCGCGAGCACATCACGGAGGTTCAGGGCTCGACCAAAGTGATCAGTCTTTAACGGTGAGGGGCGCGCAGAGGACGAATCTTTAATCATCCTCCTTGCTATGTCGGCATGAGTAAAGACACCAACATCTAGGACCAAATCCTTTATCGATAGTCCAATGGCAGCGCCGAGTTCGAGGTAATGTCGCACAGCAAAGTGCTGCCCTGCGAGCGTGCCCTGGTTTGCACCTGCAAATGTACACTCTAGAGTGAAGGCATTCCAGATACCTAACTCACGCCAAACCGCGACACGAGCAGCACCAGCCTTGCCACTTCGGACAGCAAAATCGCAATCTGTGCTTGTGAAGAGATGGGGAACACGTCGGATCATCAGCTCGGAGAAGATACGCTCCTGGTCTTTGGGAGGTGCGCGGACAAAACCATGCTTGATAGCCTCAGCGGCGAATACAATTCCCTTCTCATTGGCGAGTGTCTCCAGAGGAGGAGGCATCAACGACGACGCGTTAGGTGGCACCGTTGAGGGGTCACATCCAAACAAACCAACATTGTGCATCTTTGAGTGCGCATGGATGTCCATGTATAAGACCACATTCCGTCGCTTGGCAAGCTCGCACAATGTTCTCTTCGTCCAATATATGCTCGGATGCGATATTGGGCATGGGTCATCCCAGTGACGATTCAGATCGACGCCTGAGAGACCGCAACGATAGTTGCCGTGAACTACACCGTCGGGATTAAGCATTGGAACTATCTTGAACACGACGCCCCGGCGAAGCGCGCGAGCAGCTGGTGATGGCCCCAAGAGGAATTCGATCAACCCATGCATAGCCCATGACGCGGGTGTCTCTCCTGGATGCACACGGCCACTAATAAACACGACAGGCCTTGCATGAACTTGGACCAGACTCTGCTCCGTGGTATTTGTTGGAAAATCTGTAATGGTGATTAGCTCGACTGGGTTACCAGCACGAGTCTTGCACAAGAGTTGCCGATGCACACACGTCTCCGGTCGCGGAAGACCCAGAATGACTCTTTCTAGCGAGTGACGCATGAAACTGAGCGTGAAAGGATATGCATACGCTAAGAGCACAAGGTCGCCCGCGTACTGGAATGTGATGCTAAACGACAGGGTCCATAGGTTTGGTTCCTGAGCCGCTGCATCCGCCAATGCCTCAGGGGTCTGCGTGCTTATCGCATCGGAAAGAGCTTTTAAGGCGGCAGAGGTAGAGCTACTCGGGTTGCTCGTCGTAGTGCTGGATGAGGCTCCGACGCTACTACTGCCCATCGTCGACTGCGTGTTCGACACCGCTCCGCCACTGGCATTTTGATTTTGGTAATCTGCAATGGCAGCATTCACAGCGATGCCGGGGAGGGAGGTCGCTGGATAAACTTCAGGCTCACCAGAAAGCTGAACTTCGGTGAAAATCGGATCATCACCCGACATCTGCAAGCTTGAGGAGCGCAGAGCATGTTGCACAGCTGGTGTGTCGAAGCAAAAACGTGTGATGGGTGGCCGAGTTCTTGACGGCGCGTTGACGGAAGGTGTTTCCTGGGTTGTACTCGCTTGCGGTGGTGGCTGTATCGATGCACTGCATACGAGGGGAGACAGGAGGTCTAGAGGGTACCTTACAGATCCTCGAACAGCACACAGACCGATTTCATTCCCCTCCTCGTCTTCGTCGCGCAATAATGCCGCCTTCTCCTCCTTCTCCACTGCTTCTTCTCGTTCAGTACCTTTCTTTTTCTTGTCTTTAGCAGCCTTTACATTCGCGCTCTGTTTTGCCTTTGAATTGCGGATTTGAGGACGTTCATCATCGCCTTCATCGTCATCTACGCCTTCAAGGACAAGATCCATCTTCCTTGTGTCATCAGGGGTGTTGGTACCTCCAGATAACTCATCCAAAACAGGTTTGGAAAGGCTTTGAGGCGCAGCAAGGCTAAATAAGCAGCCGGACGTGTTCAAATTTGGCCGAACCAGTGGATTACGGACATAGACAACGTCATCGGCCTCCACAGCTGTGCGCCATCCGCCGCCGCCTTGGCTATGTATCGAGGCGATAACGTCCGCTACATCAGGTAGTCGGCTGTTTGAAACATCGTCTGTGGTGTTCGTACCCATTGAGTCCATGGATTCGACGGCTTCTGCGATTTTGCGGCGGCACTCCTCATACTCTCGAAGAGAGAACATGACAGGCTTCATTCCTTTGTTATATATGCTGTCCTTTTTCTCGTAGTTCAAGATGTTGAACTTGTACTTGACACCCGGAACGGTGTTCATTGCGGCGAAGAAGAACCATTGAGTGTGCCCGATACTGTTCGTGTCACTACTCAAGATCAGGTCGTACTCATACGGGCCGACTTTGATGGCTCGATGCAGATTACCTGACTCAAATCTGCTCTCGAAGATAAGAGTCGGCGTACCGAAACTGAGATCTGGGAGATCGCATAAGTGTGCGGCTGACGTCCGACTCTTATTTCTGGAGGCATTTTCACGTGCATGGCCCGAGCGAGAGTTACCCAAGTGAGGAGGCGTTAGGAGGCCTGATAGGGGTATGAGCCCAGTAGATTTCGGCTGCTGTGCGAAATCACTTGCGACCGGGGAATGGTCGTGGGCGGGCGAGGTATCATCATCCTGAGTTTGTTCTACTGTGTCATGTAGATCCTGACGCTGAACTGTGTATACGGCGTCTGGAATTTTGTGGGGATTCTCGCTTAGATCAAACACGGGAACCTTCATGTCGCAGCCTCTGGCCATAACCATGGTTGCCTGCGGAGGGCGGTTCAAACTCTGAAGTGGAAGGAAGGGTTCCCATAGGGCTGAGCGGTCGGGCTCATCCTGAGAAGGTGGTGGCTGTGGAGCTGAAATATCACGGGCGAAGCGGGCAAGCCCTGCTGGATTCTTATCATACACTAGTGTTGCGATCGTGCGTGCATGGTTTGCTGCTGAGTCTGACATGGACGTTCCACTTGTCTGAGATGGGTCTGTGTGACACTCAGCAGTCGACAAAGACTCGAGTATACCATTGGCGTAGGAAGTTGGCAAGGACACCACGGATGCAAAGTGGAAAGGGAACGGATATCCTAATGATACGGCTCTGGGATCCTTAGGCGCCCCACCAAGTTTGTGCAGAACCTTCATCCCGATAAACGAAGTGCATTCGATGTTACCGACTTCTGAAGTAGCTGCGCTTGACACAAGTGAGCTCCGGCGGCGCTGCATCAACGCTGTTTGGGGTGTTAAATTGAGGATTGGCGCAACACCTTGAGATCCCGAAGGGAAGGCTCTTGGGACAACATTGGAGTCAACCCCAGATTGCTGGTCTTTGCTGTCTGAGTTGTGGTCAATATACTGGCCAACGATACCCAAGAGCGAGCGGGGCGGTGCAGCACTTGATGGTTTGCATTGGTCACTCTCGGGTAGTCCAGATGAACCAGGAGAGAGGAGAAATGCGAGGTCCTTAAAAGCGTTTGCTACATAGGGATACTCATGCGTATACAACCCCGAGTTGACGAGAGAATGGATCACAGCCGCGTTGGAAGCTGACTCAGATAGCGGGTAGCTACAAAACCGCCCAGCACTCAAGATGGGAACAATTGGAGATGCGTCACTGGGTAACAGCGGTTTCCAATGTGTTGCCAACGAGTTGCCGCTTGACTCGCTTGACGCTAATCCGTGCTCATGATTCAGCAATGAAGTTGGTTGTGCACTTCCAACCATACGAGCATCTTCTGATTTGGTCCAGGTCAAATCTGGTGCGAGTCGAATGAGATCTAATGTGTCGGGGTGTGAATCTTCGAAATTACGCTGGTTAAAAACTGGAATCAGATTCGAGTCTAGGGTCACGAGTGACTGATCATATTTCACAGCTCGTGGTGAAAGAATTCGCAGAGTTTCATAAGCTCGTAGCAAGGCTCTATCGACTACCAGCGCCTTTGTATCCGTGCTATGACTTAACAACTCAGCGCGTTCCAATGAGAGCTCAGGCTCAAATCGTGAGAAGCAGTCCTCCCATTCCGCATTCACATAGTTGAGCACATCAATCACGTCTTGAAGGGAGGTAGGGAGCCCAGCCGTCGCGGCTCCCGTGTTGGTTGGATCTTGTTCTGCATGGAGCTTGCGAAGGAACTGTGAGCTCACAACGGTGCCCTTGAGATGTTCTTTCGGGAGTGGTAGCCTAACGACGAAATCGATAAAGTGTGTGGTGGATGACAATGCGTAGAATCGTGTCAGCAACGGATGGGATCGAGCAAGCGATATGGCACCGGTAGGAAGTAGAACAGGGAGTGCCGTTGCAAGGCTGCGCTGACAGTTGAAGGATGATTGAGCCGACGACGGGGGGATCAAAGAGAGAAGTGGAAGTTGGACTGGTGGCAACGGAGCAGTAGGTAGTCCAAGGTCAATGCGACGCGCAACGGAATACATCAAGCTCATCACAGACCAACATAGCGAGATCACAGCCTTAACTGTGACAGCTTTGTCACGCGCGGCGGATGCAGCGACCATGAGGAGAAGTGTTAGAATCGGTGCCGCTAGAACTTCCTGGCGGGTCATCGGAATGGCAGCACGAGACGGGGATTGAAGTGCTGTCAAAGTGGACGATGCGATCCACTTCAACCCAGCAGGATGCTTTCCTGCTCGAACAAAGCACTTAAGTACACTTATAGCTGCGGTGGTATCGAGTCGCTTGGTTGCAGGGACCGCAAGAGAAGTCATCCGTTGAGTTTTGGTTTCGGCCTCACTACTCATCGCACTGAGTTTGGCAAAGGCTCGGTCAAGGTACATACCTACTCTCTTCAGGAGATCTGGTGAAGCGGGCAAGCTCGTTGGTGGTATCATTGACAGAATTCCACCCCAGAGGTTGTAGAATTGAGTGTTCTGGTCAACGATCGCAGATCTACCTTCCAAATCGGGTAAATCGTTGAAATAGTGGATCGCCGCGATCTTCAGCACACCCGTCATCCACTGCAGCCCACCTGCCTCAATAACACGCGGAACGAGCGTCTTCTTCGCAAGAACCCTCTCGAAGATCGAGAGGCATGAGCTAAGAGTCTGGTTTGAGTATTTCGCTAAAAACGAGCTGGCCAATGTGAAGTCACCAGGACTCGAGGGACCGGTAAAGAGTGCAACTGAGGGTAGCGCCTGACGCGCGAGTGAGCCTATGAGGGTAAGCGCAGTTACTTTAGTGGAATTAACAACCACAGAGCAGACTTTAGTCGTCGTTCCCATCACGACTGTCACTGCTGACAGCAGTAGCCGAACCAGCTTCGGACCAAACATCGTCTCACTAGCGTTGCTTGTCAGTTGGCTTTTGAGGTTGATGGCTTCTCGCAATGAGTCAGTGAATGTCACATACTGTGCAGATGTGAGGCCTGATGATGTGACAGATCGGTCGATGAGAGGGGAGTTGCCCGAGGCACAGCCAAGATAAGCTACCAAGAGCAGATCTAAGCGAAAATTGCTTAAGTCAGCATACCGTGCGCTCTCCCAGTCAACAACGAATTTCCCATTGCTTCCACTGGTTAGGCCACTAGTATTTGCCGAGCTACCACTGTTTTGAAACGAAGACGACCCGTTGCCGGCTGTGCTCCGAAAAGTTTCCTGGATTAGTTCAAACATAGGGACAACGTTGCCAGGTGAGCGGAGCAGGTTGGCTGCACGAGATAGCTTCGATAGAGCAACAGTGACTTGTAGCACTTCTGGCAAGGCTGCGGAGGCAAAAATCATCAAAATATCGTTTGCGCTCGTCGAAATGTTGTTGGGGTTTAGAAAAGAGTAGTGATGATCACTACTGTCAGGGAAACCCGAGGCTAAAACGCTCGAAGAGATGAACTGAGCCAATCCCAAGGGGCGTCCACGGGTACCAGACTCGATAATCGACGACACGGCAATTGAAGTTGCGGTGGGATTGTTTGTCAATTTCGACACCGACGGCAATCTGGAACTTAGAACTCCATTGGCATGCAGAGCATTCAGCAGATCTGTCATCGCGCTTTCGGAGGCACTCGTTTGCTGACTATTGCTATTGGCACTTGTGGAGTCTTTGGAGGATAAATTGAAGTGCTCTGTGACCGTAAATGCTTCGAACGCCTTTGCTAAGATTACAAAGAAGCGCCCAGTAAGCGGAGAGTATGTTGTGCTACCAATGAATGCGGTAACCTCCTGGTCAAAGGGATTTCTGTACAACTTCTCCTCTAAAGTGGGGCTGCTGTTGGGCACTGGGGTCTCTGTGGGATCGAACGAGGGGTCAATGCCAGGCGAGCCGTCTTCCCCTGGGGCCGAGTTGCCTGGACCTCCAAGAAAATCGTTTTGGATCTGCGCTCGCGACGCCAAATAATTGCCTAACTCAAGTGAGTCGATCGAAAGGAGGACGCGCATGATTCTCACAACCGCGAATACTACTAGAGGCGCACATGGGCCCCAACCTCGAAGTGGATGGTATGGAATTGACAGCGCTGACTGAGATGAAGAGTTGCACTCGACCGTGGGAGGTGTATACAACCCACCAATGCCAAACGACTTGGCCGCTGCATACGCCGCTGCTGGGCCAGTTCCTGGAGCATACACAGCTAGACTAAGTGCATGTGTAAGTCCGTGAAGAAGAGGCTCCAGTTGACGCACATCCTCCAGGGGCACACTCTTTGTCTCCTCCTCGTTGTCCTCACTGACATTTGGATGGAACGTCAGAAAGGGTCCTCGGCTCACCAGGCTGCAGAGAAACGTATGGCACGCCGCCAGCACCTGTAGTGCGTCGTAACTTAGGAGCGCGGTAGGCACTTGATCAAGTGTCATGACAGGCAGGTCCCATTGTACTAACCCTGCTGTGCTATCACCGCTGGCCGCTGATGATGACAGTGACGAACTTTGTCCAGGAGAGAACCAGCCGGTTTGCCGACTCCTTAAGGCAATCCACTCGACCAGCCGATTGATCCATTCTGTTAGAGAGCAAGCTTGCTTTTGGTGGTGCTGAGCGCTTGACCCAGAAGTGGAGACTGCACCGCTGCCGGTGCTCAGGCCGATGCCTCCATGAGCTGAAGCATAACTACTCAGAGCTGTCAAAGATCTCGTTCCAAGCTTATTCTTCGTCCCCACCACGCTCTTCCTTCCTATCCGGTTCGAGCTCATCACACAGGTAGGATGAGCCCGTAACCGTTGGTGCGGCTAGTGCGGAGGCCTAACGGGAGTTGGGGTGAGCCGGGTGGGAGGAAACCCTTGCTCCGATTGCAAAGATGTGTCGAGTCTGGGTAATCCTCTACAACCAGCACAAAGGTAGTGTTCGCGTTTCAAGACTAATTCACACACACTTTGAGCCAGGAGTTCGACATGTCTTGGATGCAAGTACCTGAAAGCGAAGACTATGGCTACAGGCGATCCTGATGATCTATCGTGCAATCCTCCTGCTGATAGGTCTAGGTCCGATGGCCAAGTTGGTTCCGTCGAGGTATGTGAGACGCGCAGTCAGATTCGTCGGGTGTCAGGTTGGATCCAGTCGCGCTAAGGTGGTATCTAATTACAGCCAGTAATTGACTAACCAAGTGTCTCTGTGTCCTTCGTTACGCAGTGCGGAACGTCCGAAAGTTCGAATTGCAGACCGAAGTGCCCTCTCGAACTGAGCACAGTGAGCGGCTATGCAGGTATTGACTGAGCCAGTCCGATTCGCAGTCAAGCGATGGGTCGTACGGACGGAACGGGAGCCGTAGCAAGGTATCACCAGTGGGGCAGACGCGTGCCAACTGGCGAGAACCGGGGAAGCTTGAGTAGGGTTAAGAGAAGGGCGTGAATTGCAAGTGAGGAAGTGGGTCAATCGGGAGTTGACAAAGAGCAATCAGCTTAGAATCGCAGCCAGAATCCGCCTATCGAAGTGTCTCATCTAGGCCAACCGCATGTGTCTCCATTCCAAGACGATAGCACTCTGTTCAAATTCTCGATTTCCCCCCTCCTTGAGGGGTTTTCCTGCGGCATCCAGCGAAGGCATGGGCGTATAAGCGCGGGAGCGCCTACCAAGGTGTAGTTAGCCTCCGCACGTCTATCTGCAGTGTTTTATAGAGGATGCCTATGGGATAGTCAGTAAGCTCCCTTCGGATGCGAGGGTCTTCCTGGACCTCGAGCTCAGGTTGGCAGGGCACAGGCTCTAGAATCGTGGCCGGAAGACCTTCTTTCTGATTCCCCAGTGGATGGACCTACATTCGGGTGATTTCACTTTATGCTGGAGGTACTCGGCCACACTCCGTCGTATATCCGCGTTCGGCCTGAGTGGTGTATGGACTGCGAAGTGGGTTCGGCGAAGCTGGTCATGCAGGGCGCACCTGAGGTACAAAAAATGAGCACGGATTCTTTCACTGCAGTCCCTGGCGAGCGAGTCTCGGGCCCAGATGGTCCCTCCTGCTCGCACGCGTCCGAGCCCAGGCCCCCCCAGGCGCAGTCCTCGCCAGTCCAAATTTCGAATTTCTCGGTTTGGGGCGGGGCGTGGGATCCGGAACAGGGGGTGACGGAATAGTCGAAATCGATTCAAACACCCACGCTGCCGCCCGTGCTGAATACGCGCTGGGAGCGGTGTGAGAGCACAGGTGGGCTTATACACGCGTGTCTGATACGGTATAGTATCACTTGCACTTGCTTTCAACCCTGGGAAACATCCTGCACTCGAGAAAATCGACTCAGAACCATCCGTGGGCTTCAAGTCAGGCGTTACTTGCTTGGACACCCCCGTTAGGGCCCGGGACGCCACAACACCCAGAGAATTGGTGTGGATAGCCTCAGGACCGCGGTCGCAACCTGCTTGAACGGTGGTCACGCAAATCTCCTCTGGCTTCTCACGAAAGGACTCGTGGAAGCATCGCCGACCGAACACAACGTTCGGCTTGCGCCGTGTTAGGACTCACGGACCGTGGTTGTGAGGAAGACTGGGCCGAGCAGAAGGCGCCCAGATAGTCGCACAGACACAGCTGACGCGATGCAGCATGCGTCTGACTCGGGGCGGCCGAGTGCCGAACCAGCAGCAACCCTCCCCAGACGCGCTAGCTCCGTCAGTACGTTGGTGCGACCAGAGATGGGAGAGAGGGTAAGCTCTCGTCATGAGCCTGCTGATGAGGATGATAGTGACAGCGAGAGCCGGTATATTCCCCCTAGAGATTTCACGAGGGCCAGAAGTAGACGAACATCGAATCATCCAAGCCCTCAACCGGATTTAGCAGAGCTACAGAGACAAGTGGAGCTACGTCGGATAAAGCTGATTCAGCTGGGTCTGCTCCCGCGTCAGCCCAGTGCAGCTGGAGATGAGGCGACGCACGAGCATGGACGAGCGCTCGTGTATGGTCGACCTATGCTTCCATATCCAGTGAAGACAACTCAGTTCAAGCGAACAGGAACCGCAAGGATACCCATTGATGGAGCCGAACTGGCGTCATCTATTCAGAGACGCATTACAACCAGTGACAGTACGCTGTACGACACAGAAGGGCTGGCGCAGCAAGTCACGCAGGCATGTCGCGAGGTGCGCAACTCGCACGGCAGGATATCAACATTGTACTCCTGCATCGAAGACTTGAAGGATCAGCTAGAGCAGAGACTAGAGGAGTTGAAATATATCTCCGAGGAAACCCTGGGCCCCGTCCTCCCCACGTTGCAGGACCTGCTGCCGAATCCAGCGACCGCTAAGAAAAAGCCGCGATCAAAATCGCGGACTTGCACCGCCAAAGGTGACCACGCCGGTGACTCGTACGCTGGTGATGATGACAATGACACTAACATCCACATAGCAGATACAATCCCGCTTGCTCGGCTCCTGCAGCGCCTAAGAGAGGCTGATGGCAGTCAAGTGCTCAACCGTAGCCAGAACGAGGGACGACTTAGACACAGAGCGCGGGAAGATGATGAGGAGGATGATTCCAATGGTGATGATGAAGAGGACGATGAGAATGACGACCCGTATTCCGAATCAACTCGAGATGTAGTATTGCATCGTAGACAGCAGCAGAACCAGTCCAGGCGTCTCCGAGACGACGACGAACTAGACGAAGAACTTGATGAGCTTGCGGTACGGCTTAATCGTCGAATAAGCATATCATCTCGTGATTTATCGAATCTGAGGAAGCAGCGGGCAGTCCTGTTAAAGTGGTTCGAGCGCAAGTTTGGTAAGGTCTCGGCAATGGAACGGCCGAAGAGTTCTGCATCAGAGCTCAAGCCTGCAGCTCGCGCCAGCACGCCTGCTCGACCAAAGTCAGCGGCACAGTCCTCATCGATCCTCTCAGGTTCGCAACATGTCTCACAAGGAAGCACATCGTCCAATGCTCAACGACTTGGCAGAGCATTCATTGCAGCCGATGGAACGATATGCGCGCGTATCCTGCCGACTCCGATTCCTTCTCCAGCTAACCGTGATGGCAATCCTGACACTCCGAATGGATCACCGACTGCAGCTGGCGCCGGCCCGCCGCCGGGATGGCTGTCTCCAGCCGCTCTCGATCCCAGGCAGTGGAGATATCGACGCGAAGGTCTAGCACGAGATCTGGGACAGCTAAGAGCTGCTGTGGACCAGCTCCGATTGGAGTACTTGGCAGTCGAGGCACAACGCGGTGCTGCTGCTGAGTCAGGGCATGAGCATATTTCTCGTCTTGCCGCTCGGTATCGACGATTGGTTCGACTTAATGCGAGCATTTCTGCACGAGTTGTAGAGAACAAAGAGCGCATTCTAAGCTTGCGTGCAAAGGCAAACTTGTTGAAGCGGCGTGTTGAGACCACAGCTACAACGACTAGATTAGGTCTTGGAGAGCATAATCAGATGCTGGGATCAACGGGACCTACGGTAAACACTAAATTGGAAGAGTCACGATAGAACCTACTGTGTTTTCAAGGCATATGTAAAGAAGCTGGTTACAATACACACTCCGTAAGAAATGTCTCTAGGGTGAGTTCGAACAATTTATTTCCAGATCCCGAGTCTTGAACCACAGGCCGAGCTCCCTGAGTAATCGAGTCAAATTGTTGGTACAGGGATAAAAAATTTTGGTCGTTGAAAAGTTAAGCATTCAGAAGGTTTATGGTGTTTAAGCGATTCATACGTCACAATGATAAAACGATAATATCGTCTTGCAGGGGTAATGTTTTGATGGCAGGATCCACTCCTTCGGCATCGTATGTACAAGGCAGAACGAATAAGAATATAAAGACATGTTCCGTGAAGTGTTCATGAACCCTTAATGAGTGGCGATTGCGTTTGTAGCACTTCGCGTCCTTGGGCCTCTCGTAGCAGGGGCATTTTGAGTAGGCTGTGTAGGCTGCATCATCTGGACCTTTTTAATTGGGGAGTGGTCTGCGGTATGACCACGCTTTCTTTGAGTGATGGGTGAAGCTGGCCCTGGCGACACTGCAGCACTTGAATCAGGCAGTGCAGGCGCGCCACCTGTACGGGACGCACGCGGCGTTCGTCGTGCCCTTCGGGAGCCGGTTCCATCTTGGGTGTCGCTTGTAAGGTCCTCGCGGTCGGGTAGATTCTTCGAGCCCGTATTCTCGTGAGAAGTTGCAACAGCAGGTGGTTCGGGTCTGATATCAGACTCCAGGTATCCAGGCTGTCCGTCCTGAACCTGCATTGACGCCTGTTCAGCCGATGCTAGCATGACCATATCGCGTGCCCGGCCTGCCAATGACGGGAATCTGGAGTCTGGCCCAGGCGAGCGAATCGAGTCGGCTCCCGGGATGGTTGCAGTTCTCCATGTTGCTGTCGGAATTCCAGGTGTATCTTGAAGCATCCCAATGCTGGGCCTGTGCGCTTCTGCGGCACCATGTGAAAGCTTCTCGGCAGCTTCGTACGGAAGAACTGGGAGGGGTGGTCGGGAGTAGTAGAGGCGAGAGTTCCTGGGATCTAAATGTGCCGCGGCTCCGTCGTATAGATCGGAGTCGACCGCAGGAACCATAGGTGCACCACCAGCAGACGCGGAACGGATCAAACTGGTTGCTCCAGGATGATCATCCTGAAGGTGAGTAGAGTAATGCGGTCGGACATGACCCAACACAGCAGTTGACTCTATCATCAACACAGGATCACCTCCTGGTTGCGCGATGCGAGTGCCAGGCTCGATAAGGTCGTCATCTTCATCTTGTCCAGGAATAAATTCTGCTCCACTGACAGTTTTGGCGAGCTGTTGCTGATGATGATATAGGAAAGCGTCTTCAGCAGCGCGCGCATGCTCGTCCATTGGTGTACCATAGGTATCAACATCGTCTTCAGCGTTGGCAGATGCATCAAGATGGGTCTCGATAACATTTAGGTCGTCGTGCTCATGAGCAATTTCTGGTTCCCCATCTATGCGCGTGATGGCAGCCTCGTCCGCGAGTTGGACTTGGAACTCGGTCTTGCTGGGCTCGGTCTCTAACTCTTCCCCCTCATCACTTGACGACTGAGAATCAAGGAGTGTGTGCTCCTTTTCGTGAAGCTTTGGACCGTCCTGTTGATGGGTAGCCGTACCACAGGTAAACGCTGTTGTGTGCGAGTTCTTACAATCTGAGCACTTGCAATGGGGCCCACATGAGACACCTGATTGGTAGCACTCACAGTACTTCTTGAGGCAACCACTCTTCTTGCAGTGACAACCCTTCTTATGCTTGGCGTCAATGGCTCCGGGCGCGTCTGCTCCGTCGCCTGCTTGAATAATACCTCCATTACTGCCTCGGAAGAACGCATTCGAGTCGCGATCAAGAGTCTGCTGGATTGCTCGTTGACGCGCGTCCTCGTGCTCAACCGTGTTCTGGCAGCATGAGCAGTTGCAGCCATTGCAATAGGCGCCGCGTGCAAAGCACTCGCAGTACAGCTTTAAGCATCGGCTCTTCTTGCAGTGACAAGGCTTTGGTTTTTCAGCCTGGACTGCCTGTTGTTGTTGCTGTTGCTGGGATGCTGAACCAGCCGACTGGGGTTGCTGTTGTTGCTGTTGTTGCTGTTGTTGCTGTTGCTGCTGTTGAGCTGCACCTGCGCTTGAAACGCCTGCAGAGGAGGAATTGGTAGTCTTCTCTGCTGGTGCGTGGTGCGGCTCGTGGGCTTTGGAGGTTTGCGCCTCCGCAGGGTAGATCGCTGGATGTGCATCCGTCGCAGCCGCTGCAGCCGCCGCCATAGCCTGACTTCGCGTCGTACGCGTGTGGCTACCTGAGCTGGAGGCGGAAGCCGAAGAAGAACCTGCAGCGCCAGACGCAGAGGCAGTTGGCGCGGCAGTGGGGCCTGATGCCGTGACAGAAGGGAGTGCAGGTTCGGTCGTGACCTCATGAGTCACAACTTCCCTCGGTACTCCACCATACCGTGTTGCATAACGAGTCCGGATGGTAACACCTGTTGCACCCTTACCCGCAGGCAGAACGAACTCACCTGCATCTGATGCTGCGGTCGGGATTTGTAGCGAGGCTACGGCTGCAGACGCGGCTGTGGAGACAATGGCCCCAGCGGTGATGGTAACGGCAGTTCCCAGCCCTGTGCTGGTACTTGATGCATCAGAAATAGATCCTGGAATAGTCGAGGATGCTAGTGACACCACAGACGCATTGGCCAAATCACCTGCAAGTGAGTCGAATTCAGTTGCGTCGTGCTTATCAATAGTGGTTGATTCCTTGACGAGTCGCGCTGAATCAACCGGAGCGATTGATAAGTCAAGGCCACTGCCGGTTGCAAGCGAGGTATTCTGCAGGGAAGCACCAATGATAGGGCACGCCACGCTCGTAGAGTCCTGAGACTCGGATGTTGCGGAACTCACGACAGACGAGGCTCCAAGAGCCTGCGATTCTGTGTCTGCTTCCTGGGAGAATCGAGCGAATGGCCGCATGGGTGCCACAAGCTCGCTTCCTGGATGTGCCCAGTCAGAGGCGTGATCACTATCTGTTGCATGCGCGCCATAGCTGCGAGATGGCACTCGCAGACGATACTCAGGGGTTACGACAGGCTGTGCCAACGCCCGCGAGAGTTTAGAAGCGTGCTGTGGTGTCATAGTCCCACTATGCACGTTGCTGAGATGCGAAGGTCTGGGCGACTTGTCATGGCGCGACATTAGTGGAGAGTCCAAACCAGCGGACGCCATGATCAGTGCACGTCTGACGGGTGAACGCCCAGGATGAACTGGCGCAGCACGGCCTACTGTCTGAGACTTCATACCCACGAGGTCAGGGGAGCCTGGCGTTGTTGTAGGAAGGGATTGCACGTTGCTCAGAGGCTCGCGCAGTGAGTTGGGGAGATCAGGAATCGGGAGACTTGACCGAAGATCAGGCTGGTTGCTTGCTGGGCCACTAGTTTCACTCATGATAAGAGCGCGCGTAGAACTTGAGGGCTTTCCGAGCGTGAGAGAGTCACGACCATGCTTGTCGAGGCCCATTTCATAATCATCTGCCTGCGGCCGCGGTAGACCCAGGTGGTGATGGCCTGGACTAAGAATCTTCGGTGAGAAGAAGTGAGGGGGTCGCAGAACCGGTCGAAGAATCGTATCCTCGCCGTTGCCACCATTATTTCCATTGGAGGCCGGTCCTCCGATAATCATAGGGGTTGGAGGACCTTGCTGCTCATGGGTGGCTCGAATGGAGGAAATAGCCGAGGCCAGTGAGAACTGCCGCCGGCTTGACGCCGTCGTTGTCGCAGTTGTAGTCGCGGTTGTCGTGCCTGCTGCAGTGGTTCCGTTATTATTGTTGTTTCCAAGAGTGGCCGAGCCCGCTCCTGAGTTGTTGGAGGGCAGTGGAGGTAGTGCTGCGGATGCCACAAGGTTTGTCTTGTGCATGCTGCCGTTGACCAGCGGAGTGAAGGACATCCAAAACCGATTTGGACTAGCGTGTTGACGATGGGAGGCTTGCCTGTTGTTGTTGCTGCTGCCGCTGGTGCCGTTTCCATCACTTGTGCTGCCAATGGCTCCGAGAGGCAAACTGAGCAGATTCGGGTTTGTCGACGTCGTGGTTGTGCCGCTGGTGTCGATAACATCTGATTCTCGATGACCTGCGCGTGCCGGGGTGAACACGAACTCAGGCTTGGGCAGTGTGCTGCAGGGGTCATGTGCATGTGGCAAAGGTGAGCTCTCACCAGTCACCGTAGCAGGGAGTAAGGGCTGTATCCTTCGAACGGATGCACTGCCAAGCGTGGAGAGCAGGCTCGAGTGAAGTCCCGAAACACTGCCTTTGTTGGCATATTGTGATGTTGTCGTTCCTGTGGCATGTGCATGGCCCAGCCTTCCCGCACTCCTGTAGTGAGCTTCTGGACGAGGTCTGGGCGCGTGTGGAGGTGTGATGGGGGTCTCTGTAGCGTTTTGGGACTTTCTCGGTGGAGAGAGCGGGGCAGGCACAGTCGTAGTGTTCAACACCGAGCCGCGCAAGCTCGTCTCACTGCTCTCGCTCATGGTAGACTAGTTTCGTCTCGTGTCAGCCTCTCGCGCGAGGTGTGAAATTGACTCGTTTCGGCGCTGGGGCAGTCGAAGGGGAGGCTATCGTCCGCGCGGGCGACGTCTCAACGGCGCGAGGGATCTAAAAATCAGTCCAGCGCAAAACGCACGCGGTTGGAATAGGGTGAGTCGTGTGTTGTGTGAGCGTTTTGCTCACTTGATATCGAGTTCGGAGATGAATCTTGTTAAAAACATCACGTGCGTGGGTTTTTGTAGTATAGTACTCTATCAAACGAATAACCCGCACCACCCCGCAAGTAACCCACAACACACCAAGTCACCTACACCACCCAGTCGCGAGAAATCACGATTTATATTTACACACACCACAGTGTGAATTTCGTCCAAAAAAGCGCGCGAAACCGGATCGGCCGCACACGGGTGGATGGGTTCACCCCGCCGCCCACCGTTCGCCATGCGCCCACACATGCTGCGTTCAACGCGTGCGCTGCGCGGTCAACGTGCCGCGAGGGCGGGGTGGTAGTGCCCCACCCGAAGCACACTGCCGCGTGGGATATGCTTGCCAAACGAACACGAATGAGGACATTGGCGATGCAAAGGCTCTCGGGTGCCCATTGTCGCGTGGAGTGACTGAACAGACATGGATGGAATATCGCACGTGGTTTATGCAAATAGAAACAAAAGCTACCACTACCAATACGACACTCGACACTCAACACTCGCGCTTTGGTTTAGCGAGTTAATAGGATGTGGGGACTTTATGCCACTCGGCGAAAGAACCAAATAAGGACCGAGGCGTCTCGCGCGGCAGGCAGGCGTGAACGACAATTCTAGGGGGCCTCCGAGGGAGACGCTGATGGGACACCCGATAGCTGGACTTGACTACGGTACCAAGTGAGGTAAACGCAAAGGCGCCTCGTGGACTGCAGTAGGTATTAACTAGGCTTGCAGCTTGATAGGTTCTGCTGCTTCTGCTTACTTGGCGTCGTACCCTGGCCGTTTGCTTGGAACGTGGTGCGCGCCGCAGACGCGGTATGGGATAATACTATGGGCGGCGGTTGGTAATCGCGATGATATACACTCCGGTCACAGGCAGACGGGACGCGAGTGGTCGAAGATGCCTACTACAGGCCCTGGAAGCGAGTCCTCGCCATCGGCCATCTTGCTTTGTCAAGATCAAAGTAGCTTAAACGAATACATTTGGTTGTCGAAGATCCAAGGAGGTTTGTGTGTCTTGTCTTCGTCGGGAGAGGTTTGAACGGAAATATGACGAAATGGTCCCAGCATGACCTGATGCTTAGTAGCCACCCTGGTCACCGAAGATCTGCTTGATGTCGTTGTTGTGGGGGTTAATGGGAACGAAGACATTAAGCTTGTTAGTGATGAATGACCAGATCTTGGAAGCAAGGAGGCGCTGAGCGGTGGTAGATGGGTGGAAACCATCGGTCAACTCGATCAAGTCAGCCTTGTCGCCACCCTGAGCAGTCCACTCCTGAACGACCTCGTTCATGAGGTCCATCAAAGGAATGTAGTACGCCTTGAAGTTCTTGTAGGTGTTCTTGACAAGCTGAGGGTAAACGTTCGAGAGATCAGCAGCACGCTGGGTGGTGGCATCACGAATGGCAGCGTTCGTGTTCATCCAACCCGCGCAAGGTGAGGTCTCGAGGCAGTTGAGGAAGTCGTAGAGCTGAGGGTAGGTAGCACCGATGGGGTGAGTCTTGTTCTGCATAGCCTCGAAGAGGATGCGACCGTCGACGAGACCCGAGAGGAAGACCTGCGAGTTGGGAGGCAGGACAGTATCCAAATAAGCGAGCGCCTGCTTGGTGTTAGCAGTGAACTCCTCGACGCTGGTCATAGCACTTGGGGAAGGATCCTTGCCGCAGACATCGTTGCCGATGAGAGCGTAGAAAACAAGCGCGGGATTGTCCGAGGTCTGGTTACGAGCAAGAGTAGTGATGACACCAGGGTAGACATTGCGCGAGCTGGCACCGTTAACACCGATGTTCTGGTAGTCGCGGTGGCTGCAGAGGTTGCGTGCGCGGACGTAGTCGTAGAGCGAGGTGAACTGCACAGAAGAGTTGGGGCAGCCAGTGGTGGAAGGGTGACCAGTAGTGGAAGAGCACTGGGGCCAGTCAGCCTCGTTCAGAATGGTCTGGATGAGGTTGCTGAAGGTGTCCTTATTGATCTTGGAAGGAGTGAGCCACTGAGGAGGAATGGAGAAGTGGGCTGTAGCAGAGTCACCAATAGCAATGACACCGTAGTTGAGGTCACCACAGAACTTCTTCTCGTAGTCAACGCCGTTCTCATCGACACCCTTGATACCGTTGCAGTTGTGGTCGACGTTGGGGTCGCTGGTGGAAGAGTGGCGATCTCGGCGACCGGGGTAGACGAAGGCGTTCTTGTCGTCGCAATCCTTACCACGCCAGTCAGCACCACGGAGGGTGTTCTCAGTGGAGAAGTGGTCGTCATCGTTGTCGACAGCGGGGTAGTGCTTGGTAACATCACCCTTGAGCTGAGGAGTAGCCAGTGCTTGGATCTCCTCGGCCTCGAGGTTGTCCTCAAGACGAGGCATCTCGAAGGTGTTGATATCGAAGCCGGCACGGCGGAGACGCTCAACAAGGCGAGAAGCCGAGCGAGCGGTAGCAGCGCGCAACTCCCTCAGGGACTTGGGAGGAGGGGTGTTCAACGCGAAGGTGGTAGGAGCGAGGCCAATGCGCTGAGCAAAGAGCTCAACGAAGTTCTCAATCATCTCAGCCAAGGGGTGGTTGGTCGAGAAAACAGTAGCACTGATAGCAGCGAGCTCAGGAGTGAGGGTCTGCTCAACACGGAACTGTGCCTGGCCATCCTTCTTCTGAGTGTTCTGCTTCAAGAACTTGGCAAGGAGGGTGTCGAAGTCGTCCTCCTTGTGAGGAACAAGGTCCTCAACTTCGAAGGCAGGAGAAGTGGGCTGCTCCTCGTGAAGCTGAGGCTTGTCGAGGGGCCACTTGGGGAACAATCGGCAGTTGGCAAAGTTGCTGCAGAACTTGAACTTGTTGTTGCACGTGACTTCGGGTGCAACCTTAGCATCCCAGTCACCCTGAATGGTGGGCGCAAGGAACAGAACAGCAAGTCCGCAGATCTTGGCAAGATCGGCATTGATGCTGCCGACGTAGGAGCACAGTTCGTTCATAGCATTATTGATATTCGACTTGCGGACCTGGGCATACTGCTCGATCAAGGCCACCGCAAGGGTGCAGCCCGCGCATGCCATGCCTTTTTCCTTTGCCTCGACCGCAGGCGCGAGTGCCGCGAGGGCGAGGAGTGCGACAAATACGCACGCCAGAGTTGTGAATCGCATCGTCTTGGAGTTAGCCTAAAACCACTGCGGGTGTACCGCTTTTCAGGCAAAATAATGTCCTTGTCGTTGCTCAGTTTCGAGATTTCCAGCTGGGGTATTCCCACACCCCCGGTCGCGGAAACTACCTTTTCTCACTCCGAGTCGGGGTTTCGCCCTGGAGTCACGTGAGCAGAGAGCTGCGGAGAGGCGTGCGGAGCAGGGCGTGGGCGCCTCGGATGTGGCTGGATTTGAGGCAGAGGATATTCCAGGCGGCGAAGAATATCTGAGACGAAGGATTTTCGGAGTGGAGAGCAATACCACCCCTGACGTGATGTTGACTGGTGTTAGCGAAGCTTTGGTTTATTTTGATGATGAAGAATGAATAAGCACTGACTGGCTGTCGACAAGCCTCGAGGAGGGGAGTCATCAGAATACTCCACCTGGGCTCGGAACAGCAGCATTGGACTACTATATCTTGGAAACATGCAGAAGTCAAGACCATAAGAGGTGATGAGCACACATGTGCGGCTGTTAGTTAAAACAGATCTCGCAAGGTCAACGACTCAGAATCAAAGTCGAGTTCAGCATGGCGGTTCTCGTCCTCTTCGTCCTCCCCTTTTTCAGCCCTCCCTTGATCAGGCGGGTGGTGTGGCGGCGAGGGAGGAGCAGCGTTGGCATTGACATCAACGTCGGGATTGGCATCGCCTAGGAACGCTCGAAGCGGGAGGTCTGCTGGGTACTCATCGCCAAGCTCATCCACGTCGGTCTCGGTACGTTCAGGCACGAGGCGTGCTAGATTTCCAGTTCCCGGAGCTGGGCTCGTTGTAGAAACAGTATCGTACGCGGAACGATAATCCTTGGTGGGAACTCGCGTCTGCTTCGGTCTCGCTCGATCGAAGTCAAGACGCCGATGAGGTTTTGCGGCAGTCATCGGCGCTGTCTTGGATGGAGCGGCGGATGGAGGAGCATATGTAGACGCTCGAGAAGGTGGTAGTGGATTCGATGACTTCGACCGGCTTCCAGCCTGGCCAGTGGCCTTTTCGCGGTCTTTCTCGATTCGGGCAAGCTTTAAAGCCTCTCCGAAGCAAGATGACGAAGCCAACGATGTGTCGTCCTCATCAAGTTCATTCGCGTTTCGGAACAGCTCACGGCTCGCTTGAAGGACTTTGACCGGACTCCATACGAGACCCAAAGCGTTCGCCCGATTGGTGCTCGATGCCAACTCGCTACGAAGCGCGGCTGAGGAGAACTTGGGCTTGGTACTACCCAGCGGCTTTGGCATGAGATCCCGTACTGAATCAGACAACCTCGAGGATGACAGCGTTGAAAGGGACAAATCTTCATTTCCAGCACCAGACGAGGAAAGGACGGGGGATCGGGTCGTGGTCGGAGTATTTGAAGCAGTGAGTGTACCGCCTTCTGCGCCAACACCTGGAAGTGGTGCATCTCGTCCCAGCCAGGATCGAATCGCAAGCAGACTGTCGTCTGTGGACGAGGTGGCCAGCGCGGACGGAGCTCTCCTGCTCTCCTCTGGATCCCATCCTGTTAAGACTAAGCAGATCCTCCAGTGGCGAAGTGATCGCTTCATGATCCTCTTGTTCATATTCTCCGCAAGCTGTGCTGCCTTTGCATTCAGGAGCTTGCGTTTCACTGCATACTCTCGAAGGCGTGCAAACGCGTGACGACTACGGACGTTGTCTACCACTTGGCGAGCGCGGTGCAGCTGCTCTCGCTTGGTCCTAGCCTCTCTGGTAGTACGGAGCAGTTGCTGAATCGCTTGATGAACCCTCCTTGCGCGATCATGACAAATAGCTCTTTCTTGCATCTCTTGCTCGACTTGACTTATGGTTAGCCGTTGTGCCTGTGCCTTCCATCGCACGACGCTGCTACGCAGCACCCTTCCCGTGGTCTGGCTAAGGATTTTGCCAAGTAGCTTCTCTCGTGCCACTTTTAGCTTGACCCATGCAACAATCTCCTTCAGTCCAGACTTCACACGGGCAGGTATTTGCGACACATGCTGCCGCCGGAATCTCTCAGCTGCCGTCAGGATGGCCCATTCACTAAGCACTCCATGCTTTAAGCTGTTGTTGGCTCGACGTCTAGCCAGGGCCAAACGCCACTGATGGAAAGCCCGATGCAAGGCCTTCATGCGAGCGCCATACTGCATCAGTGCATTTTGGACCAAGGCGTGGTAACCTAATCGTAGTTTCCTAGTCCTCAATGCGTCCGCAGCTCGCCTCACACGCTCAGCAAAGGCCTGGTCCTGTTTACGCTGAATCGATCTTACGGCGAATGCTCGCAGTTTGTCAACTGCGAGCTTCATCTTCTGTCGCCGGAAGGCTTTGTCTGCCATAGCCTTTGTGGACATATCGGCACGTGCAAGCCACATCCGCAGACAGTACCGTGCAGACTCACGAGAGTGAACCCGCTCAGAGACGAGTAGAGCCCGATCCATGACAACCTTCGTTTGCGCCAGCTTGGCCCAGACGAGGATCGCACTACGCAGCCTTGTGAGGAATTTTACAACTCGACGGTCAACTACTAGAGACTCGATTCGTTTAAGATGCAAATTGCGGTGCGTGTTCGTCCGCCATGTGACAAATGCGTCTTGGAGAAGACTTCGCTCCCTAGACGTCTGAATGGATATTGTCTTCTCGCGCAACATACGATTGTTCCGGGTCTTGGTAACTGCCCACTCTCGCCATCTTCGAAGCGATCGCTGCAGACACAAGTGACGCAGCTGCTGCTGTGCTACAGCTTCAGCTCGTTTCATGGCACCTTTGTATGCCGCGCGTGCAAACCAATTCGAAAGACATACCCTTGCTCGCTGGAGGAAGAAAGCTGCCTCTGCACGCAAGGCCTTGTCGTGTAAGGAGGCTTCTTCACTCCGTCGTTGCCGGTACGCCTCAATCCACAATGTGAGCGCATCTTTAAGAAGATGGACCGCGCGCACGTTGGCAAACCTTTTTAAGACGGAGGCAGTGAGAATGGTCGGACGAGAACCTCCACGAGCATACAGCGCCAATTTTCCCACAGCTTCTTGCTTGCGATAACGAGTTAGACTCTGCCGTGCTTCATCTGAGGCAATGAGCAGAGAGTGACGTCTCCGAATCGATCTCAGGCGATCCAGGAAATAGGATAGCTGCTTGGACTTGTAGAACAATTCAGCAGCAACCAAACGGGTGGCGTCGTTTAGACGTTGGGCCGCGGACTCACGCGCTCGTACGTGCCACACTCGAAGAGTTGCTCTCTGCCGCTGACGCATTTGTTCAAATTTGCCGCGAGTAGCCAACTGGTGCGCAGTACGCCACATGTCAAAAGTACGCTTCAACAAAACCCGTTGGCTAAAATAGAGGACGGCGTCTGCCAATTCAACAGGCTCCTTTTCAGCCCGTTCCGTGTGTTCCTCGATCGCGTCCATCAGCAACGAGCCTCGGAGGGGGTTATTGAGATGTTCTGGCCTGTCCTCGACCCAATTGGTGCTCAATCCTGCCTGCAACCCAACGCGACGTTCGCGTTCGAAGGTCTCGACGGGGATCGTATACTGGAAATCCACACTGGCGTCAGGATGCTCATCAACTACAATGCTATTTCCTCGAATATTGAAAACTACCGCACATTGTGAGGCAAGGGGCATGGCCGTATGAGTGTTGTGGCGAGTACGCTGGTACTGCGCAGAAACTTGCTCGACGGCTGAGGCTAATTGACGTACAGCAGAGGCAGTCATGTTGTAACGGGCTTGAACATTGTTCCAGGCCGCCTGAACTGCAGAGGGTAAATCGGTAAAACGGGTCCAGACGCACATGAACGCTAACATCGTATCGACGAAGTGGAGTAGTCCCGGAGAAGCAGATTTCGGATTCAGAAGCACATTTAGCCCTTCTTGAATGCGTTCCGCCATCAGCTCTGTGCTGCAAAGAGATCCGAACGATGGCTCTATCATCGTATCCGTAGTGGCTGACTCCATCGAGAATGCAGTATCACAAGAATCACACGAGAGAGCAAACCAAAGAATCCTCAGCTCAGACTCTTTCGGCACGTTTCGCGAGACTCGGTGGGGCTCATCCAAATTCTTCAATGCTATGTGACATGCCTTGAGTAACTGGTCGAGAACCTGGTGCCGAGCACTGTTGGTTGCATAGCGATGAGAAAAGAAGCTACTTACGGATTCCCTCAGGCTCTTCAGGACAGAAAATGCATCAACCCATCGCCATAGTGCACGTCGGGCAAGATTTCGCTGCACATACTCCTGAACAAGATTGCCGAGTCCTGCCGCCTCACAGCGGCGTATGGTGAATTTCCTCCACCTTAATAGAGCTTTGCGAATAAGAAAGAGCTGGACTGCAGAGCCCCTGCTCAAGAGCTGGTTCTTGCGGGTTCTCGCTTCAGCGTACCTCCTCCAGTGCCGGATTCGTGAGCGGAGGAGGACGATCCCATACCCGGTCGTAATCAGCCGCTTAACATCTTTGCGTGCTGACATTTCGACCTCTTTGAGGAGACTCGCTTGGGCAGGAATGGCCTGCTGGACATCATCGGTCTCTAAACCTGCGAGTGGCTCCGAGTCATCACCATCTTCGTCATGACTGGGGCGACGGGTAGACTTCCTTTCCGTGAGCAGCATGTCTGAGTTTATCGCAATGCTTGATGCCGACTGCACACGTGTGGCGCCACCGCGCAAGCCTGTTCGGCTGCTGTTACCTCTCTGAGTTTGTTGTAGCTCATTCGGCTGCAAATGCACTGACAGCTGCTGATACAGCCTTTTTGCTTGAATGAACCGCAGCCAGTGATTCTTCAACGCACTGCGAAGTCTGAGCGCACGGAGTTTCTGAGCAGCAATTACGGTTTGCGCTCCGAACCATTGATCGGCTACTCGTCGTTCCTGAACCTGCTTAAATGCTTGGAACACCTTCGGCAGCACCAATGCGATGCGAGTCTGTCGCGCGCGCAGGCTAAGGTCACGCAGCTCTTGCGCCTTGGTCTTCCACATCAATAGACCCTTAAGCCCTCTGTAGAGCCGGAACGAACGAATACGCGCATTCAGCTCTTCATCAGCTTTTCGCACTCGAAGGTTGGATTGAAGAAGTCCATACCAAGCATCAAAGACGGCTTTCATCCTCTGACTCTCACGGATGCTGCGAAGTCGCTCGGAGACAAGATCGAGAGCACTAATACGAACATATTGGCCTCGCCAGTGTGCGAATGCGACACGAAGCAACGCCTTGAAATAGTGCTCCGTTGCAAGTTCCGTGTTTACCCTCTCCGTGGTCTGTTGAACTGTTATAAGCTTCCAGAATAGCAAGGCCTTGCGAACACGCTCTTGGTTGCCACGTTGCTTGATACGCCTCGCGATTAATAGGTCTGCCAATGTCCAAAGACCTCTGCGCAGTCGTTGCGTTCTAGCGAATACATCAGCCTTGCCTTTCATAGTGAAGACGCTACCTCCTACCCGAGCCGCCTCAAGCAGTGCAGCGAGGCCCGTTCGAAGGCGCCTATGGCGAACTTCATCCATAAATAACCTGATCTCTTCGCGCCGTTGCTTCGCGAGTCTTGTTCGAGTGCGCCATAGAGCAAATGCATCAGAGACCTCGAGGGCACGCCACCTTCTGACAATGCTTTCTGGTGTAATATGACCCTCAGGAATGTAGCGGATCTCGTACTGCCCGTAAACATCCGATACACAGGTTTCGATATCTTGGGGTAAAGAGAACTTATTCACGCGTGACTGAGATTTTGTGGCGTGAAATACTGGTTCTGGGGGTTCAAGATCGGATTCCGCGGCTGAGAACGGGAAGCGCTCAGATTTCCGCTTCAAGAACATGATAAGTTCGGACGCCACTGTAGCTGCGGAACGCCATCTGCGAAGATACAGGAGCAGGATGCACTTTGACGTCTGGAGCACAAGGTTCTTCGCGATAATGTTGTATCGGAGTGCGCCCTGCCAAATGCGGAGATGCTGCCGTAGCGCTGATTCCTCTGCCATTTTGTGAACCAGACGGTCAATCTCACGACGCCTTGCTTGCAAGGTCACATTGCGACGCAACTGGGTGAGCACACGAAGGACCGCAGAACGGCGTGCAAATATGGACGCCCTGACCAAGGAATGCCACTCCCAGAATGCTATCTGCAAGAGCTCGGAGTTTCTAGGGCCAATGAGCCGCTGCTGAGCGCGAGCCTCAAGTTTAGCATTGCGATCCTTCCAAGCACGTCGGGCCTCAGTATACTTTGACCAATGCTGGACGGCTTGGCGCAACGGCACGTCTCTTGCTAGAATGATTTGCACTCGCTCCAGTTTACTTCGAGCGCTGACTCGTTGGTACAATGCCCAACGCCATTGTTGGAAAGCCGCGAACAAACGTGACTTGGTGATACGGACACCACCAATGGCAAAAAGGCGAGTGTTGGCAGTCCGCTCTTCTTGGGAGCTCGCACACGCGTTGAAAAATGCTCGCAGAGCGAAGCGTTTCCGTGTCTGAACGATCTTAGCTTCCATAACCTCATCTGATTCTTTCTTGGCCAGACGTCGCTTTGTAAACTCAACCCACTGCTCCACTGCGGTCGAAATTTGAATCAACTGCTTCTGTGCAAGATAGTGACGCAGCTTCGATTTAATCGATGTCTTAGTGATCCAGATATCGAGGCAGCGATGCAGACTTAAGTACCGAGATCGTCTCCTAACTCCAAGCTCGAAGAGCCATGTGTACAGCGCATCTCGCTTAAGTCGCATATCCGGTCGCGTCGCTGCAATGTGCTCTGCTCGTCTCTTCATCTCGGTCGCCCAAGCCAAGCGCTCTCTCCAGGTGAGGAAGGCTGGACGAGCTAGCGTGTTCATCACATAACCACGTTCAAGAAGGGAGAGTTCTCGCTCACGATCGACACTCTCTCGCGTTCGCTTCCGCCACTTTCGAAACAACGCTCTGAGCACTGCTTTGTTGGTTTCATCATTGGCATTTTTCCAGATGTCGAAGAAGTGTCTCAAATTGTACTTGACCAGGTGATGTGTCACGATCTTCACGAACAGAGCAGCTTTAAACTTCTCACGCCAGACAGCATAGCATTCCTTCAGGAGGAGCATCTTTGCATTGTCTCGAATCCTGATGGCCTTCCGCTTGAAGCTTGCCGCAACGGAGTCGTCATGCTCCACTTCGGTAAGAGTGTCTGAATGATCCAACTCTAGTATTGGCAGCACCTTTTTCCATACACCTACCGAGGGCTTCACATAATGCTGCAACTTGAACGCTCGGATTCGCGAACTAACGCGGGTACTGCTCCTGGCTACACGCGACCAGTGCCGAAGCACGCGACGACACATGAGCTGGCCCAGTCGACAGTCCTTCGCTTTGTTCCGCTCCGCTATTTCCAGCTGAGCAGACCGGAGACGCCTGGAGCTAGCGTATTGGTACCACCAGGCGATGGCACGCTTGGTTTCCTGCTTCGCCTTCCAATCCTCAAAGTTACGATTGCTTCGGCCAAGCTCAAGTAGCCGCTTCCACTTGGCAAGGGTACGCGCTTTGTGCAGCTTGTCAAGTACAATGCAAGAGCTCTCGTAGTGCGAGCGTTCCTGATGCTGAGCGCGAGCTTTGGCTTGCCAAACCCGAAATGCACACGCAATCCTCCAGAGCCGAGCAATATCTTCGTGGATCCGATCCTTGCGCGCTGCTTCCTTCAGTACCTGAACCGATACTACGAACTTTCGAAGAGCATGACGGAGGACAAGTTGCCGCGATAGTCGTTTAAAGCTTGCGATTTTCTCAGCGCGTGCAGCTGCGTATTTGGAGAGAGCCTTTGAGTCCGTCTCTGTGAAAGACACTTCATAACTGGGATCAACCAGACGATGCGCGACCCGCAGATTTGCGTTATGCTGCAGAGCCTCGAAGGCGGCTTGCAGACTTCGATTCCGCCGCTGCAACTCGAGCTTATGGTTCAGGCCCTCAATCAGTTCCCGTTCCTTGCGTCGGGTATTCGCCCATTCTAGCCATTTTGCCAGCAGTTGTTTCCTCCAGAAAGCTTGCGCTTTTCGGTTCAAGTCTCGTCTTTTGGCCAATTGAACCGCCCGAGCCCTCCATATTTTTAGAGTCTTCAAGCGGCGAAGAGAAATTGCATTATAGGTAAGTCTTGAGGTGACGCGTCGTTGCAGCGTCCGCGTTCGCCACTTCTCCAATGCTTTGCTGCACTGGAAATGCAGAACTTTTCTTTCAAGCTCGGCATCCTTCCGCTTCACCGCAAGCGTGTGTCTCCATCGCTGAATGGCCTTGATGCGTTGGAATGCAGAAGGCTGTAGAGCCAGTTCTCGCAGTCTGTGGTGGAAGTGGAGCATATTCTTCCATGAACGCAAGACACGTCGCTTGGTTTCTTCGCCATAATGGTGGTCGGCACGGTCGAGGAGTTCCGACATCTGAGCCTGCCGCCGCAGAACGACTTTCCACACTCGAATACTATTTCGTACACAAAGGTAGTTACCATATCCCTCGAGCTGAGCATCAGCCTGGGCATCCTCGTAACTTCTTTGCCAGCGAGTGAAACAATAGCGGAGGAGGAGCCTATTCCTGATGGCCTCGAGATCTCGATAGGCATTCTGAAGCGCTCTCACTCGGTCACGGAATGCTCTAAACACCTTGGTCTGGTGAATCTTGGCCCAATGCTCGACAGCGACTACGAGCTTAGCTCGGGAGATACGCTGTTGCCTTTCTCGTTCACGCCGCTGTTCAACACGTTCCCAAAGCCGCCGGAGGGTGAATACTATGGCGAACCGCCGCCGTAGCACCGCAAGAGGAGGGACAGAGTCAGGGTACTGAATAGGCTCAGGTTCGTCGGGACGGGTACGCTTAAGGGTGAGCCAACCAAGTGGATGATGGCACGATTCCATGGGCTGTCTGAGCAGAGAGTTTTCACCCCCTGGCAAATTGAATTGATTTTCATCAGGATCCGTGCCCCACAGCACATTCCAAGGATCTACCAAATCGGAAAGCTCGCCATATGTACTTCGACGACGAGATAAGTGTGTGTTCACGCCGACTGCAGGGTGGAGGGGCACTCGGCTCTGGAGCTCACGCATAAGCTGCTCACGAAGGTCGAAGAGCCTTTGCATATCAGCCTGCTTCCGGCGCAGCGCTCTAATCCAAGCAAGCAAGGCCCGTCGCATCATGGTAGTCTCTAGATGCCTTGCTGCCAAGGCTCGGGCCTGTGACGTGTTGCACCATACGTCCTCCAATAGACCCCAGATTCCGATCTCGTTGACAGCTGGATGCAAGCACAGCACGATGAGAAAGGGGCAATAGACAGGATCAGCCATCGGGTCCCCAGAATATCCTTGCACCCTCAAGAATCGCTCATGTGAGACGAGAATGGATGCAAGTGAGAGAGGCGGTTTGGGGTCAATCTTGTTGGCCGTGGCGAGGAGATGCAGCTCCGCCTCTGCGGCTGAGATGATCTGGGCCACATTTTCAAAGTCTAGAAAGGGCGCGATGGAGTTGAAAGTCAACCCATTGTGAGGGGGTCAGTTGAGCTACAGATACGAGTGCATCCTTGTCAAGACATACGCAGGAGGACTAGATTGCTCTCATCACATACCTTCATCTGAAAACGTAGCTGCTGCCTGCATGAGGCGCTCGTCATGCTAGAAGTAGGTTGGTGGGGTATTCAAACAGATGCAAGACGAATATGAGTTGAGAATGCCTGTAGACACCAAAGTCCGCGTGCCGAGTGTGTCCCGTTGATTGTCGGTATCCGTTGGTGCGAGCAGTCCATCTGGGGCCTGTCGCGGTCGAAGGGAGAGCCGGTGCAGGTGCAGACTGGGCGCGTTCGACATGTTTCCAGCACTACCACCGTGGTCTATCTGGACTTTAGCGATTGGCACCAGGTTGAGCCAGCTGGACAACGCACGTCAGCCCACTCGGACCTGGGAAGAAACCGATTTCAATCAGTGGGTAGATTTCAAGTCAGCAAGGCGGCGTGATGGCATGATAGGCAGTGAGGCGAATCTGCGAGACGTACCTCATCATACTGGACGGGCGAAAGGCCCGCTTGGCCCGACATGTCCTGCGGGCGAGTGGGATCTCCCGCGTCCATGCTGAGCCAGTCCAAGCTATGGAGTAATTGTGTGTCTATTTCATGCGTTTCCGCCAGCGTGTGCTGGGTTTGAAAGTGGGAGATCGATGTGAAATCGAGTCTATAACAATACCAAGGGGTCGGATGCATGCGTCACATACCTCGCGTTGAGACCAGACCTATCAAACAAAGAGCATATGCGACTTGGAAAATTCGAATTTGAAATTTGAATCGGAGGGTGTCGCCGGCGGGGTGGAGGAATACCGTCGTCCCACCCGGATAAGGCGAGGAGGACGCGGGTGCTCGGGCAGGAACGAAACTCTGCCGGCCCCTCCCGTCCGGTCCGGCAGGTCTGGAAAGTTCCAAAAATTTGGAACCGGTTTGGAACCGGGTTCCAGATTCAAAACAAAAGGCGAGAAATTCCCCCGGAAAATCCCGGAAAATAGGGGAAAAAAATCGAGAAAATCCCGGAAAATGACAAAAATTCAGAGAATCCCCAGGAAATTCATCGCCTTGAACAAGTGTGTTTTAACGGGATTTGGAGGCATTGCGCGGAGGACATGGAGCTGGCAACACAATGATAAGCTTCGCAACGCGTGGAAGTATAGAGTGCTATGGGTGATAATCCAATGTCCCCACGCCCCGTCTTGCATTTCGATCGTTTTCCCAATGCGCGTCGCACTTCAGCTCGGCTCGGAACCACTTGGGACGCATGGATCAGAGCCGTGCGGAGTATAACACGCACGCGAGGCTACGCATCTTGTGCGAAAGCCCATGCCGCATCACGTGAACCCCACTCACCCTGTGCATAATCCCTACACGACCCTGTATCACGCCCACAGAAGAATGGCTTCTGCTCCCGCTGCTGCTGCTGGCAAGACCAAGGTGTTCTCCGCATTCGAGGAGACCGTCGTCAAGGCGCTCAATGACATCAAGGCTACTGCAAAGGAGCCTATTATCCAGAAGGTCATCGTCTCCGCTGCTAAGGAGGTCGCTGTTGAGGACAAGAAGGCTATTGTGATCTTCGTCCCCTACCGCATTCACAAGGCTGTGCTCAAGGTCCAGGAGCGCTTGATCCGTGAGTTCGAGAAGAAGTTCAACGGCGCTCCCGTCTTCATCGTTGCTCAGCGCAAGATCCTCCCCGTCAAGGTCGGTCTTGCTCGCCCTCACAGCCGCTCTCGCGCTGCTGTCCACGAGGCTATCCTCCACGACCTCTCGGCTCCTTCGCAGATCGTCGGTGTCCGCACTCGCTACCGCACGGACGGCAGCAAGATTCTTAAGGTCTTCCTTAACCCCAAGGACCAGAAGGACTTCGAGGGTAAGCTCAAGGCTCTCTCTTCTGTATACTCTGCTTTGACTTCTCGCGCCGTTGAGTTCACATTCCCTGCGGATGACTAAATACCCATCGTCGTCGTCTTTGTCTTTGTCTTGTCTTGTTTGGAATTTAACCTAAACACAAGAAGAAGAAGAAATGCGCGCGCGCACGCACATACGCACACACACACGCATGTTGATGACAGCGAGCCGAAACTGTGGGGGTGTGAGCATGATTTGTGTTGATGACTGTGCGTGTAGGTGAGTCGAGCCACACGAGTTGGTATGCTGTAAAGGAACCGAACGACGTGGCAACACCCACGTGCCGTTACGACACATAGGAAAACAGTTTGTATCAATTCGCCTGTTCAGCGCGTCCACCGAACCCCCCACAACAGACGACTCGTGAGATCCAAGACAATGCACGTTAACCCCCCCTCGTCCTTGCTAGTTAGTAGGGACAGACTGACCACGCAGGAGGGGTAGAGAGATCTTGAGAAGGAAGACGATTCAGCGTAGAGTATTTTTCTCTCCAAATACAGTTAGCAAAAGCAGCCATTCACCATTCAATCGGGTTTTCTTTGTGGGTCTGTGTTATAATTGGGTCTGTGTTTGTTTATTTATGTACAAGTGGGATACGAGATTACTCATTAGGGTGCAACGTTCAGCGACTTGCGCAACGGCAAGATGAAATCGGACAAAACGCTTGCAGCGGCTTTGTTGTGCGAACTTTGCACAAAAGCTTGGATGACGTTGAGTGTCAGGAACACACTGTTGAGTATCGGGTTTGGAGACCAATCAATGTCGGCATTCGTTAAAGCTCGTGCGACCCCACTACGCAGCTCGCGGAAATGAGCAAATATTAGTGCACGTCCTAATAGGGTGTACATGTTGCGACACTCGGACGAGACGAGGCTAGTGGAGGAGTCGTCGGCCCGAAGCAGGCCTAAGTACATCAGCGAGAGGAGAATTTGAACCAACTGACAGAACTCGTCAGCCATGAACTCATCAGCTTCTCCCTCCATGTTGTTGCGGAACAGAGGATGCACGAAGGCAAGCTCATACACGTCAGAGAAAAGTCGATCGGGGTTCGGGTCGAGGTGAAGTTCTTTCCATGACGCAGCTGCAGACGGAGCGCTCCAGACTAGGTCTATCATAGTTGCTAGAGCGTTGGAAGCAAGGCTCATGTGCTCCTGGATCTGACCACCTAGAGAGGCAGTTCGGAACGCCGTGAGCACGGCCTGCAGTGTGCGAGTCGTAAACTGGTACATCACTTTAATACCATGCTCTACGAAGGACGGAGGCTCCTGGGACAGAAGGTGCTCCCAAACCTTTAGATGGGCTTTGAATGGAATGGTGAGCAACTCGTGATGCAGAGCTGAAATGATCTTTGCAATTGCCACTCCAGTATTACCGGGTAATGCAGAAGGGTCTCCCAAAATCTCCTCATTTGTACCCGGCCCTAAGGAGATCTTCGAAGGAGGGCTCGACCACTCGAAGATTCCAGAGTGCTTCGGGGGCATACAGAGCCCATCCTTGGGTGTGGTTTGGTCTGGCATTGATTGGCCTGTCGTGGCCAAATCCGGAATCGTCTTTCCAAGCTCAGCGAGAAGAACTTCTTCTGAACTCTGAGCCTCATTTTTGCGGCGAGCTTGAGAGGCCTCCACGCTTCGCTGTTCCCAGATTTGATCGACTTGCCTCCAAAAGTCGTTGCTAGGGTCATCGGTCTGTTGATCAAGGAAATCCTCAGAGGTAATTGCGAGTTCTTTCCTTGGACATACCTCAAGGTAGTCCATATGACAACGAGTAGACTTATCTCCAATGTCGAAGTAGCGTGAAACATCCCATCTCATCAAACTAGAAAGATTTCCACTCGCTTCCATGTCTCCGATGCGAGTGACAACCTTCCCGGGCGCTACTGAGACTACAGCTCCTAGCAGGAGGCATAAAGCATGCATCCGTCTCATATGTGGATCGTCACTCGCGATGGCAATTGTCTCCTTGCTCTTATGCTCAGGACCACCATCGAGGGAGTCGTTTTCCAACGAGCACACCCAATCAGCATAAGTGACCACGACACGTCGCAGCAGAGGGACATGGATGACTTGCACCAAAGGGACAAACCATGGCCGCGACGCGGTCAAACGTTCTCGTGGCAGTTCATCGAACACAAAAACAATGTAGTCGGCCAAGAGGGAGGTGGATTGCTCGTACATCTTGTAAATTTTGACAAAAATTGTGGTAGGCAGCAGCTCATTCGTAGAACCCTCGTTAGTACCATGATGCTGTGGCGACGGCGCCGAAAGCCTGGTCTCCCAGCTATTCTTGATAAGGTCGGTTTGATGCTGGCGTGTGAGCTGGCTCCATTGAAGCGAGGGCATGAGAAAAGCTGAAGCTCGTTCAAACATAGGCTTCCGCTCCATCTGATCACTCACCTGTTGTGCAAAGCTTGACAAGGAGGGGATATAGGGGCAAAAGCTATCTGATGAAACGTGCGCACCGGATGTCAGCACAGCGTATGGCCGACTTTGACTGGCCTGCGGGTCATAGTTCAGGGACTCAACAATCAGATGAAGAATGCTCAAGGCACGAATGACCGCTGATGCAGCTTTGGCACGACGCAGCAGAGCGCTTGCAACTGTCAGTCCAGACACTGCAGCTGCGGTGCTCGCAATTGTTGTCTCGGTTGCCGGCGACTCATCTTTCGTCTCGTCCGTGATACAATCGGTTTGAGGGATGGTTGTGCTACCCTCGGCATCATCGCTCTTCCTCTCATTGAAAGTCGACTTTGCAAGGGACTTGACCCATGCCGGCATTTGCATGGCATTCAAGTCGTCATCCGAAAATTGTGAACCCTCCGGGACTGCGATCATTCTATCAAGCCCAACAATTTCTGCCAGGGCTAGTTGAAGCTCAATGCTCGCAATCGTGGAGAATGTGAAGCCGGCCTCAAAGTATGCGAAGGTATAGGGTGCTTTCGACCTGACAGAGGTCAGGGCGACGGCAGGACCAGCTGTGCTCGGCAATATAAGGAGCGCTGGGCCGTAAACCACCAAGAGTGAAGCGACGATGTCCAAAAGGATGGAGTTCAACTCCAGAGCCGATTTGGATGTAGAAGTTGTCGTGTTCCTCTTGTTTCTGCGGAGAAAAGCCGCAACTACATCTCGTAAGTCTAAAGCCCAACCAGAGGGGTAGGGATAAGGTACCTGGTCTTCACTGACTCGCTGCTTATCGAAACACAACGCTGCACAGGTTAACAAATTTCGCAGGAAGGTAAGAGTACAGCGATAAGTTGTACCTTTATCAGTGATGTCCGAATACTCACCGCCGTTGCTTGGTCGCAGAGCGCCTGCTAGAAGCTCAACAAGGCTGGAGACAGCGCTGGGTACTTGAAAGAGGAGTGTCGCTAGCGCCGCGACTTGGAGTTCGGATGGATGGTGAACAATATCGTCCTCGCATACGAGTTGGATAAGCGCCTGCGAAGACTCGACGGTGCTTCTACTTAGTGCCTTTAATTCACCGGAGTTTGCGCCCACAAGCAGTGATGCGGCATAAGCCAGTATAACTTCAGCTGTCGCGGTGTACAACACAGGGCTGCTAGATTCAAACGCCTTCAACAACCGTCCCAATACATGGAGAATTGTCCTGAGCTCGCGTTGTGCCTCATTACCCCCGGTTGCAACTGGAGTGGAATAGACGCAAATGTGTGAGTACAACGCCAGCAGCGCACCAATCATGTCCAAGAGTTCTGTGACTTTTCCTTGCGTCGCCTCCTTGGACTGCGCCGCGGCAATGACTGCTGACTCAGGCAGCATCCCGAAAAAGTCGTTCACGGCGAGACGCTGATAGCCTGACAGCAGGGGTAGCTGGCCGGCGGCGTCACTCTTGGGTGGCGCACGCAAGAGCGTAGCCAAGAACTTGAACCCAAGGATAGGGATGAGTTTGTGCGAGAAGGACTCGAAGACATGTGCAAGCTCGGATGAGACCTCTGCGGCAGCCTTGAGTCTTACTAGCAGCTTCGTTGCCAGCACTATACCTGCGACCTTATCCTGCAGGGTCTTGCCCTGGCACTTAGTGATGCAGAGCGCGAGTTCCTTCGGTGAGGGGCTGTTTTCCATCTCGAGATTCGGTGCAGATCGGCGGGGATCTGCGATTTAAAATGATTAGTTAGGCTTGTCACACATGTATCCGCGCGGGCGTAGAAAGGCCTCGCGGGCAGGATGGCGACAATACCCTGATTCAGGCTATGCGGAGTTGTGCACAGAGTTTAACTTTTTTCCTCTTCAGTCGATCCAATCAGGGGTTTGCTTCTGGGTGGCAGCTCAGTGGGTGAGAGGGAACCCATGTGGAGGGCTATGGAGAGAGCACCATTGCAGACGAAGCGTAACACACCCAGAGTCAAATTAACAATGTGCTGCTGTCTTTATTGTATTCGTGTTCGTATATTCGTGTATTCGTGTTTTCGTGGGGGCTGAAACTCTAACTGGAGTAACAAGCTCGTGCAATAGCTGAGCCAAGAAGAGGGGAATGGGAAAGGCAGGTTAGGCTTACCAAAGCGAGAATCGCTTCCAAATGGAGCTGACTGTTGACTCCTGTTGCTGCTGCTGTGCTTGAGGCTGTGCGGCTGCTGATTCGGCTGGGGCCTCCTCCTCGTCTCCAATAGGTGCGATCTCCGCCTCCACAGACAAGTCGGGGTAGTCCAGTCCGTTCACGGCGAGGTCGAATAGAGTTGGCTTGGGTGCAATAGGAGCGAGTTTGGGTGGGAATGCGACAATGTCGAACTGACGACCAGGGTTACCAGTTTCGTACTTGTTGAGGCGACCGAGGAGTGTCGAGCTCTGATCACCTGAAACCTGCTGCTGTTGCTGTTGCTGCTTCTGCTGGTATGCCTCGTCCATCTGCTCTGCCAACAGCTCCTGCTCAAGGATGGCCTTAGCCTTAGCCTTGATGCTCTCACCCATGATGCGGCGCTTGAGGGTGGTGATGGCCTCGAGTTCAGGCTCGAGATCCTCACGCTTGAAGAACGCCTCTGTGTTTGCGCCGGCCTCGGACAGCTTTCGTACTTGCTCAGAAAGCTGAGCCTCCGCCTGGGTAGCACGCTCAAGTGCACGAGTAAGCAAACCGGCGCACTCCGCCGAGTTGCCCTCTGAACCATGAGCCAATGCGAGGAAGTATACTCGGAAGGAAAGGAAACCACTGCGACGGGCGTTCAGCAATGCCTTTTGAGCCTCAGCGCTAGCAACCTGCTCGGGCTTTGCGGGATCGATATCTGATGTAGCGAGCTGCTCAAGGTCAGTAAGGTTCTGGAGGAGGCGGTCATACACCGTCACGAGTGCTGCAGGACGGAGGCTGGCTGAATACTCCTCTCCAGCGTCGTCAATGCTAACACTGCTGGAAATCGCACCACTCGCGGAAACAAGCACACGAGCGCGCATACTATTTGCATTGCGAATGTTGCGCTGAAGTGTAGTCTGGAGGCGAAGGAACTCAGCATGATTCAGCAAAGCACGCAGAGTTCGGATTTCGTTGTCGATTTGTTCTGTTCGGGTTCGAACATTGCCACGTTCTCGAATGTCATCCTTGATAACAAGAATCGCATCGTCATAGAGAGAGAGGAGACGATTGAAGAGAGCGTTTACAGAGGTACCAGGAGCACTCTTCTCGGTTGTGGTCTGAGCGCTTGCCCTCGTTTCGATGTCTCGGATTTGGTTGGAGATGGACAAAGCCTCAACAAGAAGCAAACGGAGCTTCTCGTTACGAACCTCAAGTCGTGTACCGCGTGATTCAACAAAGCGCATAGCAGTAGTTTGTGCTTTGGCGTTAGCCTCCATGACGGCCTGGAGCTTAGCCTGGAGAAGATCATCCGCTGAGGCAGCACCCACATCGACCTGAAGGGAGGCGTGTGCTGAAGGATCAATACGTGCAAGACGATCTGAGGCGAAACCCAGGTAAAGACGAAGCTGCGAGGCACGCTCATCACAGAGCGCCTGCAACTCCAAGTTGGAAACCTTGCCCAGAGCCTCGCAAATACGAAGTGCTGGGGTGAAGGCAGCGACGGCCCCCTTCCAGTTTTCCTTCTGCAAATTCAACGAACCACGAATGAAACCTTCATACACCTGGGCCTGAAGCTGGGTTGAGACGTCGCCCCTCATATTTGCCAGATGCAAGAAGCGACGAGCTGCGTGAGCAGCACGGGCGAAGCGACGATTCATGTGCTGTCGCTTGCGCTTGTTCATCTCTGTAATCTCGGACTGCAGCTCCATGGCGTGAGCCCAAGCACGCTCTGCCTCCAGAAGTGGAATTGAGAGGTGAAGAGGCGAGCTGCAGTTCTCTGGCGTGATGGCTACCCGCTTGAAGCGAGCCGCACGGCCCTGGCCCTGGCTCTGGCAGAGCTTGACGGCTCTTCGGGTGTTTGTGATCGCTTTTGTGCAGCTTCGGTGGTGACGCTTGTACTGGCGATCCTTCACACCGCTGCGGGTCTGCAGGCGCTTAATGATCTTGAACACCTGGAGTGAGAATCGCTTGTGCTGCTGCGCACCAGCAGGCTTCGCGGCCGCAGCCGAGGAGGTCGTGCTGGATGACTTTTGTTCTTGCGACTTCGCACTCATATTCCGAGTCTGAGTCAAATGTGCCCGTGCGATTCGGCAAGTCTAGAGAGGCGGCAGGCAGTGGAGACCTTATCTCGCTGAGACACGGAATAACAGACCTAAAACCGAGAACGAAACCTTGACTTGAAGTCGTGACCTCAACGATTCGACGGGAAATGGGTCATGTTGAGGATAGTCGAGGGGTGCCCCTGACAGGTATGCAGGGATAAAGGTAGATCTATGCACCTGCCATCCACACAAAAAAGATCCAGAGAATATATCCCGCGTATGACCTCCAAATTGCTCCGCAAAGTGTGCCCCCCAAAGTGATGATCCTGGGACCGAGCGAGGCCAACTCGCAACATGCTGCGAGTACGTGCCGCCTCAGACCTCGGTTGCATCCAATTTTTTCGCCCGCGTAAGCGCGGGGCCGGAACAAACTGCGCAGTCACATTGGTGAGGTGCTTGGATATCAGTGATCTGGAAACAGCTCACGTTGAAATTAAATTGAGAGGAGTTTGCCAACTTACGCCATAGCTACTGAAGCATCTTCAGCCACGCAGATTCAACATGGAGGGAGAATGGCCTGTCTATTACCATCTCCACATCAAGAACGAGCTTCCCAAGGTGTTGATCCTGGGCCGCCGCATGCGTGTGAACGTGACGCTCGTGAATGAGATGGATTTGTTCCGTGGAGATGATATTCTCGCGGAGGTACCCATTCCGCTCCGTGCAGATGTCATATCGGTCGCTGATGACACTGCGGGCTCCAACATCCAGCGGACATTCGAGGTGGAGATCATTAATCGCCACATCAAGGTCAAGCCTGTGATCGACAAGAAGGGTCAGGGTACCATGGTGGTCAATATCAAGGTTGTCCCACTGCCTATTCCAGAGAGTGGTATCCCCATCATTTTGCAGGTCGGCATTTCCCCCAAGTCTCGCATCTTTGATTATGTCGTGCCCGCGTGCTCCGCCCCGATGCTGCTCGTCGCCCCTGAGTCAGAGATTGCACGCCAGATCCTTCAGCGTGAGCACAAAGAGCGCTCGGGTATCTACGACGACGAGGAGGAGGACGAGGAGGAGCATGATCATGACCACGATGCTGAGGATTACTACATGTCTGAAACCGAGGAAGGCGAGGATAAGAGCAAGATCACAGGCAATGTTGAGGATGACGATGAAGCAGCAGAAGAGGCATGGCGGCGAGCCGAAGCAGCAGCACGAGCTGCAGAAGAAGAGGAGGAGGAAGAGGAAGAGGAAGAAGGTAAGTCGAGGGTAGCGAATGAAGAGGACGCCGATGATGCAGACGACGAAGACATCGAGTATGATGATGACGATGATGCCTCCAGTGCAGCAGAGTTTTCAGATGACTTTGGAGACGACGAATTCATGCCTGAAGACTTTGACGCAGAATTAGATAGTAATGAGCAGCGACAGATTGAAATCGGTCGTGCACCAGAAGACGATGATGATGCAGACAGCGACGTATCGTGTGTGGACGAGATAGAGGAATCTGGCACGTACCACGCATTCCTTGCTGACACGCTGAGCCATGTGCCCTTCCCTGCCACAATCATCAAGCGCCTTGAGGAGATCTCGACCGAAATCACTGCCGCTGCGTCGTCCTCGCCAAGGACTCCTGAAGATGATGCTGAAGGGTACAAGAACTTGGCTAGCGTCGTTGATAGCCTCGTTCAGATCAGTCTAGACAAAGCTCCCGCACGACCCGCAGAAGCTAAGACCCATCCTACTCCGCTGGCTGGTGCAACACCGCAAGTGGGTGCCGCGTCATTGCCATCGATAATGCAGGTTCAAGGTGAGGCAACAAGAAGGCCCAAGGCTTTGCCTCCTAGCCTACAAAAGAAGATGAACGAGCAGGAAGAGCTCCGAAGACGTATCAAAGCGGGGTCTGCTGCTGGAGCCGCGTCGTCTGCATCCGTCCCTGCGGCTGTGTTTGCTAAGCTTCCTCTTTTCACCGCGCTTGAGCGATCCATGAAGCCTGTCGCAAAGCTTGCAGATCCAATTAATGGTATGTTCTGGAAGGACCGCGAGGATGAGTTGATGCAAAATGTCAATAGCACCGCATCCGCATATATTCGTGAATCGACCAGACCGCTCACCAGTGTAGAAGGCTCTGACATCCTTGACTTGGGTACTCGTGTAAAGGATACGGACATCTACTTCTGCCGTTTACTGAAACGCCTCGTGGACGGTAACCCACGGTTGTTGGACCATCTGCGTGTCATGCAGCTTGGAGCTGGCACTGGAATGCTTGGTATCTGGTTCTGGCAGCTGTTGTGCCAGCGAGCGACGGGTATTCGTGAGCGTCTGATGATGCAAGCCCGCTGCGCTGCACCCGGAGTGAATGCAAGTCTAGATGCTGTGAAGTGTGCGCTAGAACGTACTCTGTATGACCCGTCCGAAGAAAAGCGAGCTGAGCGGAAGACAGCAACCTTGCCAACGAATCTCTCCGGAGTATGCGCTGATGTGTTGGCACATTATGCGCTGCGTGCTCCAACGGTGGTTGTTACAAGCCAGCACGCATCCATCAAGCTGCTTCGTGATAATGTCTTCATGAATGCCGCCCAGCCTGAGGACTTCCTGATCACACACAAGAGTTCTCTTCGTAAGATGATCAACGGTGCAAGCAATGCAACTGAGGAGGAGAAGGAACTCATCATGCAGTATGTTCGCCAGGCCGTTCAAACTCTGAAACTTACTCCGGACCGAGGAGGTTCTGGCTTGTTCGCAGTGGAATATAACTGGGGCAAGTCCTTCCACTCGACGCTCCTCCGCCGTTTCGGCGTTGATGTCAGTCTCGCCGTGGAGCAAGCGCTCGTTGCTAGTGAAGGAAGCGCTTCAGGCCAGCTCGCTGCATCCCATCCACTCTTCGCCGAACTCAATAAGCAAATGAAATACCTCGCCAAGATCAATCCGAACCTTGCTGCCCAGCAGCGCGCTGTATTAAACGGTGCACCGGCGCCCCGCCTGTTCACACCCAGCCTTGATGTTGTTTTCACGTGCGATCCATTTGAGTCTGATGAGCAAATCGAGGCCTTTAGGATGTCCCTCAAACGCTTGTATACGGCATGCAGCTATGCTCATGCTCAGCAGTATGACTACGTGGTTAGTAGGCGCAACTATGCCTCACAGAAACTGAAGACAACCCTCAACGACGAGTACCTTCATCCTCCAGCTCACCCTGGCAGCACAACAACCAAGGCAGTTCCTCATAAGGTTTCTAAGACAGCCATTGAAACCTTCCGTGGTGCCGTTCCTTACACAGGATTGCCTGAATATGTCATGCCCCGCAAGGAATTCCCCCTTGTAATGGTATTGTATACACACAAGAACTCAGAATTCGAGCAAACCTTGCAGGAGAAGTTCTTTGATCGACTCGAAAGTGACAACATTGGTTACATTACCCTCCCAATCACGCTCCTTCTTCACAGTTGGGCAGACCCTGCAGCGTCAGCGGCTGCAGCAATGGCTGATGGCGACCAAGCAGCATTCGAGCGTTACAAGAAGGCTCAAGCGGAGAATAAGCAAGAGAGCGAAGCCGAACAGTTGAATATCACCAACCCTAACATGGTGCGTCTCAAAAAGATGAAGACCAAGCGTGCTGTGTATGCTGAGCATGAGGCTGTGCACCAGAGGCGCGTTGAGAGCGCAATACGTGAGGCCGAGATTCCTAATCGCGTCGCAGAGCTTGCGTTTGCTAAGGAGTCGCAAACACGAGTTGCAATCTTCTATCTGATGCCCAACTCGAATCTGCCTATTGCTTCGCTACCCGACCCAGGACTGTACGGACTGCCATCTACGGCGGATGCGTCTGAAATCTTGGCTGCTGCAACCAGCGAGGGAACGGGTGTGGACATACACACAGGAAAGCCCTCTCCAATGCCATACTTGTCACCCCAAGGAAGATGGTTGTATCGCCTGTTTGTTAGCTACCACGTGCTGTTGAGGCAGAAGTACGAGATTGAGCGAGCCAAGCAGCAAGAGCAACCCGAGCAGGATGTAGAAGAGCCAGACGAACCTGCTGAATCCAAGGAGGAGGCGCCTGACACGGCTGAGACAGCCCCCAGCTCCAAAACTACAAAAGTGAAGACTAAGGTATCGTCAAGTGGAAGCAAGTCGGGTGACGGTGTGACTCGCACGACGATCGTAACCCGTGTCAAGCCTAAGAGCAAGTGAGCTCGCGAACGTGCAAACGGCACGTCGCATCGATGTCCATGTGTACATAAAGCATTAAGCTCTTACCCCTGGCAACTACATGACGAATGCTTGTGTACTCTGCGTATTTTATGGTAAAATAGAAGAGTGGTAGGACTAAATATACGAACGGGTGCTGCATAAGCTCATTCAGCGGTTGCAACCGAATGGCTTCTGGATTGATTTGCGTGCAGTAGTTATGCTGAGATCGAGTTCATCGCGGCATGCGATGTCATTCGTATTCGTATGGGACCGATCCGTTGCATTTCGCAAGGACGCCTAGGGTCGGCTCTATCGCTCTGCATAACGATTGGATTTTATATACACGAATGGTGGTGGTTGTGGCTATGTGGATGAGAGTGGTGTGTCGTCATCTTCTGTTTGCCAAGTCCAGACTTCTCAGAACATATACTCTTACCACTTGCTGTTGATCCAGAAGCGGTTGTGGGGGAAGCGAGTGTAGCTGAACTTTTCTTCGTTCTCATCCTGCATGAAGTGCTTGTCCAAAGCGTAGACGCCGTATGCGAGAACGCTAGCAACACCCACAGCACGGCAGAACCTAGACAGGAGCGAGGGGAATTGGAGGATAATCGAGGATTAGCTCGGGGATTTAGGACGCCACAGTCTGGCAGGTAATAAATCACAGCGTTAGAGGGCATTTGATACCATGTCAGCGACTAAAGGCTTCCTCACAGCGCGATATCGGGGCCAAACAGTCCTCAACAACTTACTTTTCTGCGTTGAAGCCGAAGTAACCGGGGTGATCGAGCATGCTGTGGACGCCGCGGCGACCCACAGTCTCGAGAGAGGCCTTCTTGGCAGCCTTGGTCAACGATCGTGCAACCTAGATCGTCATTCAAAAGCCGGGGTGCGTGCATATGTGAGCTTAGAGGGCTGAACTGGGAGGAAAAAATCGACTCGAATCGCTTCTGTCACGAAATTTCCGGGATAATTGGACTTGCAATGCAATATGAACCTGTTAGTGCGATAGACACAAGAGTACTGTGGCCACACGCGTGGCTTGCACAAGCATACGTACCAGAGACATGGCGGAAATAAGTGTCGAAACTTTGCTCCTCAAGAGAGAAATTTCGCTCTCAGACTGCCTGGGTTGGAGGGAATTTTTTAGCACACGTAGGTTCGACGCAATTTTTCCGTCCCAGCAAGCCGTGATGGCTCGCCTGATTCACATTTTCCGACTGCGTGTATCTCGCGTTGGGGAGGGTATATGTCTGTGACAGTTAATTGATGGGGTATCTAACGTGTGTCGAATCCTCCTGATCCGCGAACCGCAACTACGGCGCTCGCACGAAGCCCACGCGGGCCGTCTG